>Ga0164241_10000198_pt1 | contig 144740 bp, 111 predicted proteins | sample OricomyardsoilBY_FD_108780 | JGI IMG/M metagenome (GOLD analysis project Ga0164241, IMG submission 108780) | Backyard soil microbial communities from Emeryville, California, USA - Original compost - Back yard soil (BY) | ecosystem: Environmental > Terrestrial > Soil > Unclassified | place... | reverse complement strand
CAACATCGCCATGACCATTGAGCTCATTACGCCCGTCGCGCTCGAAGAGCAGATGCGTTTCGCAATCCGCGAAGGCGGCCGCACCGTCGGTGCAGGCGTCGTTGCGCAAATCCTTGTGTGATTGAAAGAGGTGTCTTCGGCTCAACCGAAGGCACCGTGAGTCTGGTGGGTGCCTTGCCAAAGAAAGCAAGGCACCGTGAGTCTGGTGGGTGCCTTGAGCCTACGCGTCTCAGGTAGGTTCTAAGACGTGGGTCGTGAAAAATGGCAGGCAGGAGAAAGCCCAATCAGCGCATACCGATCGCACTCGCGTGCACAGTGTGCGGGGCCAGGAACTTCAAGACGACCCGCACTCGCGAGCACGAGGGCCCCATCCAACTTAAGAAATTTTGCCCCGCCTGCGGGCACCACACCGAGCATATCGAGAGCAAGTAATTGAGCAGTGGCCCGACCAGCCGAGGTCCCGAGAGGGGTTCTCGGCTTTGGTGCCTTCAGGGCCACAAAATGCGGAACATCTGTTTAGGGGTATAGCTCAGTCGGTAGAGCAGCGGATTCCAAATCCGCAGGTCGGGAGTTCGAGCCTCTCTGCCCCTGCCCGTCCCAAGTCCGAAACGGTCAAAAACCGAGAGTAAACGAGAACATGGCTGAAGATTCGAAGGATCCTAAAGAGGCTTCTCCCGATGAGGAGACCGCGGCGGCAGAAATTCTGCCTGCCATGGGCGCCGATTTAGCCATTGAGCCGGGGGAGCCTGAACAAGCGGCCGCAGAAATTGGCGTGGACCGCTACGTCCATGCGGCCTTCTTCGTTGCGGCCATTCTGGTCGCTTTTCTCTCCTCGCAGGTGCTGCTTCTGCTTTGGAACTACCTGGCCGAGGTCCCGGACGCGATTCGTTCGGTTCCCTTCCTGATCGAGTACACCGAAGACCAACGCGGCACCTATTGCCTGATCGTCGGTGCAGTTGTGGGCGTTGTCCTAGTTTTGCGCTACTACCGCCGGCCCGCCGTTAGAGGCTGGGCGTTTGACGTGGCCCGTGAACTTGGCCGCGTCACTTGGCCGAATCAAGAAACTGTCACTGGCGGCACTGTCGTTGTCATCATCGCCAGTGTCCTCGCGACTATCTACGTAACGCTCCTGGATCGCTTCTGGGGCTATCTAACGAATCTGGTGTACGGAGCATGAGCTCACAAACGACTGCTGCTGTAGAACACGCGCCCATCAAGAAGTGGTACGTGGCGACGACCTACTCAGGTTTTGAGAACAAGGTCAAGTCGGCACTGCTTGAACGCATTCGGCAGTTCAAGATGGAGGAGCGCTTTGGCGAGATTCTCATTCCCACTGAACAGGTGACGGAGACGACCAAAGGCGGGAAGGTTCGCATGCGCGCGCGCACGACCTTCCCCGGCTATCTCTTCGTCGAGATGGTGATGGGCGAAGAAGCCTGGCACCTCGTCAAAGACACGCCCAAAGTCACGGGTTTTGTCGGCAACAATCGGCCACAAGAAGTGCAGCCGCCTTCAATCGAAGGTCTGCGTCGCGGCATCTCCGAAGGCGCACAGAAGCCCAGGCCCAAGTACGAATTCCACGAGGGCGACGAAGTACGCGTCGTAGTGGGTGCGTTCGCTAACTTCTCCGGCACGGTGCAAGAGGTGAACAGCGACAAGCAAAAGCTCAAGGTGAAGGTGAGTATCTTCGGTCGGGATACCCCGGTCGAGCTCAACTTCGCGGACGTGGAGAAGCGTTAAGCCGAAGGCTCTTCCCATCCGATTGGCCCGTTCATCCCATCGGCCCCTTCATCATCTAGGACTCACATATGGCTGCCACTAAGAAGAAGATCACCGGATACATCAAGCTCCAGCTCCCCGCTGGCAAGGCAAACCCTGCTCCGCCCGTAGGCCCCGCGCTCGGCCAACATGGCGTGAACATCATGGGGTTCTGCAAGGACTTCAACGCCAAGACCCAGAAGCTCGGAGACACCGTGGTGCCGATCGTGATCACGGTCTACGCGGACCGCTCCTTCACGTTCGTGATGAAGTCGGCCCCGGCCAGCGTTCTCATCAAGAAGGCGGTTGGCCTCAAGATGGGTAAGCCAGGTTCGGGTTCGAAAGAACCCAACAAGCAGAAGGTCGGCAAGATCACCTGGGATCAGCTACGGCAGATCGCTCAGGAGAAGCTTGAAGACATGAACGCGAGTGATGTGGAGCAAGCCGCGAAATCAATCGCCGGCACCGCTCGCAGCATGGGCATTGACGTCGTCTGAGCCCTTCGCGACTGAGTTCGTTGCAACTGAGTCCATTGCGCCCGCAGCGGCGCGCTTCTCTCCCCCTAACCTAACTGGCCGGCGCCTTCGAGCGATCCGGACCCAGGAGTCGAAAGACGAACCCCAAAATGCCAAATAAAATCGCAAAAAAGAGGGCAGTCGCCCTCGCCGGCTATGAACGCCAGAAGCTGTACTCCGTTGAGGAAGCAGCCGCTCTGGTCGGGAAGCTAGCCTATGCAAAGTTCGACGAATCCGTCGACATCGCGGTGCGCCTCGGAGTCAATCCGAAGCACGCCGATCAGATGGTGCGCGGCGCTGTTGTTCTCCCTCACGGGACGGGCAAGTCGGTGCGCGTGGCTGTCTTCGCTCGCGGCGACAAGGAGAGAGAGGCCCGAGATGCGGGTGCTGACTTCGTAGGCGCTGACGATCTCGTGAACCAAGTGCTCGGTGGCATGCTCGATTTCGATCGCGTCATCGCGACGCCGGACATGATGGGCGCCGTCGGTAAGCTCGGTCGCGTTCTTGGTCCACGCGGCCTCATGCCAAACCCCAAGGTAGGAAGCGTCACGTCCGACGTCAGTCGCGCCGTTCGCGAAGCCAAGGCCGGTAAGGTCGAGTATCGCGTAGACAAGGCGGGCGTTGTGCACGCGCGCATTGGTCAGAAGTCATTCAAAACTGAGCAGTTGACGGACAACGCCAACGCCATGATTCGTGAGCTTTTGGCGCGTAAGCCTGCCACGGCCAAGGGCATCTATCTCCGAAGCATCACCGTTTCGTGCACGATGGGCCCGGGCGTGAAGATTGATACCGGCGGAGTGGCTCCGGCATCTTTGGAGGACGCATAATGTTAAGGTCAGAGAAAGTTACCGCAGTCGACGGCCTCAAGGACCAATTTGCCAAGATGAGCTCGGCGGTTTTCGTCGACTTTGCGGGCATGACGGTCGAAGAGGTCTCGAAGCTTCGTGGCAGATTCCGCGCCCGCGGCGTCGAGTACAAGGTGATCAAGAACACCTTGGTCAAGCAAGCTCTCGCCGACAAGCCGTTCTCGGACAGCCTCGGCAAGGTCCTGCGCGGCATGACCGGCGTGGCTTGGAGCTTCGAAGAGCCCAGCGCCGCCGCTCGCGTCGTCAAAGATTTCGTCAGAGAGAACGAGAAACTCAAGATCAAGGCCGGCCTCATGGACGGTCAGGTTTTGAATGCAAAGCAGGTCGAAGAGCAGCTCGCGACCTTGCCGAGCAAAGACGAAGCGCGCGCGATGCTGCTCGCCACCTTCAATGCACCGGCGCAAACGTTCGTTCGTTTGATCAACGCTCCGGCCCAGAACATGGTTTTGGTGCTCGAAGCGAAGAGGACCAAGGACGCGGGCTAGTCGCGACCTTCTTTCTCATCCCCAATCTATCCGCGCTCCGCTGCTCCCGCACCGAAGCCGGAGTCACCCTGAAATCAATCAAGCAATCATCAAATCAGAACGTCAAGGACCACATGCCGGTTTTTCGGAGTCGGAGTGGCAGTTCAAGGAGTAACCAAAATGGCCGAAATTACTAAGGATCAGGTAGTCGACTACCTCTCAAACCTCCCCGTCATCCAAATCGCAGAGCTCGTGAAGGAGCTTGAGGCGAAGTGGGGTGTTAGTGCTGCTCCCGTAGCCATCGCTGGCGGCGGTGGGGGTGCTGCTGCTCCCGTGGCTGAGGTCGAGGAGAAGACGGAGTTCGACGTCATCCTGGCTGACGGCGGCGCGCAGAAGATCAACGTCATCAAGGTGGTTCGCGAGATCACCGGTCTTGGCCTCAAAGAGGCTAAGGACCTCGTCGAGGGCGCTCCCAAGACCCTCAAAGAGGGCATCAGCAAGGAAGAGTCTGCTGATCTCAAGAAGAAGCTCGAAGACGCCGGCGCGAAGGTTGAAGTTAAGTAATTCTCTTTCGGCCTTGGCTTATCAGGGGTCTTCGGAAAAACCGCACCAGGGGTCCCGCCTTCTTAAGGCGAGGGCGGGCCACCCCGAGGCGCGGCAATTGTCGTGAACAGATTGCCTTGCGGGTTCGACGGTCGCGCAGAAGCGTGGCGGCGTTCCCGCTAGGTGTGTTTTGAGAAATCAGGAAAAAATGGCGTCTAAGGTCCAGTCCAATTTCCGTCATCGTACCAATCTCGGTCAGGTGGAGGCCATCGTTGATGTCCCCAACTTGATCGGCATTCAGAAGCGAAGCTACACCATCTTCCTGCAGTCGGACGTTGATCCGAAGAAGCGCGAAGAAGTGGGCCTCGAAGGAGTGTTCAAGAGCGTCTTCCCGATTCGCGACTTCGACGGCACGAGCGAGCTCGTTTACGTTGGATACACCTTAGAAAAGCCGAAATACGACGTCGAAGAGTGCCGCCAACGCGGTATGACCTTCGCCGCTCCCATTCGCGTTACCACCCAGCTCATGGTCTATGACGTGCGCGAAGGTGGCGAGCGCATCGTGCGCGACATCAAGGAGCAGGAGGTCTACTTCGGTGAGATCCCGCTCATGACCGAGACGGGCACGTTCATCATCAACGGCACCGAGCGCGTGGTTGTTTCGCAGCTCCACCGTAGCCCTGGCGTGTTCTTCGATCACGATAAGGGCAAGACGCACTCCTCGGGCAAGCTGCTTTATTCAGCTCGCGTCATTCCTTACAGTGGTTCGTGGCTCGACTTCGAGTTCGATCACAAAGACATCATCTACGTGCGCATCGATCGTCGTCGTAAGATGCACGCTACCGTTTTGCTCCGCGCGCTCGGTTACAGCACGCAGGAGCTTCTCAACTACTACTACGACACCGAAACGGTGTTCGTTGAAAAGGGTGACAAGTACTCGAAGAGCGTCGAGTACGACTTGCTGGTTGGTCAACGCGCTACCCGCGATATCAAGGCGGGCGCAACCACCATCGTGCGCAAGAACACCAAGTTTACCAAGGCAGCTATCAAGAAGCTGCGCGAGCAGGGCATCGAGACGTTGCCCCTCGATCTGGAAGACTTGATTGGCAAAGTCAGCGCCGAAGACGTCATCGACAAAGAGACGGGCGAAGTCTTGCTCGAGTGCAACGAGGAAGTGACCGAGCTCGCGCTCGAGCGCCTCCGCGAGGCCAACGTGGCCGAGTTCAAGGTGCTCTTCATCGACGGCTTGAACGTGGGCTCGTATCTGCGCGACACGCTCATCGCCGACAAGACGACCACGACCGAAGACTCCATCATGGAGATCTATCGTCGCCTTCGTCCTGGTGATCCGCCGACGCTCGAGACGGCCAAGCTCCTCTTTCACAATCTGTTCTTCAATGCTGAGCGCTACGACCTGTCTGCGGTCGGCCGCCTCAAGCTGAACTACAAGTTCTATCGCGACATCCCGCCCGAAGAGCAGCCTGGCCTCGACCAGCGCACGCTCACCGAGCGCGACATCTTCGAGACGGTTCGCCACTTAATCGAACTCAAAAACGGCCGCGGCAGCGTGGACGACATCGACCATCTCGGCAATCGCCGCGTACGCGCGGTGGGCGAGTTGATGGAGAACCAGTATCGCATTGGGCTCGTGCGCATGGCTCGCGCCATCAAAGAGCGCATGAGCATCTCGCAAGAGATCGACACGCTCATGCCGCACGACCTCATCAACGCCAAGCCCGTGGGCGCGGTGGTGAAGGAGTACTTCGGTTCGAGTCAGCTCTCGCAGTTCATGGATCAGACCAATCCGCTCAGCGAAGTGACGCACAAGCGTCGCCTCTCGGCGCTTGGCCCAGGCGGCCTGACCCGTGAGCGTGCCGGCTTCGAGGTGCGCGACGTTCACGCCACGCATTACGGTCGTATTTGCCCGATTGAAACGCCGGAAGGTCCGAACATCGGTCTGATTGCGTCGCTGTCGACCTTCGCTCGCGTGAACGAGTACGGTTTCGTCGAGACGCCCTACCGTCATGTGAAGGATGGTCACATCACGCCCAAGATCGAGTGGTTTAGCGCCTTGCAAGAAGAAGGTCGTTACATCGCGCAGGCTTCGGCCGCGATCGACGACGGCGGCAAGTTCAAAGATCGCTTCGTTTCGGCGCGCTTGAACGGCGACTTCCGCATGGCGTTGCCCGAGCAAATCGAGCTGCAAGACGTAGCCCCGAACCAGATGGTGAGCATCGCGGCCGCCCTCGTGCCCTTCCTCGAGCACGATGACGCAAACCGCGCACTGATGGGCGCCAACATGCAGCGCCAAGCTGTGCCTTGTTTGAAGAGCGAAGCGCCCTTCGTCGGCACGGGTATGGAGCGCCGCGTGGCTATGGACTCCGGCGTATGTGCCGTTGCCAAGCGAGACGGGGTTGTTGAGAGCGTGGACGCTGAGCGCGTCGTGGTGCGAGCCACGGGCGGCGAAGGCGATGAGGTGCCTGATATCTATCACCTCATGAAGTACCAACGCAGCAACCAGAGCACTTGCTACACGCAGAAGCCGGTGGTTCGCCCCGGTGAAGTCGTCAAAGCAGGGGATGTTTTGGCAGATGGTCCCGCTACGCAATCGGGTGAGCTCGCGCTCGGCCAGAACGTGCTGGTGGCCTTCATGCCCTGGCAGGGTTACAACTTCGAAGACTCGATCTTGGTGAGTGAGCGCATTGTGAAGGAGGATGTTTACACCTCCATTCACATCGAAGAGTTCGAATGCGTCGCCCGCGATACCAAGCTGGGCAAAGAAGAAATCACCAAAGACATCCCGAACGTCGGTGAAGAGGCCCTCAAAGACCTCGACGAGGCGGGTGTGGTGCGCATCGGCGCTGAGGTGAACCCTGGCGATATTCTGGTCGGTAAAATCACGCCCAAGGGTGAGAGCCAGCTCTCGCCCGAAGAGAAGCTGCTTCGCGCCATCTTCGGCGAAAAAGCGGGTGACGTTCGCGATAGTTCGCTCAAGGTGCCGCCAGGCGTCGGAGGCGTGGTCATCGACGCACGCATCTTCTCGCGTAAAGGCACCGACAAAGACGAACGCGCCAAGGCCATCGAGGACCAAGAGCGCGCCAAGCTCGAGCGTACGCGGGACGAAGAGGTCAACGTTATTCGCGACACTGTGTTCTTCAAGGTCAAGCAGGTGCTCACCGGCAAGTCGACCACGGGTAAACTCGTGGACGACCATGGCAAGCAGCTTCTCGACAAGGGCACCAAGCTCACGGCCAAGGCTCTCGAAGACGTGCCGCGCAAGTACTGGGGCCAAATCCCGGTCGACGCCGATGCAGACAAGGTCGCTCAGCTCCTAAGCGATCTCGACGACATGATTCGGGTGCGCGAAGAGCACTTCCGCGAGAAGATCGATCGTCTGAGCCGCGGTGACGAGCTGCCTCCGGGCGTGATCAAGATGGTGAAGGTCTACATCGCCATCAAGCGCAAGCTGCAGGTGGGTGACAAGATGGCCGGACGCCACGGCAACAAGGGTGTGGTGAGTCGCATCCTGCCTGAGGAAGACATGCCCTTCCTCAAAGACGGCACCCCGGTCGATATCGTGCTCAACCCGCTCGGCGTGCCGAGTCGTATGAACGTCGGTCAGATCCTCGAAACGCACCTCGGCCTCGCTGCCCGTGAGCTCGGTGTGCGCGTAGATCGCGCGCTCGCCGCTGGCTTCAGCGCACCCAAGGTCAAGGAGCGACTGGTCGACGCCTACCAGGCTGACAAGAAGTTCCAGAAGTTCGTGGAAGGTCTGTCAGACGAAGAGACCATGGCGCTAGCCAAGAAGGTACGCCGCGGCGTGTTCTTCGGTACTCCGGTGTTCGACGGCGCGAGCGAGCTGCAAATCAAGGACGCGCTCAAGACGGCGGGACTCGATATGTCGGGTCAACAGATCGTGTTCGACGGACGTACCGGCGAACCCTTCGACCGCGACGTGACGGTGGGCGTGATGTACATGCTCAAGCTTCACCACTTGGTCGATGACAAGATCCACGCTCGGTCGATTGGTCCTTACTCACTTGTTACGCAGCAACCGCTGGGTGGCAAAGCGCAGTTCGGCGGCCAAAGGCTCGGCGAAATGGAAGTGTGGGCCATGGAAGCCTACGGCGCGGCCTTCGCGCTCCAGGAGTTCTTGACGGTCAAGAGCGACGACGTTCAAGGTCGTACGCGCATGTATGAGTCGATCGTCAAAGGCGAATACCAGCTCGAGGCGGGTTTGCCCGAGAGCTTCAACGTGCTGCTCAAAGAGCTGCAGTCGCTTTGCCTCAACGTGGAGCTCGTCGAAGGCCAGAGCGGCTTGCCGCCCGTCGCCGCCGAAGAGTGAACGTGTCTCCGGGGATGGAGCCTGAAACCTCAGGCTCTCCCCACCCCTTAGTTTCTGAATTCCCATCGTCTCAGCGCGAACCTGGAGAAGCCCCCCATGCGTGATATTTTCTCGTTTTTCGAAAAGCCCAAGGATCCGCTTTCTTTTTCGGCGATTCGAATCTCTCTCGCGAGCCCTGAGAAGATTCGCGAATGGTCTCACGGTGAGGTGAAGAAGCCCGAGACCATCAATTACCGTACCTTCAAACCCGAACGCGAAGGCCTGTTCTGCGCCAAGATCTTTGGCCCAGTGAAGGACTACGAGTGCATCTGCGGCAAGTACAAGCGCATGAAGCACCGCGGCATCGTGTGCGAGAAGTGCGGCGTCGAAGTCATTCAATCCAAGGTTCGCCGCGAGCGCCTCGGCCACATCAACCTGGCCTCGCCCGTCGCCCACGTTTGGTTCTTGAAGAGCCTGCCGAGCCGTATCGGCAACATTCTCGACATCACCCTCAAAGATCTGGAGAAGGTGCTGTATTGCGAGGCCTATATCGTCGTCGATGCCGGTGAGACCGGCCTCGACTTCGGTGAGGTATTGAGTGAAGAGCGCTACGCCCAGCTCCTCGACGAGTACGGCGACGACAAGTTCGAGGCCCAAATGGGCGGCGAAGCTATCACTGAGATGCTGCGTCGCGTGGACGTGCATGGCTTGTCGGAGCAACTCCGCGGCGATCTCGATGCCGCGACTAGCGAAGCCAAGAAGAAGAAGCTCTCTAAGAGATTACGCGTCCTTGAGGCGTTTCGGGGGTCCGGAAATCGCCCTGAGTGGATGATGCTGTCGGTGATCCCGGTTCTGCCGCCCGATCTCCGTCCGCTCGTTCCGCTCGATGGCGGCCGCTTCGCGACCAGCGATCTCAACGATCTCTATCGTCGGGTCATCAACCGCAATAACCGCTTGAAGAGGCTGCTCGAGCTCAACGCTCCGGAGATCATCATCCGCAACGAGCGCCGTATGTTGCAAGAGGCTGTGGATGCTCTCTTCGACAACGGTCGTCGTGGCAAGACCATCACCGGTCCCAACAAGCGTCCGCTCAAGTCGTTGAGCGATATGCTCAAGGGCAAGCAAGGTCGTTTCCGTCAGAACTTGCTCGGCAAGCGCGTCGACTATTCAGGCCGAAGCGTGATCGTGGTCGGTCCGACGCTCAAGCTTCATCAGTGCGGCTTGCCGAAGAAGATGGCGCTCGAGCTGTTCAAGCCCTTCATCTACAACAAGCTGGAGGAGCGCGGCTTCGTCAACACCATCAAGAGTGCCAAGAAGATGGTGGAGAAGGAGCGCCCCGAGGTGTGGGACATCTTGGACGAGGTGATCAGTGAGCACCCCGTGATGTTGAACCGCGCCCCGACCTTGCATCGCCTCGGTATTCAGGCGTTTGAGCCGGTCTTGATCGAAGGCAAAGCTATCCAGCTTCATCCGCTGGTGTGCGTGGCCTTCAACGCTGACTTCGACGGCGACCAGATGGCGGTCCACGTACCGCTCTCGGTCGAAGCGCAGATGGAAGCCCGCGTGCTCATGATGAGCACGAACAACATCCTCTCGCCTGCCAGCGGCAAGCCCATCATCAACCCCACGCAGGACATCGTGCTTGGCCTTTATTACGCCACGCGCGAGCGTAAGTACTCGAAGGGCTGTTTCCGTGACTCGAGCCTGGGCATCAAAGACAACAAGCTGAACGGGCATCTGCGCGGCTGGTTCTCTTCGCCCGACGAGGTCCGCATGGCGTACGACAGTGGTAGCGTGGCTCTCCACGCTGGCATTCGCGTACGTATTGTCGAAAAGCAGCGCGACGGCAGCGTCATCGAAAGCACCGTCGACAGCACGGTGGGTCGCGTTCTCATCAGCGAAGCCTTGCCCCCTGGCGTGCCCTTCGAGGCCGTCAACAAGGTGATGAACAAGAAGGCGCTGAGCCAGCTCATCGACGTTTGCTACCGCGTTCACAAGAACAAGGAGACGGTGCTGCTCGCAGACCGCCTTCGTAACTTGGGCTACCACTTCTCGACCTTGGCTGGTGTGTCCGTGTGCATGGACAACATGGTTATCCCCGCCAAAAAGAAGGTGCTCGTCGACGAGGCTCAGGCCGAGGTCGAGCGCGTTCTCGAGCAGTACCAAGAAGGTCTCATCACCTCGGGTGAACGCTACAACAAGGTCGTTGATATCTGGGCCGGCGTCGCTGATCGCGTGACGGAAGAGATGATGAACGGCATTGGTCGCGAGACCTTGGTCGATCCGGAGACGGGTCTGAGCACAGTCGAATCGAGCTTCAACCCCATCTACATCATGGCTGACTCGGGCGCTCGAGGCTCGACACAGCAGATGCGTCAGCTCGCGGCTATGCGCGGTTTGATGGCGAAGCCCTCGGGTGAAATCATCGAAACGCCGATTATCGCGAACTTCCGCGAAGGTTTGAGCGTGCACCAGTACTTCGTCTCGACGCACGGTGCGCGTAAGGGCCTCGCTGATACGGCGCTCAAGACGGCAAACTCGGGTTACCTCACGCGTCGTCTGGTTGACGTCGCACAAGACTGCGTCATCGGCATGAACGATTGCGGAACCTTCGATGGTCTCCGTGTCGCCAAGCTGGAAGAGGCAGGCGAGGTGATTCAGCCGCTGGGCGAGCGCATCTTGGGTCGCGTCACGCTGGAAGAGGTTATCGATCCGCTCACGGGAGAGGCTATCGTCTCTGCTAACGAGCTGCTCGATGAAGCCATGGTGCGCCGCATCGAAGACGCGGGCATCGAAGAGGTCGTGATTCGCTCAGTGCTCACCTGCCAGTCTCGTCGAGGCGTATGCGCTATGTGCTACGGCCGCGATCTGGCGCGTGGTTACAACGTCAACGTGGGTGAAGCCGTGGGCATCATCGCCGCTCAATCGATCGGCGAGCCGGGCACGCAGCTCACCATGCGTACGTTCCACATTGGTGGCGCGGCCGCTCGTGGCAAGATCGAGTCGAACAAACTCGAGATTCGCACCGAGGGTACTGTCAGCATTCGCAACGCCAACGTGGTCACCCGCAAAGACGGTGGCCAAGTGGTTATGAATCGCCACGGCGAGATCGTGATCATGGACGACACTGGTCGTGAGCGAGAACATCACCGCTTGCTCTACGGAGCGCTGCTCTCCGTCCGAGACGGTGACCGTGTCACAAGTGGCAAAGCCGTGGCCGAGTGGGACCAGTTCGCGCAGCCGATCCTCACGGAAGTGGGCGGCATCGTGAAGTTTGGCGACTTGGTTGAAGGCGTGACCGTGATGGAGAAGGTCGACGAAGTAACCGGCCTTAGCCGTAAGATCGTGGTGGAGTCGCGCGCCGCAGATTTGCGTCCGCGTATCACCATCACCGATCCTGAAACGGGTGAACCGGTGAAGTTGCCCGGCTCCGGTCTTGACGCACGTTATCTGCTCCCTGTGGGCGCCAACATCGTCGGCGCCGAAGACGCATCCATCACTCCCGGTGAAGAAATCGCGCGTATGCCTCGCGAGACGACCAAGGTGCAGGACATCACAGGTGGTCTGCCCCGCGTCGCAGAGTTGTTCGAAGCTCGCAAGCCGAAAGATCACGCGATTATTGCGGAGATCGATGGCGTCGTGGACTTCGGCAAGGACTCGAAGGGCAAGCGCAAGATCACGGTTACCCCCATCTCACTCGATGGCTCTCTGCTCGAGGACCAGACGCGCGAGTACCTGATTCCGAAGGGCAAGCACATCCAGGTGCAACCCGGCGATCACGTTCGCGCAGGCGATCCGCTGCAGGATGGTCCGGCGAACCCGCACGACATCCTTCGCGTCAAAGGCGAAAAGGAGCTCTCGGCCTGGCTCGTCAACGAAATCCAGCAGGTTTATCGCTTGCAGGGCGTGACCATCAACGACAAGCACATCGAGGTCATCGTTCGCCAGATGCTGCGTCGAGTGCGCATCAAGGATCGCGGAGATACGAACTTCCTGCCGGATGAGCAGATTGAGAGGTACGTATTTGAGGCCGAGAACGAGCGCGTGCTCTCGCGTGGCGGTCGTCCCGCTGTTGCGGAAGCGATGTTGCTCGGTATCACCAAGGCCTCGCTCTCGACGGAGTCGTTCATCAGCGCCTCTTCGTTCCAGGAGACGACCAAGGTGCTCACCGAGGCCGCTATCCACGGCAAGACCGACGATCTGGCTGGCATCAAGGAGAACGTCATCATGGGTCGCCTGATCCCCGCCGGTACCGGCCTGGCTGCTTACAAGCGGCTGCGTCTGGTCACGGAGGAAGGCGAGAAGTTCCACCCGCCCGCGCTTCAGAAGCCGGTTCCGGTGGCGCAACTCGCCGAAGAGTTCGCGTAAAGTCGACTCGACGAAGGTCCCCAGGAATGGAAGCCTCCGCGCCCAAAAGGTGCGGGGGCTTTCGCATGTTGGCCTTCGGTGGGGGCGGAGGGCCGAGTGTGCGGAGGGCCGAGTGTGCGGAGGGCCCGAGTGTGCGGAGAGCGAGTGTGCGGAGGGCCGAGTCGCTAGCTTGCGAGGCTACTTGGCTCGCGCGCCGCTCACCGTAAACTCACCGGAGTGCTCAAGCGTTCGGGGCAGGCGCTGACGACTGCTAGGCACGAGATCATTGGCCGGAAGCTGCGACAAGCGCTCGCGGTAGGCCTCGAGCGGAATGGGCCTGCACATGAAGAAGCCTTGCGCGGCCTGGCAGCCGAGTTCACGCAAGAATTGGTACTGTTCGATGGTCTCGACGCCCTCGGCGACCAAACCGAGCCCCAGGGCCTCGCCCATGGCGATGATGGCGCGAGTGATGTTGTTGTCGCGCACATTGCCCGGCACGTTCTGTACGAAGCTACGGTCGATCTTGAGCGTGTTTACGGGGAAATCACGCAGGTAGCTGAGGTTCGAGTAGCCGGTACCGAAGTCGTCGATGGCGATGCGCACGCCCATGGCGCGCAGCTCACTGAGGGTTGCGGCGGTCTTGGTGGGTTCGTCCAGTAAGGCGCTTTCGACGAGCTCGACACCGAGTGCATCCGGGTGAAGGCCCGCTTCGACGAGAGCTCTTTCAACAAAGGCGATGAAGCCAGGTTGCTTGATATGTGCGGCGGGCACGTTGACGTTCACATACAGTCGACGGCCGCGATTCTTGTTCCACTGGGCAGCGTCACGGCAGGCCCGCCGGATCACCCATTCGCTCATGGGTATGGCCAAGCCTACGTCCTCAGCTACGGCGAGGAAGCGGCCCGGTGCGAGCAGCCCCTGCTCGGGATGACGCCAGCGAATGAGGGCTTCAGCTCCGAGGTCTAGCCCCGAGTTGAGCTCAACGACGGGTTGGTAGTAGAGCTCGAACTCGTTTCGCACTAGGGCAGCGCGAAGTTGCGCGTCAAGCGTGAGCTTCTCGACCGCCTGAGTATGCATTCCGTGGTGGAAGATTTCGTATCGCGCCCGACCCTTCACCTTCGCTCGATACATGGCGGTGTCGGCGTCGCGTAGAAGTTCTTGGGCGCTCGCTTCGTTACCTCGACTGAAGGTCACGCCGATGCTGGCCGAGACGAATACGGTTCGACCCTCAATGATATAGGGCTGCTTGAGTCGGGTCTGGAGCTGGTCGGCTACCTGCGCCATGGCTTGCTCGTCGTCTACTCCGAGCAACACAATCACAAATTCATCACCACCAACTCGCGCCACGAGGTTAGATATTGAGCGCGGCTCAAAGGTCTCTTCGTGTGCGGTCACCTGGGTCATCAGGCGGTCCGCGATTTGAACTAGTAACTGGTCGCCAGCTTCGTGGCCTAGACTGTCGTTGACCTTCTTGAAGTCATCGAGATCGATGAATAGAAGGGAGAAACCGTGCTGAGCCGTAGAGGCTCGCAGCTCCTCGACACGTTCGAGCAAGGTCGCCCGATTGGCGAGGCCGGTCAGTGAGTCGAGCTCGGCATTGGCTCGCAGCTTACGCTCGGCGATGGAACGCTCCAGGGCGGAGCCAAGCTGCACGGCCCAGTCACCCGGGGTCCCGACATATTCGAGTTGTTCGAAGGCGAGCGGCGCCACTACCGCCAAGATGCCGAATTCGGTTTCGCGACCGCTGGGCACGCTGGCTATGGTAACGATGGAGCCCTCGCGCTGTGCCGTGACGAGCACACTCTCGGGCGGGAAGTTTTTGGGGGAAACCGGCGGCAACTTGTTGCCTAGGAGCTGCGGACCGCCTTCGGCTGTGTATTCGCCGCGGACGCTGAGGCAGACGGAGTTGGCAGGCGGAGCCCTTAGAGATTGGGGAGCCAGCGTAACGCGGGCGGGGAGCTCAGTCGCCCAAAGTGCGGAGCAGGCGTGCTGAGCATTACTCCAACGGATCCAACTCAAATCTTCTGAAGGATCGTGGCTCGATTCGGAGAGTGCGTTCGAGAGCCTGTAAGCAGCCTCGGTCACCGATTCGTAGTGCGAGACCTTGAGCCGCTCGCGTCGTTGCCACTGGTGAAGGAGAGCTACACAAAGATCTCTCAAGGTCGCCCAGGCACGACGCCGCGCCTCGTTCGGAATTTCCCAAGAACGCAGCGTCGCCTCAAGCAGTTCCATGACGCGAACCGAGCCTTCGGCATCGCGATTGTCGGCAAGAAACCCTTGCCAAAGGTCGCCCCGGACCTGTTCGGGATCGACGTCGGTTGAAGCAGCCGCATCCAGCAAGGCCGCGATTTGCCCGGCTTCGGGCCAATCTGCGAGGGCGAGCGGCGAGCGTCGGGTGCGACTCGCGATTCGAAGCAGCTCGGAGCTCAGGAGCTGAGCGCGCGTAGCGCGGGGTCCCTCGAGGTTCGGGGGTCGGGTCAGCGAGACGGTGCAGCCGCAGGAGCGCCGTAGGATCGGTTTGGTAGCGACGCGGGTAAGCGCTTTGGGAGGAGTGCCTTCGCGAATTGCGATCAGGAGCTCTGTGACCGCAGCCTCCGCGACCTCTGCGAAGTCCTGACGAACAGTGGTGAGAGCTGGTTCGGCAAACTGCGCCGCGTCGGCGTCATCGAAACCAACTACGGCGAAATCGCGCGGCAAGACCAGCCCGGCCTCATGCAGGCTACCCATGGCCCCGATCGCGAGGCGATCCGTTGCAGCCACCAACGCGGTGACTTGGAGCGTGTCTTGTCCCGACCTGCGATGCTCGAGGAGGCGTAAGGCGACCCTACGACCGTCGACCTCTTTGTGGTGAGGGGTATCGAAGACCAAGCGCTCATCGAGCCGAAGTCCGGCGGCCTCTAGTGCGGTGCGATAGCCCGCGTAGCGGCCGGCGATATCGACGTGTCCGAGGTTGCCTGCGAACGCAATGTGCCGATGACCGTGCGAGATGACGTGCTCGGTGAGCGCCCGCATTCCACCTTCGTTATCGGGGAGCGCAATGGCGCCCGTTGGCACGTCAGGCTGGGAGTGGACGTGAATAATTGGTTTGCCCAGCGCACGGAGGGCCGCCATGAGCTCGGGGTCGCTGAACTCGTTGATGGCTAGCCAGCCGTCGACCCATTGGCTTGAAAGGACTTCGGAGCCCCGCAACAGCCGCAGCCGCGAGGTCTCGAAGGCGATGGGGACGGCGCCTAGGTGTCGCGCGGCGCGAACGATGCCGTTGATGACCGTACCGTAATAGAAGCCTCCCGTGTGGGGTGTAAGCACCCCAAGGACTGGGCTTTTCGAACCGTTCGGGGCAATCAGCATGGAATGGCGTGCCTAGGAGTTGTGCTCGCTCGGCACCCTGGGACTCAAGGAATATGAGCGGCAAAACTAGATGGAATTTTAGCAGAAACTTTGAGCTTCGGCACGTCCGTTGCGACCTCACTGTCATTGCCTTTCCTTTCGGGCCCATGTTTCCGCTTGCAGTACGCAATCTCCGTCCCTCTTGAAACAGTTGGCGAAGTGCGCCTTTATCGTTCACGTGAGCGGGCAGGGGGGAAGCCTCCACTACCGCCTACGGTGAACTCAACTCACATTCCGCTACCTACATTGGCGTTCCAATAGAGTCGGTTAACGGGCTCGGGTCACTCCAACTCGGTCTGCTCGCAACATCCCGGAAACATGCCCCGCTTAGGGTGGGCGCGTGCAAGAGGATTCGGCCGGCCCCGCCGACGATGCCCCAGACACGAGAGGCTGGACGGCTGAAGAGTGGGCACTCGCGCAGCGAGCGGCGCCTTCACCAGGAGCCCTCATCTGGGTGGCCTTTCGTAGAGTGCTCGAGGCGGCGGCTGAGCCCCCGGGCGACTCGGCCTGGATCACAGTAGCGACGGCCCAACAAGTCGAGGAGCAGCTTGCAGAACTCGCGGTGGCACTCGAGGCGCGCGGAGGCGACCGAGCGAGTTTCCCGCTATTTGGCGTTCCGTATGCGGTCAAAGACAATATCGACGTGGCGGGCTTTCCCACGACGGTGGCCTGTCCCGCTTTCGCTCGGGTGGCTCCCGCTGACGCCTATATCGTCGCCAAGCTACGAGAAGCGGGAGCGATCTGCTTCGGCAAGACCAACCTCGACCAGTTCGCCACTGGCCTCGTGGGTACGAGGTCGCCTTACGGGGTCGTACCCAGCGCATTTGACTCGCAGCGTATCGGCGGCGGCTCGAGTTCAGGGTCAGCGGCCGTTGTTACACGCGGGCTCGTCCCCTTTGCGCTCGGAACAGATACGGCAGGCTCCGGCCGTGTCCCGGCCGCGTTTCAGAATCTAGTGGGCATCAAGCCGACGCGGGGTCGCTGGAGCACTCGCGGGTTGGTGCCGGCCTGCCGCACTCTCGATTGCCCTTCCGTCTTTACTTTGACCCTGCAAGATGGTGAGATGATTGATAGTCTGCTTTCGAGTTTCGATGCAGCCGATCCCTATTGTCGCCGCGGGTCGAGTGGGTTCGCGGTTTCTCCCAGAATCGTCGGGGTGCCGGCGAAGCTCGTCTTCTTCGGAGATACTGCGGCTGAGAACGCCTTTGCGGCAGCCGCGTCGGTGGTGAGGGAGGTGTGCGAGGTTCGCCCTATCAATTTCGCTGCGTTCAGCGAGCTCGCGGCTCTGCTCTATGCGGAAAGCTGGGTTGTGGAGCGCGCGCTCGTAGCCGAGGAGCTGCTTCAAGAGCCCGATGCCATGGACCCGGTCGTACGGAACATTCTATTGGGTGCTGAACGGTTTTCAGCCAAAGACGCTTTTCGCGGCGAGTACGAGAGGGCTCGTCTAGCCCGAGCTATCGAGCTCGCTTTCGAGGAGGTCGACGTGGTGATCGTACCAACGACCCCCACTTCGTATCGTATCGCGGAGGTGGAAGCCGATCCCATCGGAACCAATTCCCGCCTCGGCACTTACACGAACTTCACGAACCTGGCGGATTTGAGCGCCATCGCTTTGCCCGGTCCCTTTCGCGCCGACGGGTTGCCCGCCGGGATCACCCTGCTCGGAAGAGCACACGCGGAACCCCAGCTATTTCAGCTCGCAGAAAAGCTCGCCGTGCGTTTCGCCCTCCCGTTGGGGGCTACCGGTCGCGTCCGAGCGGCGCCGAGGGTTCGTCCTGCCGCGAGCCTTGGGGTGCCCATCGCGGTGGTCGGTGCGCACCTCTCGGGCATGCGTCTGAATGGCGATCTGACCCGGCGCGGCGCAAGGCTGATGGCCGAGACCCGCACCAGCGCCGCCTATAAGCTCTATCTCATGAATGAACTTAGAGCTCCCCGGCCCGCGCTACGACGCATGCCTGCCGGTGAGACAGGCATGCCGGGTGGCATTTTGGTGGAGGTTTGGGAGATGCCGGAGTCCGAATTGGGCGGATTCTTGCGCTCGGTGCCTCCGCCGCTGGGTTTGGGCCAGGTCCAGCTTCAGGACGGCTCATGGGTTCAGGGCTTCATTTGTGAGCCAGTGGCCTTGGAGGGAGCCACCGACATCACGGAGTGGGGCGGGTATCGCGCCTACGTCGAACGCCGGGCCAACGATCCACAGAAACAAATACGATGACACGAAACAAACAAGATATACGACGCCTGTAGTCTCCACTGGACGGTTGCCAATGGAAGACAGCTCTCGATCTCAGAAGAATGTTACTGAACTCCTGAGTCGAAGGGAGCGGGAAGGCGCGCGAATGGGCTCGCGGCTCAGACCTTCCGAGAACCACTCCTACTTTGCCGCCGTCGTCAGCCACGGTTCGATTCGCAAGGCGGCAGACGCGTTGCATATGGCCTCTTCGGCGCTCAATCGGCGCATCCTCGATCTCGAACACGAGGTGGGGACGGCGCTTTTTGAACGCTTGCCGCGGGGCGTTCGCTTGACGGCCGCCGGTGAGATTTTTATCGGCTGCGTGCGCGCCACGCTCAAAGAGCTCCGGCGCGCCGAGCTGCAGATTGAACAGCTCAGGGGAGAAGTTCGCGGCATGGTGCGTGTAGCCGTGGCCGAATCGGTCACGCCCTATTTATTGCCTAGGGCAATTACCGACTACCAAGTTCATCATCCGGGTATTGGCTTTCAAGTTTCCGTCTCGGGCCCGGAGGCGCTGCTGCATGCGCTCAGCCACGATCACGCCGAGATGATCTTGACCCACGAGAAGCCCAGCGGAGCTTCTGTTTCGGTGCTGGCAGACACCAGGCATCCGCTCGTGGCGCTCGTGGCTCCCACTCATCCCTTGGCGCAGTTGGGCGAGGTGGGTTTAGCCGAATGCTCGCATTTTCCATTGGCAGTGCCTGATGCCTCGTTGGCGGCCAGGGCCATTTTAGACGGAGCGATGGAGGAAGCGGGAATCACGCTGGAACCAGCGCTCGAGTCGGCGTCGATCGAGACCCTGAAGGCCTTCGCCAGGCTCGGGCAAGCCGTCTGTTTTAGTTTTATGCTCGGCGACAAAGAGCCGTTGCCGGGTTTGGTTCCGCTCCGCGTGCGCGACGCTCGCTGCACGGATGCGAGCCTCTTGCTCGTGGTACGACGAGGGCGAGTGCTGCCTGTCGCCGCCGCCTCGTTTGTAGAACTCATGATCGGCTACTTTCACGGCGCGCCTCGATTAGAGTCAGTTTCCGTCGCGTGACGAGTCGCTTTCAAGCGGAGTTCAGGCTTGTTTTGCTTAGAATATGTGGGTGGACGCGAGCGTGAGTGGGCAGCGCGGCGCTCGAAAATAAGCGCTAGTCAGACGCACCTCTGATTGGGCATATGTAATGGGTGGACAGACAGCAGGTGTCTGTTTGATGAGGCAATCGTGCTCACCTGAGGAGAACTGATGGCGCTCAAAATTGAAAGCGTGCCATATGCGTGGCCGTTCGACGGCAACTTATTGCGTAGCAACACTGCGCTCATCATCATCGACATGCAGATCGATTTCTGCGGCCCGGGCGGTTACGTCGATCTGATGGGGTACGACATTTCGCTAACGCGTGCCTGCATCGAGCCGATCTCGAGAGTGCTCAAGGCCGCCCGCAGCCTCGGCTTCACCATTATCCACACTCGCGAGGGTCATCGCCCCGATCTGAGCGATCTGCCGGCCAATAAGCGCTGGAGGTCTCGGCAGATTGGCGCGGGCATTGGCGATGAAGGCCCGGCCGGCAAGGTGCTGATTCGCGGGGAAAAAGGCTGGAACATCATTGATGAACTCGCGCCGCTCGCGGGGGAGCCGATTATCGACAAGCCGGGCAAAGGCTCTTTCTATGCCACCGATCTAGAGATGCTGCTGCACGTGCGTGGCATTCGAAATATTATCCTAACGGGCATCACGACCGACGTTTGCGTCCACACCACCATGCGCGAGGCCAATGATCGAGGCTTCGAATGCGTGATTCTGTCGGACTGTTGCGCCGCAACCGATCCGAACAACCACAAGGCAGCGCTGGAGATGGTGAAGATGCAAGGAGGCGTGTTCGGCGCCGTGGGCTCTTCCGAGGCTCTGCTCTCGGCTGTTCGCCACTTGGAGGGCTAATGTCGGGTGAGGCTCAGCGCATCGTCCTCCGCTCACTATTCGGAGATTTTTCGCTCACCGAATGGGGCTCGTTTCACGAGCTGTGGCCAGGCGTCGCGTTCTTACCGCTCTACGGATTTACCGAGGATTGTCAGCCAATTGATCGCGAACTGCCTTCGGCTGCCTTCATTCGCTACGCGCCAGGCGCTCGGGTGCCAGAGCACGCGCACCCTGGATATGAGCATATTATTATTGTGCGTGGTTCGCAGAGCGACGATCGCGGGCACTACCCCGCGGGCACCTGCGTGATGAGTCCGCCCGGCAGTCGGCATGCGGTCTATAGCGAGGAGGGGTGTCTGGTATTAGCGATTTGGAACAGATCGGTGGAGGTGCTTCATGGCTAAAGAAGTTCTAATTGACGCAGAGCCCGGCAAGATTTCCGTAAATCCGAGTGAGCTCGCGGTCATCATGATCGACATGCAGAGAGATTTCCTCGAGCCGGGTGGGTTCGGAGAGGCGCTCGGCAACGACGTCTCGATGTTGCGTCCGTCGATTGAACCCTGTCGCCAACTCTTGGCCGGGCTGCGTGAAGCCGGCACGTTCATTATTCACACGCGAGAAGGGCATCGCCCCGACATGAGCGACGCTCACGCGGCCAAAGTTGAACGAGGCGCAGCCAAAACCCGGATTGGCGACCAAGGGCCGATGGGGCGCATCTTGATTCGGGGCGAGGCCGGCCACGACATCATCCCCGAGCTCTATCCCGTCCAGGGCGAGCCAGTCATCGATAAGCCGGGCAAGGGCGCTTTCTATCAGACGGACCTCGAGGCCGTGTTGATCGCCAAGAAGAAGACGACGCTCATCGTATGTGGCGTGACGACCGAGGTCTGTGTTCACACCACCGTGCGAGAGGCGAACGACCGCGGCTATCGCTGCATCGTACCCTCTGACTGCACCGCTTCGTACTTCCCAGAATTTCGCGAAGTTGCGCTGCGCATGATCAGCGCTCAAGGCGGCATCTTCGGCTGGGTGAGTCGCAGTGACCTGATTTTGTCAGCGCTCAAGTAGCGCTGGTGGAGCGCCTTTCCACGATGGAAATCGGTGCCGAGCGCGGGGGATCGGAAGCGGAGCTTCAAAAGCATACCCAACAAAAAGACCCCGCATACAGATAACGTTTTCAACCTTGGAGATCGTCATGACCGAAACCGAGTTCAAGCCTAAGATATGGACCCCGGGTGATTTCAATGCCTTCTTCGGCTTTGGCACCAACATCCTCGTCAACCTATTGGTGCTCACGGGCCTCCTTAGGTTTGTACTCGAAATGCCGGACGAGCTCGTGTTCAAGCGCGTGCTCCCCGCAGCGGGCCTGATGCTGCTCTTGAGCACGTCCTACTATGCGTGGCTGGCCTATCGCTTGGCCAAGAAGACGGGCCGCACCGACGTGTGCGCGTTGCCCTCAGGCGTCAGCGTCCCCCACATGTTTGTGGTGGTGTTCGTGATCATGATGCCGATCAAGGTGGCCACCGGAGACCCGATGAAGGCCTGGGAAGCGGGCCTGGCTTGGGTGTTCATTCAAGGCTGTCTCTTGAGTATTGGCGGCTTTATCGCGCCCTGGATCCGTAAGGTCACGCCGCGCGCGGCACTGCTCGGGACCCTGGCGGGCGTCAGCATCGCGTTCATCTCGGTGCGGCCCGCGCTCGAAATGTTCATGACGCCGCTGATCGGAATTACCTGCTTCGCGATTATCCTCGCGAGCTGGTTCGGCGGCGTTCGTTTCTACAAAGGTATGCCCGCAGGTTTGGTGGCGATTTTTGTAGGTTCCAGCATCGCTTGGGCCTCGACCTTCCTGGGCCACAGCATGGGCGGCATGAGCGTCGAGGCGCTCGCCAACTCGGTGGCGAACTTCGGATTTAGCCTGCCCATTCCGGCGATCAACTACACCTTTGCGGGCTTCGAGTTCCTAGGGGTGATCTTGGTCACGGCCATTCCCTTTGGCATCTACGATCTGGTTGAGGCCCTCGATAACGTCGAGAGCGCTGCGGTTGCGGGCGATAGTTTTCCGACGCAACGCGTGTTGACGGCAGACGGCATCATCAGCCTGATTGGCTGCACCATGGGGAATCCCTTCATCTTGGCTGTTTACATCGGACACCCAGGTTGGAAGGCGATGGGTGGCCGTATCGGTTACTCGCTCGCTACGGGCGTCATGGTCGCCGTGCTGGCCTTCTGCGGCATTCTACCGCTCTTGGTAGCGCTCATACCGGTCGTCGCGATCTCGCCGATCCTGCTCTACATCGGTATGCTCATTGGCGCTCAGGCCTTCCAAGAGACGCCAAAGAGTCATGCCCCCGCCATCATACTCGGGATTGTGCCGCACCTAGCGGCGTGGGGCAAAGTGCTCATCGATAACTCACTGGGTGCAGCCGGCACGAACGCGGCGGCCGTGGGTTTTGACAAGATGAAGCAAGTTGGCGTCTTGTACGAGGGTATCGCCACGCTGGGAGGCGGCTCTATCCTGGGGGGCCTCATTCTGGGCTCGATCGCAGCCTTGATTATCGATCGCAAATTCACCAAGGCCTCGCTGTTCTGTATCACCGGCTCCGTGCTGACGTTTCTTGGCTTCATGCACGGTGAAGCGATTGGCATTGGCGTTTCACCGTGGGTCTCTGCCAGCTACGTGACTGTGGCTGCTGTGCTCTACCTGTGCGGGCGTTTTGGCGTAGTCGCGGGCGCGGGGGACGTGGCGGCCTCGGGTGAACACGAATTGGTGGAAGGACACGGCGCAGCCGCCGCGGCCGAGTAACAAAGCGCTTAGATTTGCCTCTTTACCTTCACAATTTACGATGCTCACAAAAGTTACAAGGAAAGGTTATCTTATGAATTTGGTAGTCAAAAACCGGCTCTTCTTTCGAAGCGAAGGCAGAGCCCAATATTGTGCGGCGCTCAGCCTTGCGCTTGGGATGTCTGCCCAGACGGCGCTAGCGCAAGACCCCCCCCCAGTAGAGACGGCCCCGCCTGCCGAGACAGGCGCTGCCGTGACGACGGATGGCGTATCACCTGAGCCCATTCAAGCGTCGCCAGACTCGACAACTCCCCCTCCGGAGTCCACTGCCCCACCTGAAGAACCCGTCACCGCTGAGTCCGCTGTAGAACCACCCGCTGAGGCACCTGGCCCCTTTACGTTCGCTCCAACTTTCACGGTTGGTGTGGGCGCTCGCAGCGGCTTAGACCTCAATCTCGGCACTGGCACTTTGAGCCTGAGCGACGGCCTCGTCGACCAGCTCCAAGTACGACCCTTCATGTCTGGCAGCTTGACTCCGAACGTCGGATTCTTCGTTCAGTTCGAGATCGGAAGCGGCTCTGGTGCAGCAGGTTCGCAGTCGTTCTTGCCAGCGTTTCAGATCTTGGACGCGGTCGCCCAACTCAAGGTGGTCAACGAGTTCCAGGTTTGGGTCGGTCAGCATATCCCGGCCAATGACCGCAACAACATGAACGGTCCGTTCTTCGGCAACACGTGGAACTTCGCTACGGTCGCTGGCTCGTATCCGTTCGATGTGGGTGCTCGCGATCGCGGCATCACGGCCTGGGGCCTCATCGCTGGCGGTCACGTCAAGTACCACATCTCGGCGGTCGACTTGCAGCCGGGTCGCGACATCGCCCAGGCTCGCTTGGCCGGTCGTTTGACGCTCCACTTCCTCGAGCCAGAGAATTTTTATTACAACTCGGGCACCTATTGGGGCAAGCAAGACATCCTGACCGTCGGCGGCGTTTTCCACACGCAGAAGGGTTCGGATGCTGTCCTTGACGATGACCTGATGGGTTTCTCCTTCGACGGCATGTTCGAGAAGACCTTGGGCAAAGCTGGCACATTCACGGCGGAGGCCGGTTACTTCAACTTCGATAGTACCGGCGCCAACTACGTTGGTAACCAGTACTCGGCTGATTCGGGCACGGGCGTATCGGGGCCTTACCCGGGCGAAGGCATGCTCGCGCTTGTGTCGTGGCTCACTCCGGACTCTGTCGGGCCTGGTAAGATCCAGCCTAACGCTCGCGTCCAGTACGGTGATTACGCGGGGACGAAGACCACAATGGTTGATATCGGCCTAGCGTATGTGATTGATGGTTATAATCACAAATATCACCTCAACTATCGCCACGGCGACACGACAGACCCAATGGGTGTCAACACAAAGCTTGACTCCATCCAGGTGGGCTTTCAGTACATGATGGCCAAGTGATGGTGTCGGGACCGAAGGTGAATCTCAGGCGCTTTCGGTGACGGGGAAGACGGCCCTCCTGCCCCTTCGGGGGTGGGAGGGCCCGTCGTATATTTGGGGCCCTCACTCGACTCAGTCGGCGCCCATTAGCGGAAGATGAGTTGCGAAGCGCAGCGCAGGAACGAACACCAGGCCACGGTGTCCTGACCCTTCATGCACATGAGCTATTTGTCAGAAGGCACTCATTTGCTTCTGGTTGCCCGACTTTATGCTCACGCCGCGCTGAGTTCACGCCGCGCTGAGTTCACGCCGCGCTCCTTCGGGAGCGGAGCTCACTCAGTGAGGTCGACCTTGTAGACGAAGTGGCGCGTATCCCCCCAAAGAAAGATGTGCCAGAGCTTCTCCTTGTAATAGACCTTCACGCGGCGGTTCTTGGCGATGGCTTGGTCGAGCACGGCCCGCACGTCGTCGGCGCTGTCTCGGACCGAGAAGTTCCAGAGGCGCGTGGCGACGCCACTCGTAGCGGTTTCATCATCTGCGTCGGGGCGCCCTAGGTAGCCCTGATCGATTTGGCCTTCCCAGGTTTTGAAAACGTAACCCGAGCGTTCAAAATTGATCAGTGTACCCACGCGATAGCCCTCACTGTAGTTATAGTAGTATCCGAGTAGACCTGTGACGGTGAGCAGCACCACCACCACGATTGCGACGATGTTGAGGGCTTTCTTCATGGGGCTTTTTTGTTTCCTATTCTTCAATTGAAGAGCCGAGGCTCAACATGATCTCGTGGGCAAATACGTTTTGGGGAACGGGGCGAAATAGGTCCCCGTTGGACGGATCGATTCCGATCTTTCCGCGCACGATCGTGCCCGCCCCGAACGCATATGTGAGCCCGATTGTAGTCCCGAACAGCAACTTCCCCAACGGCCAGAGTGGTTTACCCCCACGACTTTGGACCTCGTAGGGCGAGCCCAAGTGACCGGCCAGGGTGACACCGTAGAAGTCGATCTGTTTTTCACCGAACTCGGTTGCCGCGCGATTGGCCGAAAGGTTGGTGAAGAGTCCTCCGCCTAGCGCGAAGGTATCTGAGAAGCGGTGTCGCCCGCCGACGCGAAAGTTCCAGAGGGGTCTTAGGTCTTGTTCGACCTCGAGGTTGCGAAAAGGCGCTTGGTAGCTGCCTTCGACCGCGAGCCGCGTCTCTCCAAAATCCTTCGAAATACCGACGTGGATGCGGGGGGGTTTCACGATCGAGGTCGCGAAGCCGGTGTTGTCCGAGAAGTCACTTCGGTGGAGGTTCTCCCCAGGCGACTGCTGGCTCACGAGTTCGATGGTTTGCAGGACCTGGTAAATGCGAAACGAGGGAAAACGCAGAGTAATGCCGATCTTCCAGGTCGGTTTGGGCTGCAGTTGCACGCCGATGACGGGTTGGAAGCCGACTTGAATCCAGTCGCGTACGGTGTGGCTTAAATAGCCGAAATCCGGAGCGGAGGAGCCGCCGCCCGTCAGATCGATAGCGGCTATCTGCAGCTCGGAGCGATAGTGAGCGAGTAGTGAGAGGCCAATGGATACGGTGGAGCTCAGGCGAGTACCGATGGATGGCCCCCCGAAGTACTCCGTTTCTGTGCTGGTGATATCGACGCCGAAATCGACCGGCTTGCCGGCGAACGCCTCGGGATCGACGATGCGTGTCCTTAGATAGGAGGAGGTCTGGGTCGGCACGAACAGGCCGAAGCCGATGCCGAAGGGGCCCACATTATGGGTTACGCTCATGGCTGCGGGCACGCCCCGAAGATCGAGGGTCGTGAGGCGCGTGACCTCAGCGTCGGGGGAGATGGCGTCGAGATCAGGCTGTGCGCCAGTACTGAGCGCATAGGCTGTCATGTCGACGTCGAGGCGCAGCCCCGGCAAATCCGCGAGCGACGCTGGATTATACCAAATGCCTCCGCCGCCGCGGACGTTGGCGGTGATGGCACCTCCCTGCAAGGCGGCGTCTCCGCTCAAGTAGAAGCGGTCGCTATTTTGGGCCCGTACCTCCCGGCAGTAGCCGGATACAGCGACCAATCCAGCCAGAATGAGCCCAGACCGACCCCGCATTCGGCATTCTGGATAACTGATTGGTGACGGCGGCGCTAGGGAGGGCTTGCGAGGCGCTCGGGCAGGCCGAGGCTCGACCCATACGGACGTGACGGCTATAGGCGGTCGGGCGTTTTTCGAGCATGATTCGCCCCTTCCTGAGCTTGCCTATGCCTTCCAAACTTTCCTCCACCACGGTCGGCCTTCGCACCCCCCTTCTGCTTCTCGTCTTGCTTGCGTGTCTCGCCGTCTTCACGGGCTGCAAACGGGGCGCGGGAGCCTCTGATAGCGGGCTGCTAGAGGGCCGACCTCCAACGGACTCCAGTGGCGTCTCGAACCCGGAGAGGCTTACCGACGGTCGCGCGCCCGATGAGGGCACCGCTTGGAACACCAATCGCACGACTGTATTTTCGAACCGCCACGCCCGTGTCGACTACGACTTGGGGAGCGAAATGGCTATCGGGTCGCTGGCGCTCCTTGCCGACAACAATGACGTCTATCGCGTGCTCGGCTCGGATGACGGCAAATCCTTTCGCACTTTATGGGATGCGTCGGCTGTCGGTGGGGCCGGGCTTCGTTGGCGGACCGTCAACGGGCTCGAGCACAGAGCTCGCTATTTGCGCGTTCAGCCGCAGAGCGGGGACGCCTCGTTGAGCATCGCCGAGCTGGTGGCCTTTAGTGAGAAGAGCGTCGCCTTGCCGCCCCGTCTGAGTGAGGTCAGCGCGCTCGAATCGAGCCTCGTGTATCGAAATACGCTGCTCGTATTCGCGACCATGCTGGTCTTGCTGGTCGCGTTTAGCTTTCAGGGCGCAAGCTGGGTCTGGCTCGGGCTCCTGGCTGCTGGAGTGCTGTGGGCGGGTTCCGCGTGGGTCCGGCTTTTCCTCGGCGAGTTTCCGTTTGAGCAGCGAGAGGTGAGCTTGACTCGCTCCATTAGCGCGCTCTTGGCGGCCGCCGTGGTCGCTCGAGAGACGCTTTGGCCCAGAAGTTTGCGTTCGATCAGCGCCATCAATTTGGGTGTACTCGGCCTTGCTGCGGTGCTGTCGATCGGCACCTTCTTCAACCTAGGCCATCCCCAGTTTTACGATGCCAAGAACCGGGAGCCGAGCGTCGTTCACAACTACGACATGCGGGTCTATTTTCCGGTCGCTAAATATTTCAAGGAGCTCAAGTACGATGGGCTCTATCTAGCCAGCGTGGCCACCTACGCCGAAGAGCACGGCGGGCTCGACACGCCTGAGATGCGCCGGACCGAGCTGCGCGACCTCCGCGACCATCGCATGCGAGGTGTTCCGGCCATCCGCGAACAGATTGAAGCCATCAAGACCCGCTTTAGCCCGGAGCGCTGGGCGCTTCTCAAGAAAGATATGGCCTATTTCTGGGAGACGATGGGGCACGGCGCCTATCTCGGAAGTATGGCCGACCACGGCGGCAACGCGACGCCCGTCTGGCTCACCATTGCCTACTTCTTGTTCAAGAGCGTTCCGGCCTCGAACGAAATCTTGATCGCCGGCGGGCTGCTCGATCCACTCTTACTCTTGCTCTACGGCGTGGTCGTGTGGCGTTCGTTTGGCCCACGCACGGCGCTCGTGTCGCTCGTGATTTTTGGCGCTAACGACTTTTATATGTTCGGCTCGAATTGGGCCGGCGCCACGCTGCGCAACGATTGGATGGTGTACCTGGGTATGGGCGCCTGCGCGCTCAAGACCCAGCGCTTCAAGCTAGGCGGCGCGCTCTTAGCCATGAGCGCGCTGATACGCGCATTCCCCGCGATCTCGCTGATAGCGCTGATGATTCCTCTAGCTTACGCCATCGTTGAGGCGACCAAGCGACAAGGTCGACGCCCCACCTTCGCCGAGATAGTCAAAGACAATCGTTGGTTCGTGGATACGGCCATCGGTGCGGCCATTTGCGTAGGCGTCAGCGTGCTTTTTTCTTCGGTCGTGCTCGGCTTTGACGCTTGGCCGCTGTGGGTCAAGAAGATCTCGAGCTTTACCTCATCGCCCCACGTTAATCACATTTCGCTTCTCACCATGACGGCTGGTTCGGAAGGAAATCAGGCGCTGGTCTTGAGAGAGCGTTTGCCTTTGCACTTCGCAATTGTGGCTGGGTTTGTCGCGCTCACCGTCTGGGCGGCCTATCGGCGGCCGCCGCATGTGGCGGCCTTGCTCGGTATCTTGGTCATGCCGGTCTTCATGTATCCGGCCAACTACTACAACCACTTCGTTTTCCTTCTGGCGCTGCTTGTTACCGAACCGAGCGAAAAGGATTCGGTTGCCGAACGCTTCACCATTGGCAAAGTGTGGTTGGCGCTCCTTTTCATGTGCGCGATGCTCTACACAACGGTCCGCATCACAGACCTGACGTTGCATTTCTACAATTCAAGCGTGCTGCTCGTGATGTGTCTCGCGGCGATCCTCGTCTACCTCTTGCCGCGAACGGCGGCGGGCGAGTTCTATTTGCCGACCGAGGTCTTGGAGCTGGTGCTGGGGCGAAGCTCCACCGAGTCGAAGCCGGTAGCCGCGCTCGCCGGGGCCGAAGGCGAATCGATGGATGAGGAGCTCGCGCAGGAGAGTCATGCCGTCTCTGAGTCGGCTCCGGAGCCGGAGCTCGCCGAGCAGCCGAAAGCGCCGAACTCACCTGAAGAGAAGAGCGACGCGTGAACCCAAGCGAATCTCAAAAGCCGCGGGAGCTCGGGCTCCCTCTGGCGGCGCTCTTGGCCTTCCCGCTGCTCGCGGGTCTTGGCGAAGGGCTGATTCGCTTCACGCATCATCGGCCACTGGGGGCGGCCACGTGGACGCTCCTGGGCTGTCTCATTCTAGCTAGCCTCGAGTTTTTCATAAGTCGCAGCAGAATCGGTTCGGGAGTCGGGAGCGCTCGGAGCTCGAGAGCACTAGCTGCGCTGGGTGCGGTCGCCGCGACGGCGTTGGTCGTGCGCGCGTTTATTCTTGCTTAATTTCGGGCTGCTGCAGGCTGGTGGGCTCGCCTCGTCGGACTGGGTCGCTTGACGGAGCCGAGCTCGGGACTTACCTCTTGCCCATAACGGGCGTCCAAGGAGTTGGAGCTCGCAAACGGAGAATGCACTTGAAAGGGAAACGGCGTCGTCGATCCCCTGCAGCGAATCCTTCGCACCTCGTAGCAGAGAGCGCCGCGTTCGGTCGGCGATGGGGTGCCGCTTGGCCTCGTTGGCTGTGGGGCTTAGGAGTCTTGCTCGTGAGTCTCGGCCTGCTCTTGGCGCCGAGGCCCAGCGCCGCACGTAGCGTCGACGCGCCAGCGTCGGAGAGCCCAGCCGGCACAGAGTCGGGCTCGGTGCCGAAGGAGTTTTCGACGCTCCACGCCGCGTACCTTACCATCCACTATCCTAAAGAGCTGGGCGCGGAGGCGCGAGTCCTGGCGCAGGTGAGCGGCCCCTTTCGTGAAGAACTCGAGCGGGAGCTAGCTGCCGATCCGTCGAGCGCCTTTTTAGAGAAAGTCGAGGTTCGCTTGGGCCGAACTCCACTCGAGATGGAGAAGTTAGCTCCGCCGGGGAACGGTTATCCGAAGTATGCCTCGGGCGTCGCGTATCCCTCCCTGCGCCTCATCTTGCTCTCGGCACGGCCGCGCTATCCGGGCGATCGCCACAACCTGGCGGAGATTTTCCGCCACGAACTCGCGCACGTTGGCCTCTACGATCGCCTCTCGGGCGACAAAGTCCCGCGTTGGTTCAACGAGGGTTTCGCCGTGTTTGCGAGCGGTGAGGCCGAGATGTCGCGCATGCAAACCCTGTGGACGGCGACGCTCGCTCAAAAGCTCATCCCCTTTCAGAAGCTGGAACGCTCTTTTCCGATGGACGAACACACCGCCTCGGTCGCTTACGCACAGGCGGCCGATATGGTGCGCTTTCTGCAGCGTGGCGACGGACTCCACCGTTTTCAGTCCCTCTTCGGGCGCATGGATCAGGGGCAGAGTTTCTCCGCCGCCCTGGCCGATGCTTACGGCTCTGACCTCGCGAGCCTGGAGGTCGAATGGCGACAGGACGCTGCGCGTCGCTACACCTTTTGGCCGATCTTACTCAGCAGTTCGACGATCTGGGTTTTGGCCATGGGGCTCTTTGGAGTCGCCTATGTGCGGCGCCGCAAGAAGGCCAGAGCCAAGCTTGCGCGTTGGACTGTCGAAGAGGCCAAAGAAGATGCCGAGCGGCAACGCATCGCCGATGAGCTCACCCGCATTCGTATCGTTCTGGCTCATCCAGAGCTCTTGAAGGGTCGCGTCGAGGTCGACCCGGACGCCGAATTGCTTGAGAAAGGCCTTACGTTTGGCGTTCCTTTCGTCGAGCACGGCGGGTCGCGGCACACCCTTCACTGAGTTCGCGTCGAGAGCTGGGGGGCTAATGCTTCTCGAGTTCGATGCGACGACATTCGCGCACCAGCACGCCAAACACTTCCCGTACTAGGGGAGTGTCGAGCGGAGGTTCGAGCCCGGAGAGCAGGCGTTCGAGCAGCAGCTCCTCACGCTTTGGATCATAAACCGGCAGTCCGCGTTCGCGCTTGCGGTCCCCCACGCGCAACACGCGTTCGAGGCGCTTTTGGATGAGTCTCAGCATCTGGCCGTCCAGCTCGTCGATCTCGCGACGTAAGCCATCAATCTCCGGGTCTTCGATCACGGTTCGCGGAGATTCTCACTTTTTTGAGCTTTTCGACAGTCCTCTCTCCTCCCGAGGCTGCAAGCTTCGAAGCCTATTTGAGAATGGTACCGCAACCAGAAACGATAGCGATTTCACTCACCTCGCCCTTTTGCACCCGGGAACAAGAATCACCTAAGAGGGTGATCTTCCCCTTGTCAAAAGTCCAACCGTCGTCTGTGCCGGCCTTGATGAGCGTTTCATCTAGGTACACGTTCAAGAGATTCGAGCCGTCGGGCGCGTCATCGAGCTCGAGTGTGCATGGCATGGCCACGGCCTGGCTGATTTCATCGAGCGCGTCGTCGAGGTCGCTCTCGTCGCCAACATCGAAATATTTGGTTGCTCCCTTGCGAGCGGTGCCGCCCGCTTCGGAGAGGTCGTTCATGAGGTCTTCGAATTCGTCGGCTCCCGGGACACCGATAATGAAGGTCGAGACCCCCGCGTCCTTGAGGTTGGCAACAATTTCGACGCTCGCATCGCTATCAAAGCAATACGAACCGGGATCGAGCACATCTTGGCCAACGACGGATTCGTCGCAGCAGTTCACGGCTGGGCCGCACTGGATGTCACCAACGCGCTCACCATAAAGGCTGAGCGAGCATTCACTCGCGCTACATTTCGCGTTCGGATTGCAGTTGGGAGCGCCGTCGGTCAAGACGATGAGCGCCGTGTCGCCGGGTAGACTCAAGAGGTCAGCCGCGAGGGTTTCGATGCTGGGAGAGAGCGGCGTGCCGCCCCCCGCGCGCAAACTCAAGAGGCGCGAGGCGAGCGCGTCGAGTACGGGGCCGCTCTTTTGAGGGACTCCGCACACGAGCGGATCGCCTGGGGTGACCTCGAATACCTCGCGGGCGGGATGGCATTCCTCTTCCGGGTGGCTGGTGCGCATGGAGGGGAAAGCCGCGAGCCCGTAATTCAAGCGCGGGCCTCGATCTTTGACGACGCGAGTGATGGCCTTCTTAGAGGCCTCGAGTTTGGAGGTGTGCCCACTCGGAGTTATGGCCTCGGCCATGCTGCCCGAGACGTCCAACAGGAAATAGAGATTGGGCTTGCGCACCGTGACTTGGATCACTTGGTCGTCGCAGAGGTCGGACGTGTCGATTCCTGGGCTCTCGCCGCAGTCGTCTCCTGTGCCGCCACTTCCCTTGCCGCCGCTCGATGCGCCTGGGCTTGTGGGCCGGGCTCCGGCCTCTCCGCCTCGGCTTGTTCCCGATTCGTCGTCCGACTTAGGAGGAGTTTTGACGTAGGCGGGCCTTTGCTTCTCCTCACAGGCGCCGAGCCAAGCCGTGCTGAGGGCTAGTGCTGCGAGTAGAAAACGAGCCCCGTGCGCCAAACCGAATCCACAATAGCACCTTTCGGTGATTCAGGCCGCAAGCGAGAGCCTTTGCGACGCGTGGGCTCCTATGCGAGGAAAGCCTACCAGTTTGGAAGGGCCAGTTTCTCGAGTGACGTGTGCGAGATGGAGAGCCGTTGCACTCACCTTGGGGCTCTGCCTTGGGGTCGGGCTTGTGGCGTACCTGGGCTTTCTGTGGGCAAGCGCGAGTCCTAAGGGCGCGAAGGTAGGACCTTCTCCGTCCCGGTCTGAGGCGCTCATGGTTCGGCTCGTTTTCAAGGGCCCGAGCTTGACCGACGCTGCGCTAGCCGGGGCAGATGTTCAGGCGTTTTTACTGGGAGACGACGGGCGGTACGAAAAAGGGCAGAGCTGTGAGCTCAGCCCAGACTCGCCCCGAGTGCGACAATGCCGGCTTGAAGCGGGGCGTTATTGGATTGTGGGCCGAGCGCCTGGCTTTGCGCGCTTCGAGCGCCCTGTTCGGCTCAGTGAAGAGCAAGAGCCGCTCGAGTTGAGTATCGAGCTAGTAGCGGGCCACAAGTTCGAAGTCGACGTGCGCCTGCGCAGCGAAAGCGAAGAGCTCTTGCCGCTCGCAGATGCCACTGTGCTCGTGAGAGGGGTCGCCCAGCCCGGAGAGCTGGCCCAAGACGTGCTCTTGCCCTTCGGCGCGCTGACGAACTCGGCAGGTCGCGCCGAGTTCAGCGAGCTCCGTCCACCGCCCTATGTGGTGCAGGTCTTCGCGCATGGCTATGAGCCCTACGAGGCGGAGTTCAGTAGTAGCCCCCTGATCGTGCTGCGGCCGGTTCGAACGTTAGCGATTGAGGTTCGCGAGCAGGGGCAAGCCGTACCTCGGGCGACGGTTCACGTAGCGGGGGCGTCGCTCTGGCCCTCGCGTAACGTAGAAGCCAATGAGCAGGGTAGGGCGGTGCTGTCTGGGCTCAAAGCGGGCCGCTACGCGCTGATGGCGGAAGCAGGAGAGCACATCTCACTCGCGCCGACGTTCGTAGAGATTGAGGCGGAGCTCGGCACCACGGAGGTCGTCCTTGAGCTCGGCTTGGGGCGCGCACTCTCGATCCTGGTGCAAGACCAAGCAGGCAATGCGCCCATCCTTGGGGCGCATGTGAGCTGGGTGCCGAATTCACCCTTCGAGCCGCTCAAGCTCGGGGTCACCAGCGACAAGGGTGAGCTCCGTCTGGCTCCTTTGGCCTCGCTCTACGGAACGCTGCAAGTGAGCGCGCAGGGCTATGTGCCGAAAACAGTCGCTCACGCGGGGGAGCCGAATGGCGTCGTGACGCTCGAACGCGGCGGAACGGTGAGAGGCCGCGTCCTCGATGAAGCGGGTTCGCCCGTGCCAGGCGCGAGCGTACGCATTGCGGGCCACGACAACCAAGGCATGCCGATTTTGCTGGCCGTCGATCCGGGCTGCGTCAAAGACGCACATTTTGCTTGGGCCGATCAAGAAGCGAACCGACTTTTGCCCGCTGGTGAGCTTGGGGTGACGATGGGACCGGTGCCGCCGATACCGCTCTTTCTGCGGGCTTCGGGCCCGTGCCCTACGGCTTCTGCGACTCAAACGAGCCAACTGACGACCGACTCCGACGGTCGCTTTGCAGCTTTCGGCGTGGCGCCCGGTACAGTGGTCGCGCTCGCGGAGCACCCGAGCTACCAAGGGGGTAGGAGTGGCCCGCTCCTGCTCGCGAGCGGAGCCAGTGTCAGTGGTGATGTAATCATGAGAGCGGGCACGCCTTTGCGTGGCCGAGTGCTCGACGATCGAGATTTCCCTGTGTCAGGCACGCTGGTGCGCGTGACGACGCGCGACTTCGAACGAAATGTCACCACCAGCTCGGACGGCAGTTTTGAAATCGCCGCTGCCCCCGAAACGGTCGTAGTGCGTGTTTTCCCGCGCGACGGCCAAGTGAACGCCGCTCTCGAGGAACGCGTCGAAGGCGAGCGTCGTAAAAAAGAGCTCGTGCTCAGGCTGAGACCTGCCCGCGAGAAAGTTCGCTTTCGGGTGCTCGACGAAGACGGACACGCGCTTGAACTGGCCGAGATTCGTGTGCGTTCAGAGCTCGAGGGAGAACCCTTCCAAGAGACGCGCTTCACGGACGCGGTGGGCGAGGCTGAGCTCGCGCATGCCCGAGGGCTTAGCGCTGCGCTGCGTGTGGTCGCGCCTGGTTACGTCGCGTTCGAGACTGAGCGGAAGTTGGTCGAGCTCGAGCCGATCCAGCTTGTACGTGCCACGCGCGCTGAAGGGCGAGTGACGGCCGTGCGCGGCCGGTGGCCCGGAGTGAACGCCGAAGTGCGTCTGCGGTGTGGTGACGATAGTTATCGAACGCTGAGCGATGACGCTGGGCACTACCTGTTCGCTGGGGTACCGCGGGGCGCGTGCCAGCTCTCGGCGAGCCAGGCTGAGCAAGGCTTTGCCGCTCTCGACGTGGAGATCCGTACGACCGAATTTGGCCGGGCCCTTGAACTGCCAGATCTCGACCTCGCGCCACCGGTTCGCGTGCAGGGCGTCGTGCGGCAAGGCTCGGGCGAACCAGCGCGCGGAGCGATCGTCTCCCGCGAACCTTTACCGCCCTATTTGCCGCTCGATTTGGCCGAACTGCCCGGGGCCTGGACGCGCGCAGACGCGGAAGGGCGCTTCGATTTAGCTTTGCATTTCGAGGGTGCCCCGCGCCTCTACGCTCTTTGGCCAGCGATGGGCCGAGGCGAGGCCAGCTTTCAGAGTACGAACCTCGAGGAAGAGAACCTCACGCTGCCTCTTTCGCTCCCAGACGAGGCCCCGCCTGATGCGCTCGCCACCATCTTGGTTGGCCTTCGTGAGCGAGGTGATAGGGTCGTCATCGACGTGCTCTTGCCTGATCATCTCGCCACGAAGAAGCTCCGCGTGGGCGACGAGATCAAGGCCATTGACGGCGAGGCCCCTGCGTCGCTCAGCGAAGCACGGGCATGGCTCTCGGGTTCGATCGGCAGCGATGTTGAACTCAAGCTCGTTCGTGGCTCACGCAGCCTCGTCTTCAAGCTGAAGCGGGAACCGTTTTTGCGCGCGCGGGAGTAGCCAGTGCGCGGCGACAGCTAGTTCATTTCGAACTAGTCCGTGTCGAATACGTCTGTTGGCTCGGAGCGTTCTTGGCCGGGCGAAAGCAGGAACAAGAACGGCACAACGCTCATCGCACCGACCAGAGTCGTTACAATCTTGAACAGGGTGAACAGTCCTTCGTCGGGCATCGCGTTCGGGAAGCTAAGCTGGCCCGGGGCCCAGGGCAAACCGACGTCGGGTCGCGGGGTCTCGAGGAGCTACCGCTGCATAAAAAACGCCATGGTAGCGCTACCGCGTCCCCGACACGAGGCCGGCGCGTCCTTGCCGCAGGCCGGGCCTAGGCGCGAACCCCACATGAGGGGCGGCATATAGAGCAAGAAATCTCACCAGTAGCGCCCAGGGTCGAGGAGTCCTCCGAACAGGCTTTCATAGAAAGTGTTTGGCGATGGTGAGGAGCTGCATGTTCGAGGTGCCCTCGTAAATTTTGCCGATCTTGGCGTCGCGGTACAGCTTCTCGACTGGGTACTCTTTGGTAAAGCCGACGCCCCCCAAAAGATCGACGGCGAGCGAGGCTGCTTCTTCTGCGACTTCGGACGCGTAGTACTTGGCCATGGCCGCCTCGGCTACGAGCGGTTTATTAGCGTCTTTCAAGCGGGCAGCATTGTAAACGAGCAGGCGCGCCGCCTCGATGTGCGTGCGGAGCCGCGCCAACTGAAACTGCACGCCCTGAAAATCTTTGATGGCTTTGCCGAATTGCTTGCGCTCCGAGACGTGCTTGACGGCGTGGTTGAAGGCGGCCTGAGCGAGCCCCAACATCTGGGCGCCGATACCGATGCGCCCTTCGTTGAGCGTCTCGATGGCGATCTTGTAGCCGAGCCCAACCGGGCCGAGCACGTTCTCTTCGGCGACGAAGCAGTTCTCAAAGAGCAAAGGGCAGGTGCTAGAGGCCACGATGCCGAGCTTGTCTTCTCTCGGCAAGATCGAAAAACCCGCTTGGTCTCGCTCAACCAAGAAGGCTGTGATGCCTTTGTAGCCGAGACTCTTGTCGACGTTGGCAAAGACGATGAAGAGCGAACTCTCAGCGGCGCTCGTGATCCAAAGTTTCTCGCCGCTTAGTCGGTAGCCGCTCCCATCTTTGCGGGCCTCGGTTTGCAGAGCGAAGGCATCGCTACCGCTACCGGCCTCGCTGAGCGCGTAACTGCCTACCCAACTTTGACAGAGCTGCGGCAGGTAGCGGGCCTTCTGCTCGGCCGTGCCAGCTCGCAGCAAGGTATTTTGAACGAGCGTGTTTTGCACGTCGACCAGCACGCTCACACTCGGATCGACCTCGGCGAGGGCCTCGATGCTGAGAATGGCGCTCACGAAGTTCGAACCTGCTCCGCCAAGCTCAATCGGCACCTCGGAGCCCATCACCCCGAGCGCGAAGAGCTCGTCGATCAGGGCGCGAGGAATGGCCTTTTCGTGCTCCATCTGGGCCACGAGCGGCCGAACTCGGCTGCGCGCGAAATCTCGAACGGCGGCTTGGAGCAAGCTCTCCTCCTCGCTCAGGGTGGTGAGTGGCTGAGGGACGGGCGAAAGGTCGGCCATCTTCTGATCATGGCAGAGGCTCGCGCCTTCTGGTAAGTGCCCGCGGAATCATGGCAGGAAATAGCTTTGGCAAAGCCTTCGTGGTGACGACTGCGGGTGAGTCCCATGGTCCGGGCAACGTCGTGATCATCGACGGCTGTCCGCCGGGTCTGTCGCTCAGCGTTGATGATTTGATGGGTGATTTGAATCGCCGGCGGCCCGGTCAAAGCAAAGTTGTGACCCAACGCAACGAATCGGATACACCTGAAATTTTGTCCGGCGTGTTCGAAGGTAAGACAACCGGCACCAGCATCGCCATTTTGGTTCGTAACGAAGACCAAAAGAGCCGCGACTACAGCGATATTCAAGATCGCTATCGGCCGGGCCATGCCGACTACACGTTCGACGCCAAGTATGGCTTTCGCGACTATCGCGGCGGGGGCCGCTCCAGCGCACGCGAGACGGTGGCGCGCGTAGCGGCGGGCGCCATCGCCAAGAAGATCTTGAAAGAAGAGTTAGGTGCTGAGGTGCTCGCCTACACCAAACAGATTGGTCCGCTCATCGGCGAGGTCGATCCGAACACGGTGACCCTGGAGCAGATCGAGACTTTGCCCTCCGGCGAACCCAACATCGTGCGTTGTCCGGATGCGCGTATTGCGGCTCAGATGGTCGATTTGATCGCCGCGGTGCGCAAAGACCAAGATTCGATCGGCGGCGTAGCCGAAATTGTCGCCCGGGGCATTCCGGCCGGACTCGGCGAACCTGTTTTCGATAAATTGAAGGCTGACTTGGGCAAGGCTCTGTTCAGCTTGCCGGCGGTGCTTGGCGTCGAATACGGGATTGGCTTCAAGGCGGCGGAACTGCGCGGTAGCCAGAACAATGATATATTTGTGATGGAAGGTGAAGGCGACTCCAAGGCGGTTCGTACCGAGAGCAATCGCCATGGTGGGCTCTTGGGTGGTATTTCTTCCGGTATGCCGATCGTATTTCGCGCCGTGATCAAGCCCACGAGCAGCCTATCGCGTGAACAGCGCACCGTGACGCAAAATGGCGAAGAGACGACCCTCATCACCAAGGGGCGCCACGATCCGTGCCTCTTGCCGCGATTTGCGCCCATCGGCGAGGCCATGTTCGCGCTCGTCCTTGTGGACCACTATCTGCGTTTTCGAGGGCAAATGGGCGCAAAGGCGCCCGGAAGGAGCTCAACATGAAGAAGTTTCTCGGTATCTATCTGGGCAGTCGAGAGGGGCTCGAACGTTCGGGGTGGCTCTCCCTTTCAGACCAAGAACGAAAGCTTCGTTCGGAGCAAGCTATCGCTGCCTGGATGAAATGGGCCGCCGAAAACGGGCACACCATCGTCGACCACGGCACGCCGCTCGGAAAGACCTTGCGCGCCTCGGCTGAAGGCATCTCGCCGATTCACAACGCGATCACGGGTTATGTGATTGTGAAAGCCGAGTCTCTCGAGGCCGCGGCCGAGCTCTTCAAAGACCACCCGCATTTCACGCTGTTTCCGGGTGACTCGGTCGAAGTCATCGAGTGCCTGCCGCTGCCGGGCGCGGGGGGCTAGCCTCGCGGAGCTAGGCGACGCTCGAAGCTGAGAGCGGAGCGGACTACCGCTGAATATCTAGGAGTACTTCGAGCGAGCCCGGCCCGTAGTTCAACGTGCCGTGCGGCTCGCAGTCCGTCATCGCGGGCGAGCGACCGAGGCCTTGATGGGAACCAAACCTTGGAGGGAAAGGCTAAGCAGTTCTGCCGCACGGATTGTGAGAAGCTCGTTGAGCTTGAGTGTTTCCCTGAGGAACTTGAAGAATGCTACGAGAACTGCAAGTCGCTTTGGGTGAAGAATACTGAGCAATGTCCAGTGGAGACTGAAGCCGTGTTCGATTGCATCGTCGAGCACCCCAAAGGCTACTACTGCTACGGGGAGTCGTGGACAGTCAAAGACAAGATTACCTGCGCGCCGCAAGGAGAGGCCTTTCAGGCATGCGACCCAGATTGAAGCTGCTTCTTTGTGGCGCCGCAAAGGCCTGGAACCGTGTTCCGCTCATGGGCATCGCCGCTGGCATTGTCTGCGCTGTGGGTCTGTTCGGCTGTGGGCCCGGTCCATGCAAGGATCTCCGCGAAGGCGATGTGCTCGTTTTTGAGCTTGAGTCCTATGGAGAGCCTAACGCTTCGGCGGATGTCTGCGACTACGCAGCTCTCGGATTTGCACCCGGAACGACGATTCGAATGACGGTTGAGTCGTTTGTTAGGGGCCCTGGACTTCGATGTTTCCCGGCGACTGGCACAGTGTCTAGCGATGGCGGGTGGTCGTACGTGTCCGACTCCACAGGCGACTTGGGATACTTCACCGCGCGCACACGAGCTAATCAATTTGGTTGCACCGGCGCACTGTCGTTAGACGGCCCCGCAAATTTGGCGGCAGATACTCTCGACGCTGGCAGCGATGATCGTTTTGATAGAGCTTTGTCAGAGGTTCCAATAGTCGCAGCGTTTCACATTGCTTACGCACCGGCTGGTTTCAATCAGTCTGCCGAATGTCCAGAAAAGTGTTTTGGCGCATTGCTTGGCAAGCTTCACCTCGAGCGCTCTGGCTCCTAGAGCAAAGCCATGTCGCGAAGCACTTTGGTTCTTTTTGGTATCAGCTTTTTCGATGTTCGGGGTTGTGGATTTGGCTCGAGCCGCCGAGACGGGCGTCGAGCAGGAAGTCCTTGAAACGAGCGACAATGAAACGCCGAGCGAGGCCAGCGGCGAGCACGGGCGCGGCCGAGACAGTGAGCGATGCTGCGCTGGGGCGTCCGAAGGACCTCGCAGCCTTGCCGGTTCTCGAAGCCACTTTGCGCGAGCGAGATGCGGCTTTTGCGGGCATGCCTGCGGCCCCGTATACTTGCGCTTGTGAATGCCCGCGATCGCCCAGGGACGCTAGATGTAGCAGCGCTACAGGGCCGGCCTAGTCACTCGGCAGACGCGGCACGGCTCGAGCAAGTTCGCGCAGATCTGGCGCTCGGTGTGCGCGAGCGCATGCTGCGCGCCTTAGACTTGGGCCTCCTCATGAAGGCACAGAAGTCTGCATCAGACGGGTCGCGGTGACATATGGACGTGAGCGAATTGTCGCTAGCGCTCGCGGCCGAAATCAGCGCTGACTGCGAGCGTCTAGGCTGCGAGGTACTTTTGATTGGTGCGCTCGCCCTCGCCGTCCACGGTTACCCTCGCGCGACTGAAGATGTTGATTTGGCCGTCGCACTTCCGCCCCCCAGCGGTCTTGACTCTAGCGGGCATGTCTTAACCTCTCGAAGGTGGGCACTCTAGCTCGGTAAGAGCCCACTGAGCTCGCTCAGCATGCGATCGGCGTGCACCAGGCCACTCGTCACAACCTCGTGCTTGGATGCGCGCCTTGTCAGGCGACCATCGGGGCTGAGCGCGTAGAGCCCTTTGGATTTGGAGATGAAGGGCACGAGTAGCTCGGGCAAGAGGGGCGTGTCGGCGCGCAAGTGGAGCGTCGCGCTCTGTTTGGTGGCGTTCATGCCGAGGGCGCGGAAGCGGCGCAGTTCGACCTTGAGGCGCATCAGCTCGACGAGCGCGAGGGCGGGACTCGGGGGCGAACCGAAGCGATCTGTCATTTCGGCGGCCAAGCGCTCAATTTCTGCTTCGTCGGGCGCGCCAGAGAGGCGTTTATAGAGGCTGAGGCGCACGCCGATGTCTTCGATGTACGTTTCTGGCAGGAGCGCTTCGACGTCGACGGCGAGCTCGGGATCGACGTCGCGCACTGTTTCTTGACCAGAGAGCTCACGCGCCGCGTTCTCGAGCATCTCCGAGAAGAGCTCGAAGCCCACGCTCTCGAGCACGCCGCTCTGTTGGCTGCCGAGCAAATCGCCCGCCCCGCGCAGTTCCATATCGAGTGTGGCGATCTGAAAACCAGAGCCGAGCTCGGTATGTTTGGTGAGCGCATCGAGCCGCAACGTAGCCTCGCGACTAAGCTCGCTTGGTGGGGGTACGAGCAAATAGCAATAGGCGCGCTCCGCGCTCCGCCCGACGCGACCGCGGATTTGGTAGAGCTGAGCCAAACCAAAGGTATCGGCGCGTTCAATGAAGATGGTATTGGCGCGTGGAATGTCGAGGCCGCTCTCGATGATGGTGGTGGCGGCCAAGACGTCAGCTTCGCCTTCGACGAAAGCCAACATGGTCTTTTCGAGTTCGCGATCGTTCATTTGCCCGTGAGCTACGCGCAAACGAAGCCCCGGAATGAGCTCTTTCAGCTCGTTGGCTCGCGTATAGAGCTCCTCGATACGATTGACCACGTAGTACACCTGCCCTCCACGTTTCAGTTCGCGTTCAATGGCGGTACGAACGAGTTCGGTGTCGCGGCTGGCCACGAAAGTCCGAATGGCGCGCCGCGTCTCAGGTGGCGTCGAGATAACGGACATATCTCGAAGCCCGCTCACGGCCATGCTCAACGTGCGAGGAATAGGCGTCGCGCTCAGGGTCAAGACATCGACGTTGCGCCGCAGCTCTTTCATGCGCTCTTTGTGAGCGACGCCGAACCGCTGTTCTTCATCGATGACGAGCAAGCCAAGCTGCTTGAAATGAACGTCGCTCGAGAGCAGGCGATGAGTGCCGACGACTACGTCGACGTGGCCATTCTTGAGGCCCAAAAGAATTTCAGTCTGTTCCTTTTGGCTCGTAAAGCGGCTCAAGGCGCGCACCTCTACGCCGAGGTGGGCTAACCGTTTTTCAAAGGTGCGAGTATGTTGTTCGGCGAGCACCGTGGTGGGGCAAAGCAGGGCCGTTTGCTTGCTGGCGATGGCCATCAGGTAAGCAGCGCGGAGGGCTACTTCGGTTTTGCCGAAGCCCACGTCGCCCGAGACCAAGCGATCCATCACCTTGGGCTTTTGTAGATCAGCCAGCACCTCAGCGATGGCATCGGCTTGATCGGGCGTTTCGTCGAAGGGTACCTCGGCTTCAAAGGCGCGGTAGTCGTCGCCGGGTGGCGGCAGGGCGGGCCGCACGACATTCACGCGGTCGGCATAGAGCCGGAGAAGTTGATCAGCCATTTCCAAGGCGCGCTTGCGAGCCTTGGCCTTCGTTTTCTCGAAGCTTTGTCCGCCGAGCCGATCGACTTTGGGCCGCGCGTCGCCGCCGGCATGTTTTTGAATTTGATTGAGCCGATAGACGGGGACGAACAGCTTGTCGCCGCCCTGGTACTCCACGACGAAAAAATCAACCAGGCTGGTTCCTACCTGTTTGTGTTCGAGCCCTAAGTAACGCCCAATGCCATGCTCGACGTGAATGACGTAGTCGCCCGCGGCGAGGCTACGCAGATCGTCGAGCGTGGTCTTGAGCTTGGTGCGATTCTTTCGCGCGCTGGTGTGCCGACGGACGCCGAAGATTTCTTCTTCGGTGATCAAAGCAAGGCCTTCAGTGCGCGCGACCAAGCCGCTCGAAATAGGCGCGATCCAAGTGCACAGGCTGGCTCCCGGCAGTTTGAGGCCGCGGGCACTCAGCGGCGGCGAGCTCAGGCGCTCGAGGCGCACACCGCGGTGGGAGAGGAGAGTCTCGAGGCGTTCGGCTTGGGTGTCGCTGCGCGCTGTGAGCACGACCTGGAGCCCCTCGCTTTTGCAGGTCGCGAAGAACTCGAGCAAAGGTTCGAGTGGGGAGGCGTGCCCTCGGGTCTCGCGGCTCTTAGCCAGAGCCGCGCTCAATAGGCTTTGGTCTTCGGTATCGAGGAGCAGCGGTTCTGCGGCATATTCGAGCTCCTCGAGAGGTTCTTGGGGCGTGCCTTGGATCTCGGTGTCGTGAAAGCAGACGCGAGGGCTCGTCGAGCTTCGGAGTGCGTGGCTGAGTTCGTTCAGGCTCAGGTAGTGCGCACCGAGCTCGAAGTTGAGCGTGCCGGCCTCGCGTATCTCGGCGTTGATGGCTGCTTCCATTTCGGCGCGACATTGGCGAGCCACCGCTTCGGAGCGGTCGAAAATCACGAGCGCGTTGGGAGCAAAGTAGTCTGTTAGAGGGACGAGCTCGTGGAACGCTGGCAGGAGCGCTTCGGGGTTCCAGCTCATGCCCCCGAACTGAAGGGTATCGAGGGCCTTTTTCGTCTCACGGCTGGGTAGATTCAAACGATCGGCGAGCTCTTGGACGCGCTCCCGGGCGTGCCGCGCGCGATCCTGGGTTGGGGGGAGCGAATGGCCGAGAGGCAAAATGACGCGTTCGAGGCCGAGCTCAGGGCGGCTAGAACGGGCTTGGGTTTCGGGATCGAAGGGGACGATGCTGAGGATGGAGTCGAAATCGAGCTCGATGCGGAGGGGTGCGGGCAACGCGGCCGGCCAAATATCGAGCAAGCTGCCGCGCACGCTGAGGCCTCCTTCGTCTTCGACGAGGGGCGTGCGTTCGTAGCCGAGCGCTTCGAGCCGCACCGTGAGCGAGTCGAGTTGAACCTGTCCGCCCACCTTGAGTTCGATACGCGAACTCAGGAACACGTCCTGAGGCAACACGCGCCGCATCAGTGCTGCAGCGGGCAAACACAAGATGTCGATCTCACCTGCGGCGAAGCTATCCAAGATGGAGAGGCGGAGCAGGTTCGTCCGGCGATCGCTCTTCATTCGATCGTACGGAGTACTTTCGAGGAGCGGCAGCGCGAGCACCCTGAGGTCAGGTAGAAACGAAAGCAGCTCGTTCTGGCGCGCCAGGGCCTGCTCGGGCCCCTCGCAAACGAAAACGATGGGCCGCCTCGGTTTCGCGCCGTTCGCTAGCCGTGCCGTCCAGGCCGCGGCCGCCAGGCCGCGGGCCCCCAAAACATGGACATAGCCCGAGCTTCCGCCCACGTGGCGCGCGAGCGTGTCGAAGTCGACAAAGGAGCGAGGTTCGTCGGTCGCTCGGTCGTCGTTCACGGCCCTGGGCTTACCGAGGAGCCGAGGCAGATCGCAATGGGGCGCTGTTCGTTGCGCGTCCTACGCCGTTTGCAGCGTGAGCTTACCGATGGCGTGGGTGATGCGCGGGCCGAGCAGACCGAACTGGACGCCAAAGCCTTCGTCTTTGATCCAACGCACGTAGCCAGGGATTTCGACCTGGTCGAGGCCGGGGAGATGGAAATGGAGGGTCACCTGGGCGCCGACCCGCGGCGCAGGCTGACCGGGCCCAAGGCTCATGAACATGCCGCCTACGCTAATATCGCAGGCGTGCGCCTCGCCGCTGGCCTCCCCGCTGAAGGTGACGAGAGCGTCAAAAATGGCTCGAGTGTGTTCTCGTTTTTCGCGCAGCACAGCTCTCTCGCATACGGCCGATTTTCATTAGACCTTAGCAGAAGATTGGGCGGAACTCCCTAGCGGTCGGAACCTCTGATAGAATTCGAAATCATCGCTCAGGCGGCAGCGGATTGCCGAGGGATGCGTTTGGATGCAGGTCGTGGTGCGGGTCTTGATGCAGGGGTTTTGATGGGTAGTTCAGACGACCCCGTGAAGACCGGACTCCGGTTCAGTGCGGAGCTCGGGCTGATCGCCCTCGGCACGGCCGTGCTGGTTGCGTTTATCCTTCTTCCGCGCGCGAGCGTTCCCGTGGCGTGGCCGATGCCCCACGTCGACTTTCGGGCCCTCCGGGCTGAGGCCCAGCGAAGTGAGGTGCGCCGAGCCGAGCGGGCCGGGCGTCCTTTGTCGCGCCCGTTGCTGCGGGTGGGGGAGCGCCTGCGCCGTTTGGGAGCGGCCCTCTATCGCGGTGAGTTACCTCAGAGGCTCGAGCTCGGATATCGGCGCGAAGCCTTTGATCGAGCCTCCGAGGCTTTGCTCGAGAGCGTAGGCAGGTTGAAGCCCACGGATCGAGAAGAATGGCTGGAGCTGTGCGCGCTACAAAGTGAGTTATTTGTAAGCGCGGTGCAGCTTTGGCAATCCGAGGGCCTCGTCTCGCGAGATTTGCTCGAATTGGGCGGCGATTTTTCCGCCGCGGCTGGGCCCGCCTGGCAGGACGAACAGGGCCGTTTGCCCTTCGCAGCTGGCGAACTAGCCCTGCTTTTTCGTGTCCGCTTCGCGCAGTTGACGGAGACGGACGCGCACCCCGAATTCAAACCCTCGCGAGACGAATTCCTCGCCTACTATGGCTTATTGCTCGCGCATCCGCCGCGTGATCGAGCCCAAGCCGCCGCCACGCGACATGGCGCGGTGATTGCCATCTCGGCGCTCGACCCCAGCTATCCCACGGCGCTCGCGCATGGCCTAGCTGACCTTGAGCGCGGACTCTTCGATCAAGCGGCCGCGTCGCTCTTGGACGCCCCCGAGACAGGCTCGTGGGCCAAGCTGAGGCAGAATGCACTGCTTGAAGCGAAGCGACGCGGCACCGAGTAGCTAGCTGAAAGCGGGGGCCCGCGGGCGCCGTTACTTTTTCTTCTCGGCCTTCGGTTCCGACACGACCTTCGGCGTGTCGCATTCTTCTTGGTTTTTGACCTGCCCCGCCTGCTTGGGGGGCGAGATGGTATTCTTGTCTGATTTTTCGAGCGGATCCCAACGCAGACTCTCGCCCACCGAACCCAAAATCTTGGTGGTGCTCCAACGCTTCAAAGAGAGCACGTAGAGGCCCTTCTCTTCTTTGGTTTCGCGAAAGAAGGCCAACATGCGTCCATCTGGGCTACAGGCGGGATAGGTATTGTTCCCCTGGTTTTGCGTGAGCCTCTGCATGCCTTGGCCCTTTTCGTTGCTCATGACGATGTCGGACTTACCCCCGCCGACCTGCACCGCATACACGACGAAGACGCCGTCCTCGGTATCACAAAACGCTGGGGAGGCTGCGGTGAAGCCGGCCGGTGAGATCGGCTTGCCGTCGACATAGAGGCGCTGCGAGCCTTGCTCGGAGCCGCCGATCCAGGCGACCTTGCCGCTCGGACTGAAGGCGGGGTGAGTCGCGAGTTCGGTGTTCGAGACGCGCTGAAAATCCGTGCCGCCAGCCGTACCCACATAGATCGCGCTCTGGCCAAAATTAGCGACCGAAATGGCGATCTTGGTGCGGTCTTTGTTAAAGGCGACGCCGTAGATCGAGCCCCGGAACGGGAGCGGAAACTCCTTGGGCGGGTCGGTCTTGGTCACGTTGAGGCTATAGAGTTTGTACGGCATGTAGTTCGCGCTCTGAGTAAAGTAGAGGCGACCTCCTGGGCCGAATGCAGGGGCGAGAGCCGTAAAGGTGGGATCGGTGTACGGCGTGAGACCGAACCCATCCGAATCCGCGGCGAAGATGCGACGATTCCTTGCCCACGCCCCCGAGTACGAGAAACGACTGGAGAAGCCGCCCGGAAAGCCGGTGAGGGCACCGATGAGGTCATCGGTAATCTTGTGGGCGGTGCGGCGCGCCTCGTCTTTGTTCACCGTCAGCTTGGTCTGATAAACAGGCTCGGCGCCCTCGCTTGGAAAATAGGCGATACCGAGCACCTCGATTTTGCCCTTATCCGTATCTTGCGCAGCCACTTTGACGATGGCTTCCGCGCCCTTCGCTTGCCAGGCCTGTACGTCGACCGGATCGGTGAAACGATAGCTGCCGGGCGGAGCGTCTTTGTCAGCGATGACTTTGAAGAAGCCGCTGATTTCGAGGTCGCGCCGTACGACGCCGCGCACAATCACATCTTCATAAGCGGGTGACGTCGAGGGCAGTACGGCGATCTTGGGGATGTGCTCTTGGCTCGAACCGGTGACGACGATCTCTCCGAGCACGTCTTCATTGGGGAGGTCTGCTGAGCGGTTTTCCGCGTAAGCGACAGAACTCAAGAGAAAGCAGAAGGCGAGCAGGGGCCGAACCAACATGATTCGCTTCTAGCGAAAGCGCGCGCCGTCGGAAACAAGCGCGGTCGAGACAGGGGCTACTTGCGATCCGAGAATAGGTCGACGGAGGGCCTCGGGGGCTTGGCTGGGGCGGGCGGGTCGGCTGGTCTTGGGGGCGAGGCTACCGGCGCCTGGCTCACGCTCGAGCTGGGCCGGGCTGCGCTGGAAGGGGCGCTCGCGTGAGTCGTGCTGGGCCGAGCCGACGCGCTGCTGCTCGGGGTCGCCGTCGAGGCTGGCTTGGTTGGATCGGCCGGCTTGGCTGGATCGGCCGGCTTGATTGAGTCGACCGGCTTCGACGCAGTCGCGCCGGGTTCAGTTCCATCCTCGTGGGTCGCGCTGCCGAGCGACGCTGAGCTTGGCGCAGCGGCTGCGGGTTGGGTTGGGTCTTTGCCGGGTAACGCGGCGCTCTTATCGCTCGTCGGCGCTGAGCCGTTGGCTTTCGGGCTTGCCTCAGGGGAAGGTGCGGTGACGCCCGAGAACGACTCTCGAGAGTTCTGCGAGTTCCACGATACGGCTGCGAAGGCGCCCGCTCCTACCAGCAGGGTGAGCCCCACGCCGAGCGCAAGGCGATAGGAGTGTTTGGGCGGACCTAGATTGATGTTGAGGTCGGTTCGGGCCGCGCCGTTCAAGGTAGTCTCGGCGTTGCCATCGACCGACGAAATGCGAGCCGTCCTTTGAGCGCTACCGTCCGGCAAGGTAAAATCGGTCGCCACACCGAGAACCCGGCTCACCCTTTGCACCGAGGTGCGCGAGTGCGAAGGACCAAAGGGGGCAAGCGCGACGGCGAGTGCAGCGACGTCTGCAAAACGCTGCTCTCGGTCTTTGGCTAGAGCCTTGTGAAGTGCGGCTTCGAGCTCACTGGGCAGATCGGTGCGGGAGACGCGCGCGGGCGAATTTTGCAGCACTTTGGCCACGATTTCGGGGACTGTGTCTCCATCGAAAGGGACGCTCCCGCTCACGAGCTCATATAAAATGATGCCGAGCGCCCACACGTCTGCGCGCGGATCGACGTTCTTCGAGCTGGTCATCTGCTCGGGCGACATATAGTAGGGCGAGCCCATCATCGATGACGTTTGGGTCATCGAGGCATCGACGCCCGACAGCTTCGAGATACCAAAGTCGAGCACTTTGATCGAAGGCGTGCCATCCGGGCGTACTGTGCGGAACAGATTGGCCGGCTTGAGATCGCGATGAATGATATTCAGCGAGTGAGCTTCGGCGATCGCTTCGATGGCCTGCATCACGTAATCGACCGCTTCCTCAATAGGTAAGGGACCCCGCTCGTGGAGGAGCTGCGATAGGTCTTGCCCATCGAGATACTCCATGACCATGTAAGGTGAGCCCGTCTCGAGAGTGCCCACGTCGGTGACGCGCGCTACGTGCTCACTCTTGATTCGAACGGCGGCCCGGGCCTCGCGCTCGAAGCGCTTGACCGCTTCTGGGATTTTGAGTGCGTCGGGCAAGAGGAACTTGATGGCGACTCGTTGCTCGAGGTGCAGGTGGGTTGCGGCCACGACGACGCCCATGCCACCCCGGCCCAAGACCCGTTCGATGCGAAACTTACCGGCTAAGATTTGGCCGGTGGCCACTTCGGTATCGTTCAGGGAAGCCATGCGGGGGACGCCCAAGTTTAGCGGAACCCTGGCTACTCGCCACTTGCTACTTGGCCCTACTTTTCTGGCCTTTTGGGGCGAGATTTCACTCCGGCGTCGCGCAGAGGCCGGGGATCGCCACGTTGATCGTGCTGGAGAGGATATCCGGATAGAGCGGGGGCGGCGGCGGGAGAATTTGCCCGCCTACACCGGCTGCGAACGAACTCACCTTGCCATCGAAGACCGCGTTGCCGCTCGACTTGGTCAAGGAAAAGCCCGCGATGGCTCGGTCTGGACTCACGCTGACGCGAATGTTGGTCTTCAGCTTCTTCAAGACCTCACAATCGATTTCGGTAGGTTGCTTGAACCGAGCATTGAACCAGGCGACGAGCTTGGCCTTGTAGAGATTGACGGCGCGCGCCTTGAGCGGATCGGTCTCGGTGCCTTCGGCCGAGCCATCGGGTGAGCCTTGCTCGGTCGACTCAGGGAGTTTTTCCGGAGGCGCGTCACTGTTCACGACCTCGTCGGCTTTTTCGACGATCTCGTCGTCTTTGGTGGGCGCTTTGTGATCCTTGTCTGCAACTTGCGACTTGGGGATCTCTTTCTCGTCGTCCTTCGCCGTCTCGCTGGGAGCGCTGCGTTCTTCGAGACGACGCACCGGGGTGGGCGTCGCCTTCTTCCACATGTCAGGCAATTTTGGCTTGACCGGCGCCTTGGAACCCAGCTTCAAGAGCGGCAGGTCGTCCATCATCGGCTTGACGTTGATGGGGATCGCGATGGGAGCGATCTCTTGCTTCTCTTGGATATGAGCGTTGCTTTTTCCGGCCCAGACCAAGAGCACGAAAAACGCGGCTTCAAACACGAGGCCGACGGCGAGCGCGAGACCCACCTCGCTGCCTGAAAACGATCCGAGGCGTTTTTCCGCGTACATCAGCCTTACTTCTTGGGAGTCGCGGGCTCTTCCGTTTCGGGGCTCTCTTCGAGTTCGGGCTGCACGAGCAAGTTCAACGAATCAACGCCGTTCGAGCGAGCCGCGGCGACCACTTCGGCTACGACGCCGTAGCGTGCGTCTTTGTCGGCTCGAATGTAAATCTCGCGCTCTTTTTGCACGCGAGCGCTCTCGCGCAGGGCTTCGCCGATTTTACCCGTTACCTCGGTCTCGCCGAGCATGACCTTGCCCTCTTTGGTCACGCTGATCAAAAGACGCGCGTCTTTTACGGGAGTTTGCGCGGCCTCGACCTCTGGCAAATCGATGCGGAGCCCCGTCGTTAGAAGCGGGGCCGTTACCATGAACACGACCAGGAGCACGAGCATCACGTCGACGAGTGGCGTGACGTTGATGTCGGAGAAGCCGCCTCGCCGCCCTTTGCGTTTACCGACGCTAGCGCCCATCTGCTGCTACTCCTCGGGCGCGCGGTGAATACCGCCGCCGTGGTGCATGCCTGCTGCTGCATGAACGCCGTGGGAAGGGTGCATGGCAGCGCGGGCGCGCCCCTGCATTTCGTCGGCGTAGAGTTGAGCGACCCAAATATCGGCGGAGGCCCGGAGCTCTTCGCTGCCCTCGCCAATCTTTCGATCGACGAAGTTGTACGCGACGGTCGCCGGAATGGCCGCGACGAGCCCAAAGGCCGTCGCGATCAAGGCTTCACCGATGGCGGGAGCCACGACCGGTAAGGAGGCGCTCTTTTCCACGCCAATTCGGAGGAACGCGTCCATGATGCCCCACACGGTTCCGAAGAGACCAATGAAGGGGGATGCTGACGCGATACTCGAGAGCGTGGGCATCAGCGCCGAAGCGCGTTGCTCTTCGTCAGCCTGGGCGCGCTCGGCGATAGCCGTGAGCAGGTCTTGCGTCAGGGCTGGGTCACCCAAGCGACGATTCAAGGCCAGTACGACTCGAGCGCCCGGCGCCGCTTTGTTGCGATCGGCCAGGGCTACCAAATCGGCGCCCGTCGAGCAGGAGGTTGAGGCCTCCTCGAATGCTCGGTGAGCTCGGCGGAGTCGCCCGAGTTGGAGGGTTTTTGCGACCCAGATGATCCAGACCAACGTCGAAGCGACGATCAGGAGAAGGAGTACGACGAGTACGACACCCGACGACCCCAGCATCAAATCGACTGGATTCAGAGCCTTGGCGGCGTGGGCCGCCTCGACGACGGGCGTCGCGTTGACCAGAGCTGGGGTTTCGGCAGGGTTCATCCGAGTCGACTATTATTCAGCTACGTTGATGTCTACCGAGCGATCTTCTGCCCAGCTCGCTTCGTCGGTGCCATTGGCATCGAGCTCGCCACGCGAGGTGGTGGTGACCTGAGCTTGGGGCAAACCTTCGCCGATGATGGCTTTGGCCACGTTGCCCGCGCGCTTCTCGCCGAGCTGCATGTTGTACTCGGGCTCACCGCGGGGATCCGCGTGACCAACGAGGTGCATGGTGGAACCCTTGAGCGGGCCGGTCGCGAAACAGTCCGCGAGCTTCTTCAGGGTGGCCTTGTAAGCCGCGTTGATTTGCGAAGAGTTGTACGCGAAGTACGCGTCCTTCTCGCTGATGCCGCAAGCTTCCTTGATGCGATCCGAGATCTTCACGGTCGACTTCTGCGGATCATCCGTCCTCTTGTCGTCGGGAGCGGCCGTTACGGGAGCCGGTTCTTCGGGAGCCGGTTCGGGTGTGGTCGGCTCCGGGGGATTGGAGCAGGCCACGGCTGCGGAGGCGAGGAGGATGACGCTGACGGCTTTGTTCATGAAGATGGCCATAGTAGTTCTCGAACGGAGAAGCGGGTTTTGAAACAACTCATGGGCCTGCGGGCCCGTTCTCAGGTCCTCCCCTAGACCAACTTGAATCTCGGCCGCAAGTCCCGATTTCTTGAGTCGCCACCGCGGATTGGCGGCGCTCGTCCCTCCTACGAGAAGACATTCCGCTGATTGCGGAACAGGCCCTATCGAGGCTCGATACTTAGTTAGGTCTCGGTCAAGGGCTCGGGGCGCAAACCTGAGGCGCACTTCGAGCAGCCAGGGCGCCTGGCGGGCGCCTAAATAGGCCTCTTTAGGCTGGGAGGACGCGCCTGAGGTCGGCCGCAGCGGCGCGAGTCGGGGCTTCATCCGCGTGGTCTTCGAGGCGCCGTAGGCGCTGGCGGATCAGGGGTAACTGGCGAGCCTCTTCGACCTGAAGCAGCTCACTGAGGGCCTGGAGGGCTGCCCGCACGCGGGCTTCGTCAAAATGCTCGAGCACCTTGAGTTGCGCTTCCTGTTCGATAGGGAGCTCGTAGCCAGCCTGAAAATATTTGTCTGCTGCGCGGGTGATGGCGCTCCGGCCTTCGCTTTGGAAGAGTTGGGCGAGGAGGCGCCGACGAAGCTGTTCTGCTTCGTCTACCGTGTCTTCCCGACGGGGGACGATGCGCGCCTCGCGCTTGCGAGGGAGGGCGGGTTCGACGGGCGCTGCGTCTGCGGAAGCTACCTCGAGCTCTGGCTCGGCGGGGCCCGAGGTGCGGGGTCGAGCCGAGGCGGCCTTCATGCGGCGGGAAGGCTTTTCGAGGCGAGGGGAACCGGGGCGTCGCGCTGCAATCAGCAGGGGAGCTCGCGCGGCATCACCTTTCGGCTGGGACTTTTTCTTGGAACGGCGGCGATTCGAAGCATTCGTATCTGGATGCATGAGATTTCTAATTTCGTTTGGCTACGAAGTTCTGCTGCGGGTATCGGCCCAACCTTGGATTAGGTTCGGCTTTGAACTCAGGTTGTTGGTTCATGCTGCTGGCTCAAACTGTTGGGCTCAGACTGCTGGCTCTGTTGGCTCAAACTGCTGGCACGTGCAGAGCAAGACTCTCGGTGCCGATACCCCGCGGGCACTTCTTAGGGTTGAGGCTACATCAGGGGCCGGGGCGCTTAGCCCGGGCTCAAGATGACTAGCGCCAAAGTGACGCTCCTGCCTCGACCTTGACCTTCCCTAGCACGTACCTTTTGGGGTGTGGAAAGGATTTTTGGGACGGGCAATAAATTTTTCTGGAGCCCAGGGCTGGTGAGGGGGCTCAGCTTGGGGACCGCTTTGGGATGGGCACTCGCCTGCGCGTCCTCCCCAGCCGCTCACGCACCGGGCAACGAGGAGCGGGGATCTGGAAATGAGCTCAAAGGCGGCGGCGTGTCGGGAAAGGGAGGAGCGAGTGACCTGCCCGAGCTCACGACTCACCCATTGCCTGCACAGGGCCTAGTGGTGGAGCTGCCTGGCGAAAAATTCTCGCGCGAACAGACCTATAACGGTTGGTCTTTGGTCGAGGACAAGGCGCTGGGCGTCTCGCTTTGGGTGCGCCTTTCCATTGAGCGACGCAGCATAAGCTTAGCTGAATGTGAAGAGCAGGCGACGGGCTCACTCTCGATCTTGCGCAGGCAGAGGTCGGCACTCAAAAAGGCCAGTACCTTTCGGCCCCAGCATTTTTTCGGTGCGCTTTGGGGGCTCGGTGCGGAGTCAGGCCCCGAGCCGGTAGAGGGTCTATGGGTGGTCTACGCTGTGAGTACCGCGCGCTGTCTGTCTGCCGTCTACGCGGTGAAACCGGGCCCGGACGCGGCACTTTGGCTCACGGTGGGCCGCGAGTTCGTGCTGCCGAGCTTGCGCTCGGTCGAGGTGGAAGAGCGCGCGTTCGGAACAGAAGCGCCTGCATCGAGCGCTCCGTGAGCGGCGAACCTGGCGTATCAACGAGGAGGACTGCCGCTTTCGGCGAGGGCGCGTAGCTTCTCGAGTGCCGCGGGCTTTTGCTGCCCGACCGCGACCACAACTCGTGAGGCCGGACGCGAAAGTGCCTGGGCCGCTTCGCGAATATCGGCGCCGCTCACAGCGAGCAACTCTTCGAGGCGCAAGTCGGGGACGAGCGCCGTCCCCGAGAGTGAAGAGAACCCAAGGTAGTCGGCGATTTCGCCGGGATCATCGAGCACGGCCAAATGTTGCCAGCGGGCCCGACGACGCGCGCGTTCGAGTTCACGCTCGAGGGGGCCATGCTCGGCCACGTCGTTCAAGATAGCGAGGATCTTCTCCAATACGCGTGGCACGCGCTCGTGGGCCGTGTCTGCGGAGATCTCGACGATACCGCTGTCGGAGAAGGCCTCGTAAGAGCCTTGCACGTCATAACAAAGGCCTGACTCATCGCAGAGGCGATGATAGAGGCGCGTGGAGAGGCCGTCGTCCAAGATTCGGAGCAACATCTCGAGCGCCGCGTCTCTCGGGTCGAGATAACCGCTGGTGCGGAAGGCCGTGTACACACGAGTCTGGCTCGAGCCTTTGCGCGGAACGAAGTCGAAGGCGGGGCCCGTCATGGGCGGGGGGGCCAGCACGGACAGTTCTTGGCCAATGGGCAAGGTCGAGAAACGGTGTTCGATGGCGGCGAGGGCTAGCTCAGGTGCAATAGGACCTGCCACGGCTAGCGCCATGCCTTGGCCCACATAGGTGCGACTATGGTGCTCTCGCAAATCGGCCACGGTAAAGCGCTGCAAATTCTCGAGCGGCCCCGTGATCAGCCGACCCATGCCATGCCCGGGGAAGGCCAGGGCGCGGCCCAAACTGAGGGCGTGAACGACGCGGCCCTGGTCGTCTAGATCTTCTAAGATCTCTTCGGAGATGATGTTCCGTTCGGCCTCGAGGTCCGTCAGCAAGGGGGCCGAAACCACCTCAGCCAGGTGCGCGAGCGTCTCGGAGAAGCTCTCGGGGGGGACGGCAATAGCCAAAGTGCCGTAGTCGGTGCCGGTGGTTGCCTCGAGCGTACCGCCGAGGTCTTCGAAGGCGCTGGCTAAGAGATGTGCGCTCGGGTGACTCGCCGTACCGCGAAACAGCATGTGCTCGAGAAAATGGCTGAGACCCGATTGCTGTGCCGTCTCGTAGCGGCTGCCGGTACGGAGGTAGATCACAATCACCTCACGATGAGTGTGAGGCAAAAAGGCTGCGCGAACTTGGGCCTTGGAAGCGAGTTCTTGAGTCAGCGTGTGGAGCGGACCGCCCATAGTCGTTAGTTTGTTCCCTCGCTAGGGCTAGCCGGCGCTGGGCTAGGCGGTGCGGCGGGGCTAGGCGGTGCGGGGGAGCTAGGCGATGCGGGAGCGCCGGGCGGAGGAGTGAGCGTCTTGACCTCGCGCGTAGTGGGGGCATAGCGATCGTCGTAACGTATGCCACCTTGCTCTTGGATGAGCCGCTCGACGTGATCGGCTAGTACCTGGTCGGCCTTGCGGCGAGCCAGCTCGGCCACCAAATTTTTCCCGTCTTTCTCGAACTTTTCGCGGCTGTAGAGGTCTTTCTCTTTGAGCTGCAAAACGGCGAAGCCCTCTTGAAGAGCAATGGGTTCGGGCAGCACCTCGCCCGGCGCGGCCAAGGCGAAGAGCGCCTTCACGGGGGACTCACTGGTGGTCGCTTCGGGCAGAGGATTTTGCTCGATGGTGAGCGGCGAAGTTACGTCGGTCTTGGGTCGGGCGTCGTTCGCTCGGGCCTGCGCACCAAGGCGCGGAGGTAGCTTGGAGGTGACGTTCGCCAGTTCAGCCTCACTCGCGTCTTCGAGAGCCTTGCCCGCCTTAACCTCGGCGATCATGCTCGAAGTGAAAGCCTTGGCTAACTCAAGCCCGCGCGCGCGCGCGGCGAGGCGATAGGTGACGAAGCTGCGTGCCAGTGCTTCCCCGTTGTCGTCGCCCACGGTTGCTTCGAGAGCAAAGGCGTGAAAGCCGCGTGCGGTGCGCAAGAGGGGCGTGACGTCGCCAGGATTCTTCAGTTCTAGGATCGCCTTTTGGAGTTCCTCGAAACCGACGCCGTAGCTGGCATCGAAACAACCGAGACGTCCGCCGAGGCGGGCGCTATCGGCCTCACTCTCTTCGCGGATGACGCGTTCGCGTTCGCTCGGCTGACGAAGGCGGGGCAAGAACTTCTTGAGTTCTGCCTCGGATTCGGCGTCGGAACGCGCTCCACCTGCCGAAAGAAAGAGTTCGGACACAACGGCGCAGCCTTTGACGTAGCGTGGCTTCTCGCTGGCCAGCGCGGCGTCAATCTCAGGGCCATGCGCTGCGGCAAAGGTCGCTAGCTCATTGGCGGTCAGGCTGACCAGGTAGCGCTCGAACCAAGGCGAGGAGGTGATGAGCTGCCTCGCAATCACCTTCGATTGGCTACGCTCGAGGCTCAAAAAGGCTTCTTCTGGCGAAACCCGCACGCCCTCGGTGATGAGTTGGCGCATGCGCTCTGCGGTGTACTCGCGCATTTGCATCTCTTTGAAGTGGCCGGTGCTCCGACCCGTCGTACGACGCACGACCCTCTCATAGAGCCCAAAATCGAAGGCTCCTTTTTGGGTGACCGGCAGCCCCCTTAGGCCCAGTGTTCCAGCGGCGCAGCCAAACTCGCTCTCGACGCAGAGCGCCAGATTGCGGCCGAGTTCGCGTCGATTGATGGCCGGCAAAGAGACGCGCGTGCGCCCTTCGACCAACTCTGCATCGATGGCGGTCTCACTCATGCCGATGCCAACCCGCTGGGCTTCTTGCAAGAGGACCACGCGCTCAGCCAGGCCTCGCGCTACTTCGCGCTTGAGATCGAGTTGCTTGACCGCCTTGTCGTTGAGGCCCACCGAGGCCACTAGACCGAAGGCAGCGTTGAACTCTTTCGGATCCACGCAGCTCCTGCCCACCCGAAGGGCGCAGTCTTCGCCCAAATTGACCAGACCGCCGCTGCCGGCCGCGCCACTTCCAGTGAGTGCGAAGGCCAGAACGATGGATCCAACGATGGCCACCAGCAGAAATTGGCCGAGGAAACTATTGCGCAGACGCATGGGAGCGGCGCCCATACCACGGCTCTCGGCGGGCCTGTAGTTCTGAGAAATGTATTCTCTATTTAACTACTTACGGAGAAGGGCGGGGGATTTGAGCTCTCTGAGGTGGTCCGGGGCAGAAGAAAGGCGGCGCCGACCTCAGTTAGTACCTCGGAGAAATCGTCGCACAAACGCTCGACGGTTACCCCGAGCACCACGTCGATAGTTCGCTCCGGAAAACTCGGATCGGTCACCTCGGTACGTGAGCTGCCTAAAATCGCATACCCGCGTCGCTCAAACTCGCGCGCTAGGGTTTCGGCGTGGGCGTACACTCGATCTTGGCTTTGCCCAGGAAAGTGCGTCGATTGAGCGCGAAGGTGCACGCGGATGGCAGGAGGCGTCGCTCGGATTGCTATTCCGGAATGCAGGATCAAATTGTCGCGAACCCGTTCGGCGAGCGAGATGAACTCCTCTTTTACGTCGTAAACCTGGAAACCTGCGTCGCGCAGGGCTCGCTTAGTTTCCGCGAGGCCCATCGTGGAGTCTGGGTAGGGCGGCATGAGGGGGGATCCGAACCCAAATCCGACCAGAAGGTCAGTTTGGTTCCATTACATTTTCATTGAGCTAGGGAGCGGTCAAGTTCGAGGGTTATAGTTTCGTCGTGACACAGCGACGAGGTTTAGGGGGTGCGAGGAGGGAGGCTTCCGAACGGGTCCAACTTCGGCGCGAAGGGTTCCTGGGTGAAGCTTGGGCGCTCAACGTGAGCCGGGGCGGCATGCGCGTGGTTATTGAAGCGCCTGTCTCACTCGGCCTCATGTATGAACTCGAGCTACCGACGGGGGCTACCCGGCCGGTGCGCGTGGTCTGGCTTCGCGAAGAAGCAGACGGCCAAATCGCGGGTCTCGAATTTCAAGACGGCCCGCTCGATAAAACGCCCTTGCCTTCGGGTGTGAGATAAAGATGAGAGATGGTGAGCCCAGCTCGAGCTGGACTCGTTCGAAGGGGACAGTGGCCAGCCTGCTTGGTCCAAGCGGACCCTTCGTGCAGAAGCTGCCTCGTTATGAGGCGCGCGAGGGCCAAGAGCGCGTGGCCGCGGCCGTAGAAGAGGTGCTGGCTCAGGATGGCATCTTGCTCTGCGAAGCGGGCACCGGCATCGGCAAAACTTTTGCGTACCTAGTGCCGGCCCTGCTCTCTGGACGCAAAGTCATCATTTCGACCGCCACCAAGACGCTCCAAGATCAAATAGCTGAGCGTGATTTACCCCTCGTGCAGGAGGTGCTCGGCACGAACGTCTCGGCCGTGGTGATGAAGGGGCTCAGCAACTACCTGTGTCGTCGCCGCTACAAGCAGTTTCTGTTGAGCACCGAAGGCGCGAGGCCCGAAGCGTTGCGCGAACTGGGCCAGGTGGCGCACTTTCTCAAGACCACCCATAGCGGCGATTTGAGTGAACTTGCGACTTTGCGGGAAGAGTCACGAGTCCGGCTCGAGGTTTCGTCGTCGAGCGATACGCGGCTCGGGCCGCGCTGCCCGGAGTACGACGCCTGTTTCGTTACCGAGATGCGCAAGGCGGCCGACCAGGCCCAGATCGTCATCGTCAATCACCACCTGTTCTTCGCCGACTTGGCCCTGCGGGGGCCGCACCCCGGGCGAGTTTTGCCCGAGTATGACGCGGTCATCTTCGATGAAGCTCATCAGATCGAGGATGTTGCGGCGCAGTTCTTCGGTGCGCGCATCAGCGAGGGCCAACTGCATAGGTTGCTTGGCGAGCTCGGTCGGGCCCTGGCCAAACGTAGCGCGTTTCAGGGGCCGCTCGATCGGGACGCAGGGCTCTCGCTCGTTGAACGGGCCGCACGCACTGTGAGTGATATATTTGCAGAGCTATTTGACAAAGAAGCGGGCGCAGCTCGGCGACCGACGCTCCGCAGTGACGCACTGAACGAGGCGCTCAAACGAAGTTTGCCCGAACTAGAGGTTCGGCTGCGCGACGTGCAGGTCAGCGTTGAAGCGCGTCGCATGCGACAAGATAATAAGGAGCTGAGCGACGAGTTTGAGGCCTTCGAGCGACGAATTGATGGCGCGATCACAACCGTGCGCGGCATGCTTTCCCCCCACGCCAACTCGGTAGTTTGGCTCGACGCGCCCGCGCGGGCTCTGTGCCTCACGCCTGTCGACTTAGCGCCGCTCCTGTCCGAACGCCTTTTTGATGCCGTGCCGACGGTGGGGCTCTTGAGCGCCACCCTGTCGACGCAAGGGAAGACCTCGCCTGATAAGAGCCCGTTCGCCTTCTTTCGAGCACGACTCGGAGTGCCGAAATCGTCGGTTGTGCGCGAACTCAACGTGCCGTCGCCTTTCGACTATCGACAGAACTGTCTCTTCTACGTGGCTAAAGACCTGGGAGAGGTCTCTGAATCGGGCTTCCTGGCGAGGGCAGCCGAGCGCGCCATTCAGCTCATGCGAGCCTCGAATGGAGGCGCGTTCTTTCTAACAACGTCACTCGCGTCCGTGAACTATTATGCCGGGCATCTGCGCAAAGTTCGCTTGCCCTGGCCCATTTTCGTGCAGGGCGAACGCCCCAAAGAGGCGCTTCTAGCGGCATTTCGTGCAGCCGGGAACGCGATTTTGATAGCGACGTCGAGCTTTTGGGAAGGGGTAGACGTGCCTGGCCCAGCCCTACGGCTGCTCATCCTCGAAAAGATCCCTTTTCAAGTTCCGACTGACCCAGTCTACGAAGCGCGGTCTCGCTCGATTGAGGCGCGTGGTGGCTCACCGTTCGGCGAGCTGGCTTTGCCCGATGCTGCCATCACCTTGAAGCAAGGTTTTGGTCGACTCTTACGCAGCGGTACCGACCGAGGCGTCGTAGCGCTTTTGGATCGAAGGTTGGTCGAGCGTCCGTACGGCAAGAGGCTCTTGCGAGCTCTGCCCGACGTTCGTGTTACCGTCGACACACTGGAGGCGTGCCGACGGCTTCATGAACTCAGGTTAGAAGGGTATGAGGGTGAGCAAGAACTGGCTCGCCTTCTGCTCGAAGAAGAGCCCTTGCCCGGAGCGCTTAGCTTCGGGCCTGCGCTCTGATCGGCTCGGCTACTTTCGAGCCTTCTTGGCCGATTTGCCTTTGCCCTTCGACGCGGGCTTTTTAGCCGGCGCCTTTTTAGCGGGAGCCTTCTTAGCCGGTGCCTTGGCGACAGGAGCCTTCTTAGCTGGCGCCTTTTTAGCTGGCGCCTTCTTAGCTGGCGCCTTTTTAACGGGAGCCTTCTTAGCTGGCGCCTTTTTAACGGGAGCCTTCTTAGCTGGCGTCTTTTTAACGGGAGCCTTCTTAGCCGGTGCCTTGGCGACAGGAGCCTTCTTCTTAGCCGGCGCCTTTTTAACGGGAGCCTTCTTAGCTGGCGTCTTTTTAACGGGAGCCTTCTTAGCCGGTGCCTTGGCGACAGGAGCCTTCTTCTTAGCCGGCGCCTTTTTAACGGGAGCCTTCTTAGCCGGTGCCTTGGCGACAGGAGCCTTCTTAGCTGGCGCCTTTTTAGCGGGAGCTTTCTTAGCCGGTGCCTTGGCGACAGGGGCCTTCTTAGCTGGCGGCGTGGTCACCACCGGGGCGGCCTCGACCTTCTTTTTTGGCTCGGCCTTCTTGGTTGCTACGGCGCTTGCTACCTTGGTGGACGGCTTTGGCTTCTTGGGCGACGACTTGGCTTTGATGGGAGCTTTTTTGGCTCCGCTCGGTTCATCCTCATCGTTCCACTCGTCTAAGTGAACGGGACTCTTAGCCGCGGGAGCCTTCTTAGCCGCGGGAGCCTTCTTAGCCGCGGGAGCCTTCTTAGCCGCGGGAGCCTTCTTAGCCGCGGGAGCCTTCTTAGCCGCCGGAGCGCTCACCTCGTCGTCGTCGTCATCGTCATCGTCATCATCGTCGTCGTCGTCGTCGTCATCGTCGTCGTCGTCGTCGGAGAACTCGATCTCCAGTTCCTCCTCGTCGTCGTCGACCACGGTGAGGGTCGCCTTTTTCGCCTTAGCTGCGCGCGCCTTGGTGGTACCTGTTTTCGCCTGCGGCTCGGCGGCAAGTTCCTCCTCGTCGTCGTCCCCATCGTCGTTCGAATCAGGGCCTTGGGTATGGCCGGGACGGCCCAAATTGCCTTCGCCGCGCGCGTCGAGCACCGACTCTACAACCTCGCTGAGGCGGGTGAACTGGAAGGGCTTGTCGAGATACGCATCGGCACCGTAGAGCGGCGAGGTGATCTCGTTCAGCGTCTCACCGATGCCGGTTAGCATGATGACTCCGGTATGGGCGAGAGACACCGCTTCCCGCACCTTGCGGCAAACTTCCCAGCCGCTCATTCCTGGCATCATCACATCGAGCACGACGAGGTCAGGCAACTCCTGGCACGACAGCTCCCAAGCTTGATCACCGTCGCTGGCCTCGATGACGCGATAGCCGCGTGCCTTGAGGTGTGTCGCGACCATGGCCAAGGTGCTCGGCTCATCATCCGCTACTAGGATGAGCGGTTTGTCGTTTTTCGCCATCGTTCAGTCTGCTCCAATCGTTGAAAGGGGTGGCGCTGGGTTCGAGTTTGTCGAGCCCCTCGTGCGTCAACGCCCAATTCACCCCCGACGGGCCCCACCTGGTCAAGCGCAATCATGAGCGAGCTTTGAGAATTGTTGGCGGTGCGTGCTCTCGACCGAGGACGGTTTCCATGGGCTGCGCCCTCGCTTGTGATAGGTTGGGGGCGTAGTTGCTCTGACCCTTTGGTCCGTGGTTCTCATGCACGAAGTCGAACCCCGCACGGCGCCCCAGCGCCCCGGACAGGCTCCGCCCAGGCTGGTGCAAGGCGGGTTGCTTCAGGATGGGCTCGCCCAAGACAGGGGTGGAAGTGCGTCGGCGGCTGGCCTGGCTGAGTGGTTAGCTGGGCCCCAGCGCAGGCTATTTCGGCTGAAAATGCTGTCGGCGGTCCCCAAGGCTGTGGGCCGCTTCGTGCCGCTGCTGGGGCTCTTGGTGGGGGCGTTCTTGGCGTTGGGCCAGCCAGGGCTCGCGCGTTGGCTGCTTGGGGTTGGCCTTGGGCTTTTGCTCTTCAACCTGGGCGTTGTGCACCGTCCGCGCCTCACGCGGCTCACGACGGCGCTCGACTTGGATGCTCGCATCGGGCCGGGATCGGCCTTAGGGCCCGCATATGCATTCTCTCGGCAGACTTCGAGTGAGCTTGGACCTTACGAACGCTTCATCCTCGAAACGGAGCTGAGTAAGGCCAAGAAGGTCAAGGTCTCGCGGTTGCTGCCCCTCGAGAAACGGCTCGGACCGTGGCTCGATATGGTCAACTTGCTGCTCGTCACGTCGCTATTTTTCGTTCGAGTTCCGGCACGAACGATTCCCCCCCCGTTGTTCGAGCCGAGAGCGGCCGCACACGTACCGTATCCAATCGAAGACCTACGAGCGCGCCTCGAGCAGATCAGTCCCAAGCTGCGATCGGAGCCTGCCACGGAGAGCTTCGAGCAAGCCATGACTACCCTGGACAGACTCGCGCGCGGCGAATCGAGCGCGGAGCAGGCCCTTTTGGCCTTGAAAGATCTCGAAGGGACGATCGAGCAGAGCGCTGAGCAAGCGCAGAAGATCTCCGGGAACCTCGAGGAAGTAGGTCGGACGCTCGAACGGGCTTCGCTCACACGGCCGCTCGGCAAAGCCCTCCGTGAAAAGAAGTTGGAAGATGCGGCTCGCGCTTTGGCAGAGCTCGAGGAGCGTCTGGCGCAAGGTACAGCTCGGCTCAGCCAGAGTGAGCTGGAGAAGCTGCGGCAAGATCTGACCCGGCTTTTAGAAGCGAGAAGCGAATCGGCTCAGGCATCGGAAGCTGTCCAAGCTTCGGATGAAGAGTTGAGGAGGAGTCTGGCTCAGCGAAAGCAGACCCTAGAGAGTCGCGCCCGCTCCGGCGCGTTGAGTTCGAGGGACCGCGCCGAGAAAGAAGAGATTGAGCGGCGGCTCGCTACACTTGACCGACGCAAGAGGACGGCCGAGGAAACTCAGAAGGTAGAGTCAGAGCTCGACAAGCAGCTCCGAGAGGCGGCAGAGGCTCTCTCCGAGCAGGCTCAGGGCGAAGAGCAGGCGGCCAAGGAGCGCGCCCAACGTTACGCGAAGGGAGCTAGCGAATCTTTGCGACAGCTTCAAAACAAAACGCTAACAGATGCAGAGAAGCAAGCTCTCCTGACGGAACTGCGGCGCATGAAGCAGCGTCTCGGCGAGGGTGGGCCCGAGGCAGAGAAAGCGCGGGCTGCTCTGCGCGCCTTCCAAGAGCGAGCCGGGCAGGGTCAAACGGGAGCTTCGAAGGCTGAGGGAGCTCCTGGGGCAAAACCGGCCTCGAGTGCGGGGCGAAAGGGCGAGACTGCCGGCCAGGGGGCAGAAGGAGACGCGGCCGAAGCTATGGACTCGCCCGGAGAGCGGTCGAGTCAGCCCGGCGGCGGGCACGATGAAAACCTCGGCCAAGAAGAGCCTGCTCCGCGCATGGCGACGGGGCTCGATGTGACCGCGGCAGCTCAAAACCTAGAAGGGGAGAGTGACGCCGAGGTCGTTGAGCGTGCAGCTCGGCGAGGATTCACTTCGCCCGGCTATCGGCGACTCTACCTCGAGTATCGCGCCATCGACGAAGAGGTATTGGCGCGCGATCAGGTTCCACCCGGGTACGCGTCGCGCGTGCTTCGCTATTTTGAGTTGATTGAGCCGGGGGCCCGCGCTCATGGGGCAGAGAAGAACGATTGATTATGAGTGACTCACAACAGGTAGAAGAGCGCGTCCAAGAATTTTCTCGCAAGACGGCTGAGCTCAAGACAATGCTGGGCCGCGTCGTGGTGGGGCAAGCCGAGATCATCGACGGCGTTCTTGGCTGTTTGCTCGCTGATTCGCATGTGCTGCTCGAGGGCGTACCCGGACTCGGTAAGACATTATTGATTCGAACACTGGCGCAAGCGCTGCGCGTGCCCTTCTCGCGTATCCAGTTTACCCCAGACCTAATGCCCTCCGACATTTTGGGCACGACCATCCTCGAGGAAGGTCCGGGGGGCGCGCTCCGTTCGGAGTTTCGCAAAGGTCCTATCTTTTCTTCGATCGTCTTAGCCGACGAGATCAACCGCGCGACCCCCAAGACCCAAAGCGCGCTCCTAGAGGCAATGCAAGAGCATCGCGTCACCATGGCGGGCACCACCTACGAGCTCGGTTCGCCCTACTTCGTTCTGGCAACGCAGAACCCGCTCGAGATGGAAGGAACGTATCCCCTCCCCGAAGCCCAGCTCGATCGCTTCCTCATGAAGTTGATTGTGCCCTTTCCTTCGCATGAGGAACTGCACGAGATTCTGTTTCGAACCACTCAGAATGGGACGGTCAATGTTGAACCCGTTTGGTCTCAAAACGACGTGCTTTCTTGCCAAAGAATGGTGCGAGAATTGCCCGTGGCGCGCTTCGTGAAGGAGTACGCGATTCGTCTTTTACGTGCCACTCATCCGCGTCTTGAGGGTGCGAGCGCAAAGGTACGCCGCTTCGTCTTGAGCGGCGCATCGCCGCGGGGAGCCCAAGCTTTGGTACTCGGCGCTAAGGCGCGCGCGCTGCTTTCGGGTCGGGCGGCCGTATCGATTGAAGACGTTCGGGCCGTGGCCTTGCCGGCGCTCAGGCACCGCATTCTGCTCAACTTCGAGGGTGAGGCCGAGGGCATTTTGCGCGACGATCTTATTTTGGATTTGATCGAAACTGTCGCCGTACCGAAAGAGCCTTGATTCGAGGCGGAGTCTCGAGCCCGCCCGGGCGTTAGGAACGCTTAGAGGCAGGCCCGTCTGAGGTGCGGGCGCCCTGCGTCAAAGCGCGCCCCACCGTGGCGCGGAGCTCATCGGCTGTGTACGGCTTTTCGATGAACGTGATGCCGCGTTCGATGCCCATTTGGCGCGTCAGCAGGTCTTTGGAGTAACCGCTCGCGTAAACGATGGGTAAGCCAGGGCGCATGGCGCGGAGCCTTTCGGCGAGTTCTCGGCCTCCCATTCCGTCTGGCATCTGCAGATCGGTCAAGACCAGATCGAAGCGACCGTCTTCGGCCTCCCAGAGCTGAAGCGCCGTCTCGGCCGAGGTAGCGGTAAAGACTTGGTGCTGGTTGCGCTCGAGGAACCTCTGGCAGGTGCGCAATATGGCAGGCTCATCATCGACGACCAGGATGCGAGAGCCTGACGGCTGAACCTCAGGTTCGGGAGCCAGGGTATCGCGGATGGTTCTGACGGGCGACAAGGGAAAGAGGATGAGCACCTCCGTCCCTTCGCCGACTCGACTCCGGATCTCAATTTCTCCGTGATGCTGCTCAACGATGCTGCGGGCCGTGGGTAGGCCGAGGCCCGTGCAGCCTTGGCTCTCCTTGGTCGTGAAGAAGGGCTCCCAGATGCGGCCCAAAATCTCGGGGCTGATACCGTCGCCCGAATCGATGATCCTCAGCCGAACGTGCTCGGCTTTTGAAGCGGCGGGGGGCTTGGACCCCGATTTGGATTCTGGCACCGTGTCGGTAACAAGCCTCAAGCTTCCGCCGCGCGGCATAGCATCGCGAGCGTTCAGGGAGAGGCTCATCAAGAGTTGCTCGAGCATGCCATAGTCGCCATGAACCTTGGGCGATTTGGCTGAGAGTTCGAGGCTCAAGCGGACCCTGCCCAAACTGCGGCCGAGCAGCTTGGCGCTCTGTTCGACTAGCGTGTTGAGATCGATCTCCCCCGACTCAAATACACGCTTCTGGCTGATGGCGAGCAGTTGCCGGGTCAAGAGCGCGCCTCGTTGGATGGCGGAGCGAACCTCCGAAAGCGCTTCGCTGTCGAAGGACTCGAAAGACTCGGCGAGTAGGGCGACGTTGTTAGAGATAATAGTAAGTAGATTATTTACGTCGTGAGCCACACCACCAGCTAGTTGCCCCAGCACTTGCATGCGTTGCGCACTCATGAGCTGATTGGTTAGTGACTGGCGCTCAATGGCGTAGCGCAACGAGCGCGCGAGGCCCGGACCACCCATCTCACCTTTGACTAAGTAATCCTGCGCTCCCGCTCGCAAGGCAGCCCGACCCAGCTCATCGTCGGCCGTGCCCGTTAGGACAACTAATGGCGTCGTTGGAGCAATCCTCTGCAACGTGCTCAAGCCTTCCAGGCCTCGACTATCCGGCAGACCGAGATCAACCACGATTACGTCGAATTTACTGCTGACGAGGATACTTTTAGCGGCGCCCAGTTGGTCCGCCCGAGTAATCTGTACCGACATTGCGCCGACCGCCTTTTTGAGGTGGCGCTCCAGGAGCTTGGCGTCGAAGTCGCTGTCTTCGATGATCAAAATGCAGAGCGGCTCCGGCGCTGTGCTTTCACCGAAGTGAGGAACGAGCGGTAGGTTGTAGCTCGGGGTCGCCGCAGAAAGCTCTGCTGGGGTGGGCGTTTCTGTGTCGGTGGGGAGAGTCGCGCCCGACCAACCATCCTTCAGCGCTGCGATGGCTTGGGCCAGCTTCGAAGGGTCAACCGGTTTTTCAACGTGCCCATTCGCTTGACCGAGGGCGGTGCCAGCGAGGTCTCCGTCGATTGGGCCTTGGGTCATCACAATCACTGGCGTTACGCGCAGCTTCGGATCTCCTTTGAGTAACGTGAGTAGAGAGCGTCCGTCGAGCCGGGGCAGGTGAAGATCGAGAAGTACTAGGTCTGGTCGGGGTGCGGACTGATAGGGGGCCTCTCGATAGAGAAAGCGCAGAGCCTGTTCCCCGTCCGTAGCGACATGGATGTGACAATCCGGATCAAGCGAGAGCAGCGCGGCTCGCGTTAGTTCGAGCTCGTGCGGACTGTCTTCGGCGATGAGGATGTTGATGTCTCCCATGCGTCCCTGGCTAGTTGCTGATTGGATTCGAGCTCCGGAGATACGAGCTCCAAAGATTCTTCCTGCGCGCGGCACAATCCCCGTGTTGCGCCCGCTCCGGCTGCCCCACCCCACTAAGTTTAGGGGAACTCCAGGCGCTTGTCGCCTGAGTCCGGAGCCTCCGTCACGTCCCGACACGTTCCGAAGGCGCGAGCGGAGCTCCTCGTAGGATGAAGTTCAGGTGGGGAGTTCTCGCTAAAGGTGCGCCGAACGCCCAGAAATCGGCGGCGATAGTGAGCTCACGGTGCGATTCAAGCGGGCCTTACTTGGCGCGGCCCATGAGCCAGGGTAAATTTCTTAGGATGTTAGGGGAATCGGCGGCGAGTTTGCGCACGGCGGGGTCGAGTGATGATGCACCCAACTCGGGTGTGGTGTCTTCGTTGACGATCGAAGCGGCCTTGAGCGACGAGGGACTCTCGGTTCATCACTGCCTGGTGGCAAATAGTTATCTCGTTAGCGGGCTTACCCATCGGGCGAGTTCACCCCTCGGGGCGCTCCTAACAAATCTGTCTATGTTGCAGGAAGACCTGGCTACGCTCATGGGAAAGCTCAAGGCACGAGAGCTGGGCGCAGCCGGCGCGGGGGAGGCAGGCTCGGGAGATTCGCCTGTCGGGCTCGCGCTCGGACGAGCGCTCGAGGATGTAGCGGGGGCGCTCGAGATCGCCGAACGTTTACGAGCCGACCTAACTGTGGCTAAGAGCTTCGCAGTTGTTCCTTACTCGGGCGAAACGTCGAATTTTTACGCTCTCCTCGGCCAATGGGCGAAGACGACGGCGTCGGCGGCGCTCGGGTCCGGAGCGGTGAAGATGCTGGAGTCGGAACAGCAGGTATCTGCCGCGCTAGAAATTCCCGAGAGCGCTTGGCTCGTTTCGGGTTCTAGCGCTGCTTTGAACCATCTCCTCACTACCGCGTTACTCTTGATTTCCTCGAGCGCTGGCTCCGTGCGCGGTGAGTCTCAGGTCTCGATATTGCCACTTTTGTCAGGTGACCGAATCGAGGTCACGTTGAGCACATCATGTAACGACGCCTCGCTGATGACGAGCGACTGGTCAGAGAAGGCAAGGGCTTTGGGGGGTCCGGCGCTCGCCGTGGTCGGATCTGATGTGAGCCTCGAACTGACGCTTTTGGAGGGTGTTTTGGCCGCAAAATTAGGATTTGGACGGGGGATAATGCAATCGGAGCGTGAAGGGAGTTGGGCATGAGCGAAGCACAGATGCCACCGGGCAACGTGCTGCTCGTTGACGATGATCCTTTTATTTTGCGCGAGTACGGCAAGCTCTTGGAGCGGTTCGGTCTCAAGGTCGCCATCGCCGAAAACGGTAAGGCCGCGCTTGAGTACGTGCAGACCAAGTCTATCGACGTGATCATCACTGACCTCGCCATGCCCACCATGGGCGGGCTTCCTTTCTTGCGCTCGCTCAGAAAGATCGATCTCGAGGTACCCGTCATCTTGATTACTGGTTCTCCTAATCTCGAGAGCGCCGTTGCTGCCGTCGAATACGGAGCCTTCCAATACCTCACGAAGCCCGTTGCGCCGGAGAAGTTGAAGAACGTACTTACCCGTGCGCTCACGTTTCGGGCGCTCGATCGCCTTCACCGCCAGGCCGAGGGCGATTCGGTCAATCCCGGCCTACCGGACCGCGCTGCGCTCGAGGCGCGCTTCGAAGTCGCCGTATCGCGCTTGTGGATGGCGTACCAACCCATCGTAACTTGGAACAAGAAGGCGCCTTTGGCCTACGAAGCGCTGGTGAGATCGGCCGAGCCCACCATGAACAATCCGGGCGCGCTCTTCGACGCGGCGGAGCGGCTCGACAGCACGTTAGAGCTGGGGCGAGCCATTCGCGCCAAGGTGGCGGTTGCGATGGAGCAACATCCGGACCTCTGCTTTTTCATCAATCTCAATCCGATCGAGCTCAATGACGATGCACTCTATTCGTCGTCCTGTCCCCTGGCTCGCTACGCCTCGCGCATCGTATTCGAAGTGACAGAGAGGAGCGCCTTAACTGCGGTGTCGGGCCTTGGCTCCAAGATTGATCGCCTCAAGAGTCGAGGTTATCGAATAGCCGTTGATGACTTGGGCGCGGGCTTTGCCAGCCTCTCCTCGTTCATTCACATCGAACCTGATTTCGTGAAGCTCGACATGTCGCTCGTTCGAGACGTTCACATGTCATCGCGGAAGCGCAGCTTGGTGCGAGGAATACATCAGATTTGTAGTCGCGACCTCAACATCCAAGTGATCTGCGAGGGTGTCGAGACTGTCGAAGAGCGGGACACTTTGCTCGACGAAGGGCTCGACCTGTTGCAAGGCTACTATTTCGGACGCCCCGAAGAGCAAATCAAGCCGCCGAGTTTCGTCGAACAAGCCAAGGTCGCAGTTTAGAGGGAGCGCGGCGCAGGTAAGGCGGGTCAGCCGGCGAACCCACGCTGACTCAAAGCTGGCAGTCTGGAGCGTCGGTTACGAGCGTCGCTCCCGTAGCGACGACTTCGAAGGCGTCGCCTGGGATTTGCTTCAAATCTCCGAGGTGGTCATCGTCCCAACGGGGATCGGGCGCGCCGCTGATGTACCAGTTCGAGCCGTTGTCGGCCACGATGAGTCCGTATCTCTTGAGCGCGACGCACACCACCTGAGCTTCGTCAGAATAGTTAGAACAATCATAGTCCGACTTCATACGCAAGCGGAGCCCCATCGGCGGCAGGTTTGGGTCGGTGTTATCTGAAGCATAGTGCGTCGCCGGGGCCACGTAGGCGCGTTGGCTTTCGGACACTGTAAAGCGCAGGGCGTGCTCGATGACGCCTTGTTCGACGACCTCGTCGTAACGCACAAGCCCAGGGAAGATGGGTAGCCCCGCAGCATCGGCCGAAGTGCACCCTTCTGGATGACCGTCGTTGATCGAGAGGTCCCATTCGGTGCCTGAATCAGCTTCGAAATGCTCGCCCACGGGAAAGGCTCGGTAGAGTTCGTAGAGGCGGCAACTCTCGAAATCGACCGCGATAGTGTGACGATCGCCGTCGCCTTCTGGTCCACCTTCGATGGGCGCGTCGAGCGGGATCGGGAAGGGGCCAGGATCGCTCTCGTCGCCATAGGCGACGTACTCGACGTCTACGGGTTCGGTCGCGGAGGTCGCCACGACATAGGGGATCCCGATCGGCGCCCCCTCCCACTCCGTTCCAAAATCGGGATGGACATGCGCCTCGCGTCCGATCGAATCGACATACGCATCGGAGCGGTCATCGAGCGGAAGCTCGGACACGTCGCGATTCCAGGCGTTATCGCTTGGAAAAATGCGACAGCTCCCGGTCGACCCGCCACTAGTATCACCCCCGCCTGCAGCCGAGCCGCCCGAAGCGCGACCACCTGCAAACGAGCCGCCCGAAGCGCGCCCGCCTCCGGCCGAGCCGCCCGAAGCGCGCCCGCCGGCTCCCGGTGACTCTCCGGCCGAGCCGCCCGACGAGTTGTCTGCACCATCACTCGACGTTTCCGAACAACCCAGCACGGCTAGCAGAGCCGAGCTAGCAGAAGCCAGCCACACAGCTCGCACGGAAACTCTGATGCGCCCCCTCATTTCACCGGTAGATTACGCGGTGCGGCTCGAGGCTCGCAAGGGCGAGCGGGTGGTCGATCCTCCCACCGCGGCATTCTGTGGGGTTTTTCTCGGGCCCGTGGTGCTTCGGTGGTTCTGAGTTAGGTTGGGCCAGGGCAACGCCCGCGAGCTCTATCGAAGGATTCGACCATGGCAGGGCTTTTCTCTTTCTGGAAGCGTTTGGAGCCAACGAGCCAACGGACGGCGAGCGGCGGGGAATTTTCGAGTGACGCCGAGGAAGGCCCGCTTTTTGGTCCACGTTTCTTAGACCAGCTCAAGACGCTGTCGCTGTGGAATACGCGGCGCCAGAGCGGAGGAAGTCGCGGCGAACGGCTCAGCTTCGGACGAGGAGCAGGTTTCGAATTCTTGGATCATCGAGCCTACGTTCCGGGTGACGATTTGCGTCGGCTCGACGTAGCGGTTTATCAGCGCCACCGGCGGCTGTTCGTACGTGAGTACGAGGAGCACGAGGACGTGAGCGTGTACATCATAGTCGACAGTTCGGCGTCGATGGTGTGCCCGCGGCCTGCAAGATTTCGCGCAGCACGTCGACTCGCGGCTGCTTTTGGCTACTTGGCACTAGCCGGTTCGGATCGCCTCACTGTGCTGGGCGTCACGGGTACGACTTTCGAAGAGTGCGTTCAACTCCGCGGCAAGGAGCGTGGGCTCGTTCTGCTTCGCTTTTTGGAGGGCCTAGAAGCGCGGGGCAAGACCTCGCTCAGAGCGGCCATGATGCGCTTCGTGCGCCAACGACGAAGGCCCGGTCTCGTACTGCTTTTGACGGACGCCTACGATCCCGAGGGCGTGGAGGGGGCGCTCCAACTTCTCCAAGGTGCACGACATGAGGTCGTTTTGGTGCAGCTCGAGGACGAACGCGAATGGCTTGCGCTGGAAGACGGTGAGGTCGAGCTCGTCGACATTGAAACGGGCGAGCAGCGTCTGACGATCGTCAATGAGGCCTTCAAGAAGCAGGTCAGAGAGCGCGTCCGAAAGGAGCGGGAGAGTCTGCATCGCTTTGCGCTCGGGCGCGGTATGCGGAGCGAGATCGTTAGCGTGGAGGTTCCTCTCGAGAAGGCACTGCGCATGGCACTCGCGCGAGGAGGGGCTCGAAGGTGAGCTTTCCAGCACTGGTTCTTGCGGGCTTTTTCGCGCTTTCGGCGTGGGCCGTGGCCCTTTATCTGCTTCGCGACGACAAGCGCCGAGCCTTCGTACCCTTTCTTCGTAGCGTCGAGGTGAGTGGGCAAAGCCGAGTCCGGGAGCGCTGGGCGCGGCGTCTTCGTCATCCGCTCTCGCTCCTCTTCTTGCTACTGCTTTTGGCCGCGCTCGGTTGGGCGCTTCTGCGGCGCGGCCTCGAGACGGCGGAGCCTCGACTGCTGTCGCTCGTGGTGGACGTGAGTCGAAACATGGAGCCGCCTGCCTCGGGAACTTCCGGGCCGACCCGCCTCGATTTGGCGCGCTCCAAGGCCGAGCAGTACCTGAAAAACTTGAGCGTCGGACAAGAGGCGATGCTGATCGAAGCCGGTGGTCATGCTGAGCTACGCGTGCCACCCACGACGGACCTGCAGCGGATCTCACGAGAACTGCAGGCCCTCCGTTCCTTGGATACCGAGGCCGCGCTTGCAGCGGGGCTCAAGCTTTCAGAAGCGGTGGCCGGCGATCGGCAGCTCGAGGTTGTTCTGTTCACGCAGGGTGAGGTGAGCGCAAAACCCCGCTCTTCGACGGCACTCTCGGTGGTGCAAGTTGGGGTTGCTGCTCAGCCGGCCAACGTCGCCATTCGGTCCTTTTCTGCACGGCGTTATCCCTTGGGCGCCGGCCAGTTCGAGGCCGTCGTCGTCGTGCAATCAAGCGCCACGGAGAGAACGCTGGTGCGCGCTACCCTCTTGGCCGTAGATCTCTCTAGCGGCCAAAGGAGCCCCATAGACGTCGCCGAGTTCGAACTGGAAGCGGGCTCTGAGCGTCGCTTCGCTTTCCGCACCGAAGCGGGCGTCGTTCGCGCACTCGAGTGCCAAGTAGAGTGGGTCGATGGCCAACCCGAACCGAGCGTTCGGGACAACGTAGGGCGGGCGCTCTTACCCGAGGAGCGACCGCTCAAAATCTTAGTCGTCGGAAAAGAAAGCTTGTTTCTCACGGCCGCACTCCTCGCGAGTGGTCGGGTAGAATTGACGCATCTGGCGGCCGCCCAATATCCCCCGCTCAGCCCCGCAGGGCATGCACTCGATTTTGATTTGACGGTGTTTCGTGAGCTGCCCCCCAAGCGAGAAGCGAGGACTGGGCCTGCCGTTTACTTCGCTCAAGCCGGGCCAGGTCAGGCTGGCGCGGCGTTACCCGTGGCTCTCGGCAAGAGGCTCAAGATGTTTGGATTCGATGAGTCGGACCGCAAGTCGAAGCTGTTTCGTTTCTTTGACCCCTTCGACACACAAATTTTGAACGGAGCCGCGCTCGTTCCACAGGGGTCCGATAGAGTCCTGGCCTCGAGCGGCGGGCTTCCCCTCGTCGTGAGCGGGGAGCGGACCGAGGGGCGCTTTGTTGCCAGCGGATTCGTCCCCGAGGATAGCGATATGGTGTTGCGCTCCGCCTTTCCTCTCTTCATTCGCGGACTCCTCGAGGAGCTCTTGGGCGAAGTGAGTCAGGAGTGGATCGAGCCTAGTCTTGCGGGCGAACCGCTCCACGTTTCGTTCCCCGGAGCGCGTCCCGTCGTCGATATGGGGAGCCCGGCCGGAAGTGGAGCGGCGAGCGCCAGCGCTAACGGACCCGGGTCCGTTCAACTGAGAGGCCCGTTATTCGAGGCTGACGAGAACGTGCGAAAACTTCAGCTCAACGGGAGCGGGCTCGAGTTCGAGCCGACTCGGGCGGGCTTTTACGAGCTCAGAGCAGCGGAGCTTCCGCCCCGTTACGTCGCGGTCAACTCACGGCCCCTCGCTTTCGCGTCGACGACTAAATCTTCACCGCCTGAGCGCGCGCTCGCGTCCCCAACCCCGAAACCCGGGCCGACTTGGATTGGCTGGGTGCTGGCCGTCCTGGGCCTTTCACTCTTCGAATACTATTCGTATCACCGACGATGGACGGTCTAGCTCACTTCGTCTCGCGCTGGCCGGCCAGCTTCGAGCTCTTGGGGGCCCAGGTGACCCTCGAGGACGGCAGACCCCTGCTCTGGGCGGCGCTGATTCTCCCCGTTTTGTTCGGACTCTCCTGGCGTTCTCTCGCGCCCTTGTCGCGCCTCCCGCGGGTTTTTTCCGTCACGCTCAGGAGTCTCTTCTTGGTTTGTCTGTTGGGGGCCCTCGCGGGCGCCGGCTTCGAACGGAGCGTAGAGAAAGTGTGTGCGACGCTCCTTCTGGATGTGAGCGACTCGATGTCCGAGCCTGCCTTGGAGCAGGGTCTCGACTTCCTCGCGCAACTCGAGCGTGCTGAGACGCGACCCGATCAGGTTCGGGTAGTCGCCTTTGCTGAGCGCGCCGAGGAGGTGCACCGCGTGCAGGATGAGAAGCAGCCTCGTCTCAACGTGAGCGAACTCAGGGCGCGCGTGGGCAAGGAGGAGACCAACCTGGCGGAGGGGGTGGAGCTCGCTCGAGCCACCTTGAGTTCGAGCTGCGAAGGGCGCGTCGCGATCGTGAGTGACGGCCGAGAGACGAGAGGCCAAGCCAGGCCGAGTCTCGAACTCTTGCGAGCCAACGGGAATTCTACGGCAGGAGTCGAGGTCGGCACGTACATCGTCGAGCCCCCGCCGGAGACACGGCTAGACGTAGCCGTGGTTGGCGTTGAGCTTCCCGCCCAAGTGCGCGTGGGTGAGCCTTTTCGCTTTCAAGTGCGACTCGCGGCGCTCGGCCAGGGCGGGCGCGGGCTGCTTCGCGTCACGCAGAGTGACAGGCCAAGTCCGCCGGAGTTCACACGCCCCCTGCAGCTAGACGGTGAGGAAGTGTCGGTCAGTTTCGAGAGCGTCGCCCAGCAGGAGGGCGAACTCTCGCTCGATGTCGTGTTCGAACCCGAGGGAGCCGACGCCTTTCCGACGAACAACCGAGTCACGCGAGTCTTCGAAGCGGCGGGCCCACCGAGGATCCTGCTTGTGGATGCTGAGCCTCGAAATGTAAGCGACTTGAGGCAAGCGCTCAGCACGCAGAAGTTCGAGGTCATAGCGAGCACGCCCGGGGGGATACCAACAAATGCAAGCGAGCTATCCCGCTATGCGTCCATCATCCTTTCAGACCTCAAATGGGAGGAGATCCGCGGCGTCAAAGAGCAACTGATCATCGACTACGTGCGAAAGGGCGGAGCGCTCCTGTTTGCTGGTGGCAAGCGTAGCTATGCCGCGGGAGGATTTCAGAACTCACCGCTCGAGAAGATTCTGCCGCTCAAGACCTTCGGCGAAGACGAACGACGGGGCGCTGGCGTCGCGCTCGTACTCGTTATCGATCGTTCAGGCTCGATGACGGGTGAGCCGCTCGAGATGGCCAAGACCGCTTGCCTAGCCACGCTGGCCGTCCTCGACGACAGCGACTATTTGGAAGTGATCGCCTTTGACGCCAAGCCGCTGCGGGCCGTGCGCATGCAGCGAGCCGGTCGCGAAGCCAAGATCACAAGTGAGGTCGCGCGGATCCAGCCTGGCGGAGGGACGGAGATCTTTCCGAGTCTCGACATGGCCTACAAAGACCTGTTGAGCACCAGCGCTCGGAAGAAGCACGTCGTGCTTTTGACGGACGGCAATGCGGATCCAGAGGGGCTCGTTGAAATCGCTAACGCCGCCTTTGCCGATGGCATCACGCTAACCACAGTTGGCTTCGGCGCGAGCCTCAATGAGACCTTATTGCGTTCTCTGGCTGACCTCGGCGGAGGCCGATACCACGCGGTGCGTGAGCCCAGCATGTTGCCTCGCGTCTTCACTCGCGAAACTGAGCTGGCAGCTCTGGAGGAGGAATTCGAAGAGCCATCGAGCGTGGTGCAACTCCGCAACGCACCGTGGCTGAGCGGCGTTCCGGTGCCGGCGCTGCCTCCCCTGAGGGGCCTGGCCAAGTTGCGACTGGGCGAGCCACCGGCGCAGGCGATTTTGGGGGTGGATAGTGGCTACCCGCTGCTAGCCGTGAGCCGCCAGGGGCTTGGCTACGCCATAGCGTGGGCCAGCGACTTCAAGTCGAACTATGCGCGCGACTTCTTGAGAGCGAGCGCATTCCCGAGGTTCATCTCCCAGCTCTTGCGAGCGCACCATCGCAAAGACGACACGTCGGTGTGGCCCCTTTCGCTCGAACTCGAACGTGGCGAATTGGTGGCGTCTTTCGATGCGTTGGATGACGCTTCGAACTTCGACAATTTCGTCGAGTCCAAGTTGTTCGTTCGGCAGGCGCTGGCCGGAGCGAGCGAAGAGAGCACAGAATTTTCGTTGATCGCGCCCGGTCGTTATCAAGCGCGCGTGCCACTATCAGGCCTAGGGGTCTTTTTGATTCGGGCCGAGCACTCGAGGAGAGGTACGTTAGTAGCGCGCAGTGTGGGCAGCGTGGCGCGCACCTATCCCGACGAATACGCCTCTCTTTTGAGGCCGGGCCTAGGGGCTGAGGCGCTCGGCGGCACGAAGATTGCGCCGACGCCTGCTGCGGCCCGGGCGCTGCTCGAACCATCGCGCCGACTTCTGGAGTCTTTTCCCCTTGGCTCGTGGCTTCTTGCGGCCGGAGGATTTTTGCTCTTGCTCGAGATCAGCATACGGCGGTTAGCAGCGCTGCGCGGCGGGCGAGGTTGACGCGGGCGAGGTTCGTGCGACGCTGCGCCATGCTTGGGCTTAGAAAAATTGCTTATCTGAGTTTTGGCTCACTCGGCTTTGCTTGCGGCGTCGATCAGGTTTCGACCTCTGCTGACGTCGACCAGGGCCCGAACGCGAACTTACCCGATACTTTGTCGAAATTGGTGGGTCCCGAGGGCGGAGAGCTTCGAGTTCGAGGCGTGACGCTGCGAGTCCCGAGCGGGGCGCTCCAAGACAAGACGCTCCTGACTGTGGCTAACTTGGGAGATGATGCGCAGTCGAGGCTCGCGCCTCTCACGACGAACGCGCGCTTTCTGGCGCGCCCGACCAGCTTTTCGCCTCACGGCCTTCAGTTCTTGAAGGCAGCCCAGATTTCGATTGATGTCGACGATGAGCGCGCTACCGCGATCGAGATTCGACGGCTCGACGATGAGACGGATCCAACTTGGACTCTGTTGAACGAGGTGTCTCTGGATGATGTGGTCTCTTTCGATACGCGTCGCTTCAGCATCTACGCTCTTACTTCCGTGGTGCTTGGGGCTGGCGGCTCACTGAGCGGCGCTGGCGGGTCGGGCGCGGCCAGTAGTGGTGGGGCCAAAAGCGGTAGTGGTGGGAGTAGCCCAAGCGGTGGTGCGCCGACTTCGGGCAGCGGGGGCTCGATCTATGGGGGAGACAGTTCGAGCTGGGGCGGGGCGGCCGAAGGCGGCGCCGTTGACGGGGCCGCGAGCGAAGAAGCTGATTAGCCTTCCGGAGCCCCCTCAGCTACATGTCGCCCGCCATGACGGAGAAGAGCGAGATCGTCGGCGATCTTAGGGCACGAGGCCTCGTCCACCAGTCAACCGACGAGGCCGAGCTCACCCGTCACCTAGAGCAAACTCGGAAGCTCTACGCCGGTTTTGATCCTACGCGGGATTCTCTCACCATTGGCAATCTAGTGAGTCTGCTGTTGCTCAGGCGATTCCAGCTCTTTGGTCATAAGCCCTATGTCATCATGGGCGGGGGTACGGGGCTCATCGGAGACCCGAGCGGAAAGGATGCTGAGCGGAGCTTGCAGAGCCCCGAGCAGGTGCGCGCCAATATCGAGGGACAGCGCCGCATCTTCGAACGGGTCCTCGATTTTTCGGGAGCGAGTGGGGCCGAACTCATCGACAACGGGGACTGGCTCGGCAGAGTTGGTTACCTCGAGATGCTGCGCGACGTGGGCAAGCATTTTTCGGTCAACATGATGATCCAAAAGGACTCGGTGAAGGCCCGCCTCGAAGGGCGCGACCAGGGCATTAGCTACACCGAGTTCAGCTACATGATCTTGCAGGCCTACGACTACGCGCATCTGGCTAAGCAGGAGGGCGTGACTCTGCAGGTGGGCGGCTCCGATCAATGGGGGAATATCGTGGCCGGCATCGAACTCACCCGAAAGCGGCATCAGCTCGAGGTGTATGGTCTCACGACGCCCCTCGTCACCAAGAGCGACGGAGGCAAGTTCGGTAAGACGGAATCGGGCGCGGTGTGGCTGACCAAAGACCGCACCAGCGCCTACGATTTCTACCAGTTTTGGCTGAATATGGCGGACCAAGACGTCTCGCGTTTCTTGCCCATCTTCTCCCTGCGGAAACTGACGGAGGTGCAGGAGCTCTTGGCCGACCAAGCGCGCTCGCCTGCATCACGAATAGCTCACAAATTCCTCGCGGCTGAATTGACGGAGCTGCTCCATGGATCTGAGGCGCGCTTGGCTGCTGAGCACACCACCGAGGCGCTCTTTTCGGGCAACGTCGGAAAGCTCAGCCAGGCGGCGATCGAGGATGCGTTTGGCGCAGCGCCCAAGTTCGAACTCACTCTTGCTGAGCTAGAGGGGCCAGGACTCTCCTTGGTTGAGCTGCTCGTGCGCGTCGAAGCGGCGAGCAGCAAGCGGGAGGCACGCACGTTCCTTGAATCGGGTGCGGTGCTGTTGAACGGTGAGAAGGCGAAACCCGATGCGACCCTCCTCCGTGCTGGGCTGCTTCACGATCGCTATGTCTTGCTCCGTCGCGGCAAGAAGAACTGGCATATTGGCCAAATTCGGGAATAGGTCTGGAGGGTGGGCTATTAGGTAGCGCCTGCCGCGAGTACCTCGCTCGGCGTGCCTTTCCCGATTCATGGATTCGCCTTGGTCGCGGGATTTTCGTTTCTGCTATAAAAGCCAACCATGCAAGCGCCCTACGATGGCTCAGATACTGCCCTTGCTCGTCTCGACGACTTAGTCGAGCTGTTTGCGTCCTCGGAGCGGCCTCATCAAGATGGCCTGATCGGGGCCGAGGCTGAGAAGATCGGCGTGCATGAAACGAGCGGGCAGCCGCTCGGTTACGGCCAGGCGTTCGGCGTGTGCAAGGTCATGGCCTTCCTCAACGAGCACCACGCTTGGCAACCTCTGCGGGAAACAGAGGACGGCCCCGTGCTCGCGCTCGTGCGTGACGGCGCGAGTATCACCCTCGAGCCGGGCGCTCAATTTGAACTGTCGGGAGCCCCGCTGCCCGACGTTCATGCTGTCGCGGCTGAACTTCACGAGCACTTGGCCGAGCTAGCGCCTATCTCGAAGAGCCTCGGTATCTCCTGGCTCGGCACGGGTTTTCACCCTTTGGCAAAGCTTTCGGAGCTGCCCTGGGTGCCCAAGCAACGTTACCCGGTGATGCGACGCTATTTGCCCGAAAAGGGCGCGGGCGCACTCGACATGATGCAGCGCACGGCCACGGTGCAGGCGAACTACGATCGAAGGAGCGAAGCCGATGCGATGGCCAAGATGAGCCTCGGGCTTCGCGTGTCGCCGTTAGTACACGCTTTGTCTGTGAACTCGCCGTTTCGTGAAGGGGCTCCCTCGGCTCGCCTCAGCGAGCGCGGAGAGGTGTGGCTCCACATGGATCCCTCGCGCAGCGGGCTGATTCGCGCTCTCTGGGAGAAGCCCATCGAAAAGCTCGCCTACCGTGACTACGTCGAGTGGGCGCTCGATTCCGGTATGTTCTTGTTTTGGCGCGGTGGCGAGACGATCGAAAACACCGGCCAAACCTTCCGCGACTTCATGGCGAATGGCTTTCAAGGGCACCGCGCGACCCTGGCCGATTTCAAGCTGCACCTCACCACGCTCTTTCCCGAGGTTCGCCTGAAAAATACTATCGAAGTGCGCTCAGCCGATGCCCAAGCGCCTGAGCTGCAACTGGCACTGATCGCGCTTTGGACGGGTCTTTTCTACGACGATAAATCGCTCGGGCAGGCGCTCGACTTCGCCAGCTCCTTCTCGTTCGATGAAGTGGAGCGCGCTCGCCCCGAACTCGTCGCCCGCGGCTTGCGCGCCGAAGCGCGACCCTTCGGCGGGCTCGATAATTTCGAAGCGGCGCGGCGTCTCGTCGAGTTTGCGCGAGCCGGGCTCGTGCGTCGCGCTCGGCAGAAGCCGAACGTGGGCGACGAAGCTAGCTATCTGCGCCCGCTCGAGGAACTCCTCGAACGGAAGTTGCACCCAGCCGACGTGCTGCTCTCGAAATTCGAGGCGGCGAGTGGAACCGCTGAGGCGCGCATCATTGCGGCCACGCGCTTTGCGCTCACATAGTTCACACGGGTAGCTGGCGCGGAGGCGGGTAGCTGGCGCGGCGGATGGCTGGCGCAGGTAGCTCGACGGCGCGAGGCCCGGCGAGCGAGCCCTTACCGGTGCCCCATGTCTTCGCACAGGCCTCGGGCGCTGCCGCTCGGTTGGCCCTTATGAAAATCGATCGGACAAGTCAGCGGCGCGTTCAGGCTTTCGACGAAATCCAGCACGGAACGCGAGCCCCAGTCCCGCGCGCCGTCGACGCGAGCGCGGATCACGCCTTCGGCGTCGATAATCCACGTTTCGGGGTAGAGCTTGGAGCCAAACACGTCGGCGACGACCTTGCCTTCTGGATCGAGCAGCACTTCGAACGGGACGTCGTCAGCTAGCAGAGACTTGAGGGTGTTCTTGGCGTCTTCGGCCGATTCATCTGTGGTGATCGTGATGAGCACGACCTTGGGATTCTTGGCGATGGCATGGCCCAGCTTGGCGAGCGACGGCATCTCTTCGAGACAAGGCGGGCAGCTTTTGCTCCAAAAATTGAGGATGACGGTCTTGCCGCGCAACGAAGAGAGCCTGAGCTTGCCTCCGCTGAGGTTCGGCAGCTCGAAGTCGGGAGCCTTGCGCTCGAACGCGGCATAGTTCGGACGAAGCGCACATAGCGCTGAACAGGAGCGCCGATTTTCACCTTCTTTAGCCGCCGCCACAAAAGCATAGACGGACAAAGAGGCGACGACGACGAACGCGAGTTGACCGATCTTTTGCAGGTTCACGTTGAGGGGAGTCTTAGGGCAGCGCGAGCCAGATGCAAACCGAACGCTCAATCGAACTCGAGACGCCAGCGCACGTCGCCGCCGATATTGCCCATGGTAGGGCCGCCCGAGCGCTGTGCGTTGTCGTAGCTGCCCTCGAGGCTCAAGTGAGGCGTGGCCTGGTACTCAACGTTGGAGCGTAACTCATTGGCCTCGCTGATGCTCGAGGTGACGCTGGCGCGCAGGCGATCTCCCAGCCTTTTTCCGATGGTTACGGTGGGTTCGGTTCGGCCCGTGCGAGACGAATAGGTGCTGCCAAAACGGAAGTCATCGACTTTCACCACGTTAGAGACGGCGCTCTCAGCCCCGGTGAGCGAGCCGAGCGCTTCGAGGGCGGCTGAGCTGCCAACCCCTGAGGACTGAGTGCGATCGAGTTCGCGTCGCGTTAGCCCGATTGTGAGCAAGAGGAAGATGTCATCTTGGGCTAGCGGGGGATCGCTCGTCATGTCGATCTTCAAATCTTCGGGCTCACCATAGGCATGCAAGGCGACCCGGTAGTTGCCCGAACTCGAGACGCCCGCTTGAGTTTGAGCCGAGCTACCAAAGGCGTTCACGCCCTGATTTCGGCGGAATTCACTGGTGGCCGTGACGTCGACTTCGGGACGCAGGCGCAGCGCATCTGAGAAACGAACGATGCCGTTTTGCACCTCGAACACGTTCTGTCTGAGGTAAATGTGGCCGCCGCTCGCGACCTTGACGTTCCCGACGGCTCCGAACTTCTGATCGGTGCCGGAGATGCGCACCCCGCTTGGATCGATGGCGAGACCCACTTCGACCAGCTCGTTCTTCACCTGCAGCGGGCGCCGACCGAACACGATTACATCGAACTCGAGCGAAGCGTCCTCGGGGTTGGCATCGACCACATCAGACTTTTTGGCGCGCGAGCCTAGCGAGGAGAGGTCCGCCGTCATGCTCATCACTCGCTCATAGTGAGCGCTATCTACGTCGATGCGGCCTGATAGCTTGGGTAGTTTCTTTTCGGCTCGCGGTACGTCTAAGCTCAAGTTGGCGTCTAAATTTGTGCGAAAATCATTGCCGAGTGGCAAGGCAACGCCCTTAGCCACGAGGTTGAGCTTGCCATTGCCGAGTGTCCCCTGCACGAGGGGCGCACCTCCACTCAAAGCGAGGCTTCCGCCACCGAGGTTGGCATGGCCGCTCTCGATTTCTACACCTTTCCCGTTCACCTGAACGCGAAGCCCGATATCGGTGAGGGGAGTCCTCAAATCGGCCAGCTCAAGCTTACCGTCCTCGACCTCGAGATACCCTGAGAACGTTGGCGCACTCAGGGTTCCCGTCACGTCGAGCCCAGCTTCCAAAGTTCCCTCAGCCTCGCGTACGGACTCGAGCGGCGAGAGGAACGTCGCGAGGGGAGTCTTCGGCATACGCACCGTTGCCACTAGCGATAGGTCTCGACCGAGCAGCGCATTGGCGGCGACGGCGGCTTGTTCTTGGCCGGGCGCCTGAAACGAGAGCGAGGTATTGTCGAGCCGCAGTCCCTCTGGCCCGAGTGAGATGTGAGCGCCGGCCGGGGCCGATTCTGCGACGTAGCCACCGCGTTCTAGGCGGAGCCCGGTGACGTGAACCTCCGCTTTGGAATCGAAAGGCTGAACCGCCGAGAAGCGCTCCACGTCGACACTACCGGAAATTGTACCACGGAAGGGCAACGTGCCGTCCACAGAGGTTAGCGAGGCTAGCGCTCCGAGGTTGAGCTCCTTGACCTTCAGCGCTCCAGAGATGACGCGCTTACGTTGTCTTGTGATACGAAGATTATCTGTCGCGATTTGGCCACCAAATAACGAGCCTCGAAGTAGGATTTCGCCGTCGCTCTCGTCGGCCTGGTAGGCGTCGGTCGAGAACTCGGCGGCGATGGCCCGCTTGCAGCCCGAGGTTTCTCCGGTGCCGCGAAAGGTAGTCTTGTGCGGAATGAACTCGACGTCGAGCTGCGAAGGCGGCAGAGCTCCAGCCGATACGCGTAGTTCGCTGAGCTCTGTATGAGCTAATAGGTGCATGGCATCTAGACTGCCATCCACCGTGGCACGTCCCGTGACGTAACCCTCGACTTGCGCCACAGCGCTACCGAGCGCATCAATCCGAGCGACTGGGATACGCGTAGCTAAGAAGTTACCTTCGAGCTTTGCGTCGGCGCTGACGTGAGCATTGCCGTAGACCGAACCACTGCCCTTGCCGAGGCGCAGACCATCGAGCCATAGGTCCATGCCTCGCGTACCGGCTTCGATATCAAACCAATCCAAGCGAAAGCCGCCGGATGCTGGGCCGTAGCGTTCGCCGTCATACAAGAACTCACTCAGATTCATGTTGGCCTCGATCTTGAGGCGACCGCCATCACATACGTCTTCTGACCCACCGAGCACGTAGCGCACCTCAGCGTTGGCGCTGCCTCGGCCGGCGATATCTTGAAAGCGAGGGTCTTCCGAGAAGCGCAGCGTGCGCATTAGCTCGGGCACACTGAGTCGCTCTGAGCTGACTTGCATCATGAGCTCGAAAGGGGCTTGGCCGTCGAAGCGGAACTCGGCTTGGGGGATGCGATAAGCGAGTGCGTTCTTGATGCCCTGAGCGCCCTTGAGCTGAACGCGCAAGGGCTCGAAATGAACGTCGTCGACGGTGAGATTACCCACGTCGAAGTTGGCGAGTCGGAGGCCATCGACCGCGAGGCTGCCTTGGAGCGTAGGGTGGTTCATCGGGCCCCCCATGCTCAGGTTGAGGTGGGTGCGCCCGCTGAGGGGTAAGTTAGCGACCGGACTAACATCAGCCAGCTCCAGGATCGCCCCTTTTCCTAGGGTTATCTTGATGGGGGAGCTTCCACCCCCGAGGCCCACGCTGACCAGCTCCACGGGCATGTGGCTTGAACCAAATTCGGCCAGCGTCGAGTAGACCTCAAAGACCTCCGCGTTCGCGCGAAAGCGGCCCGAGAGATGTGCCTTCGTCACCCCGATCATGCGCTTCCTTTCGGGGTGGTCGTGGCCTTTGTTCCATACCGTGAAGTTCGAGGTTTGGGCGTTCATGGCGCCGTCGATGCTGAACGGCTTCAGTGTCCCGTGAATCTGCGAGGCCAGGACCGAATCGTAGCGCCAATCGACGATGGTATGGGGCGCAACCCCCAGGTCGCGCATCACGCCGGGGAAGTCGATGCCCTTCGACTCCATGCGGCGAATGCTGAAGTCGCCCGCGCCTGCGAACGGATGGAGCTCAACCCCTTCCAGATCGAGATGGCCGTTCGCCCAATCTGCGTGAAGCTCGGGCACAAAGATGCCCCCACTCGAGACGCGGACGTCTGCGCTGAGCTCTTCAGCCACCCGATACTTGCCGAGATTCACGTCCTCGAGATGGAGCTGGCCATCGACTTCGGGCAAACGAGCGCCCACGCGCCAGCTCAACTCACCCGAAAAGCCCGCCGCACCGCGCGCACCAGGCAACTTGAGATAGCGCGCTGCCAGCTTGACCGGAGCGCGTAGAAAGACTCCGCCGCGCACCTCGGATAGGCGCTGCTCGGGAAAACGGGCGCTGAGCTGCGTGAGGCGAAGAGCGAGCTGATTCTCGGAGCGCCCACCACAATGGGGATGAGCTGCATCGCTATCATCGAGGTCGGGAGCGGCGAGAAGACTGAAGCGCTGTACCGTGAGCGAACTAGGAGTAACACGCGCCCGCAAATCGAGCGCACACAGTTGATCTTCGGCAAGGACACGGGCCTCTGGGTCGTTCGGGTCGCGTACGACCCGGTAGGTGTGATCTTGCACCGTCGCCCCACCCAGCCGCAGGGCGACGTCAAAGGTGAGCCGATCACTGGCTGAGATATCCAAGTCGAGTTGTTCGGTTCGGATGCGGCGCCCATCGAGCGCGATGTCGAGTTCGGCGCTCGTCCAAGCGAGACTGCGAAAGGGCGCTCGCTCGAGGGAGAACTTGGAGTCGCCCTTGGTTTGGGGCAGCCGGAACGAGAAATTTTGCACCTGTCCGTCTTGGATGCGAACGACGATGCGACTCGGACCAATCTCGATGTCGCCCGCGTCGAACCGACCCGCGAGGAGCGAGAACAGCCGCGGTGTCACCTGGAGCTCGGATATATAAACGGCTGGACCCGACGGATCTTCGGCCGAGGGTACAGTTAGATTGCTTAATTCTAATGATAAAGGAATTGCGCGAAACTGAACGTCGAAAGTTGCGTGCAGACCGAGCTCTTGTTCGAGGAGGCGGGTGACCTTCTGGGCACCCCATTCACTCACAGGCCGGCTCTGGAGCAGCATCCCCAGAGCGAGCGGAATCCCCCCCAATAGGGCAAAAAGCCCGGACAGAACCAGGGCTAAGAGTCGCCCGAGGTCGGCCGGATGGGCTGTCCCTCGAGCTTGGGGCCGGTTCAGGGAGAACATGGCAGACCTACAATACCACCCGCCCGCCGAGCTTCCCATTTTGCCGCCGGAGGGACGGGGCAGGCAAGCGTAGGCCGAAGGCACCCGGACGGGCGGATTCGGTTTTCGGAGGCAGCGATTGCTCTAAAATCCTAAAGCCGAGTTCGTCGAGGTCGTAGTAGTTCGAGAGGAGAGGAATTCGAGATGCGGGTCCTAGTTGCCGACGATGAGGTCACTGGACGTATGCTCGCCGAGCGTTGGATTAAGGCTTGGGGGTACGAGACTGTCGTCGTGAGCGATGGCGAGGCCGCGCTCGCTCAGTTGAAACGAGATCCGTCGATTCAGCTCGCTGTGCTCGATTGGATGATGCCGGGGCTTTCCGGCATCGACGTGTGTCAGGCTGTGCGCGCGAGCATCACCGATCGTTATGTGTACATGGTGCTCCTCACTGGCAAAGGTGAGTCGGGCGATTCGGTGGAGGGCCTCGACGCTGGTGCTGATGACTACGTGACGAAGCCCTGTAACCCGCGTGAACTCGAGGCCCGGCTTCGCGCGGGAAAGCGCATTGTTGAGCTTGAAAGGACGCTAGTTCGCGTGCAAGAGCAGCTCTCTCACGAGGCTTCTCATGATGCGCTCACAGGGCTGTATAATCGCCGCGCCATCTTGGAAGAACTGGAGCGCGAGCTCATGCGTGGGGGCCGCAATAGTCAGCCGCTGAGCTTGATCTTGTGCGATATCGACCACTTCAAGAACATCAACGACACCTACGGGCACCCGGCCGGAGACGAAGTCTTGCGCGCCATCCCTGGCCTATTTACGTCGGCACTTCGCGGCTATGATCGGACCGGTAGGTACGGCGGTGAAGAGTTTCTGATCGTGCTCAGTAATTGCGCCGAAAAGGCCGCCGAGAACGCGGCTGAGCGAGTCAGGCGCTCCGTTGCGGCTAAGCCAATCTTGATTTCGGGGCGCGAACTGCCGGTGACGTTGAGTCTGGGCATCGCGAGCTCCGAAGCGGCGCACGAGGGTGTGGCATCGCTCATCAAGGCGGCCGATAGGGCGCTCTATCGTGCCAAACGCGGGGGTAGGAATCGCGCGATTTTGGCCGAAGCTTCCGACTATTTGGCGACCTCCAGCGCGCGCTTGGCTCACGTCCCTCAAGCTGAGCTGGAATAAGGCTGAAAGGGCCGACGCCCGCAGGCGCTTCCAAGCTGGAAAAGGGTTGCCGCTTCCGAAACGTTCCTGGTAAAGGCCGGTTCCTTATCGGGACCTCCATGAAACTCGCCATCCTTCGAGAACTCCGCGCCGGTGAGCGGCGCGTCGCCGCGACCCCAGACACCGTCGATCGACTGAAAAATAAGCAAGGCTTCGAGGTGTGGCTCGAGAGCGGCGCTGGCCTAGGAGCGGGCTTTTCTGATGCGGCCTACGAGGCCGCCGGAGCGCGAGTTACGGCCGATCGCAAAATTTTGCTGAGCGAAGCGCTGGTCGTGCTCAAGGTCAACGCGCCTGAGCTCACTGAAGTTGCCGAGCTACCCTCCCGAGCCACGCTCTTGTCCTTCATCGCTCCCGCGAAGAATCCGGAGCTGCTCGAGGCGCTACGCCAACGAGGCGTCAGCACCTTGGCCATGGACATGGTGCCGCGTATCAGCCGCGCGCAAAAGCTCGATGCTCTCTCTTCGATGGCTAACATCGCCGGTTACCGCGCGGTGATCGAGGCGGCCAGCGCGTTTGGTCGATTCTTTACCGGGCAGATGACGGCGGCGGGCAAGGTTCCACCGGCCAAGGTGCTCGTGATTGGCGCGGGAGTCGCGGGCCTAGCTGCGATTGGTGCGGCCAATAGCTTGGGCGCGATTGTGCGCGCGTTTGATACGCGTCCAGCCGTTAAAGATCAGGTCAAGTCGATGGGCGCCGAGTTCCTCGAGCTGAGCGTCGAAGAAGACGGTACGGGCCAGGGCGGTTATGCCAAGGAGATGAGTCCCGCCTTCATTGCGGCCGAAATGGAGCTATTTCGCGCGCAAGCACGCGAAGTCGACATCATCATCACGACCGCGCTCATCCCGGGTAGGCCCGCCCCCAAGTTGATCTTAGCGGACATGGTCGAGCTACTTCGACCCGGGAGCGTTATCGTCGACCTAGCGGCCGAAGCGGGAGGAAATTGTGAGGGCACGGTGCCAGGGCAATTGGTCACGACCCCGCGCGGCGTTCACATCGTGGGCTTCACTGATTTGCCGAGCCGCATGGCTCCCACCTCCAGCCAACTCTACGGCATGAACCTCGTGCACTTTTTGAGCGACATTGGCGGTGCTCAAAAGTGGAATCTAAACCTCGAAGACGAAGTCATTCGGGGCGCTCTCGTTACTCATCAAGAGCAAATCACCTGGCCCCCTCCGCCGCCGCCCAAGGTAGTGGAAGCGCAGAAAGCGGCGCCCGCGCTGCCGGCCAAGGCTGCCCTGTCAGACGAAGAGAAAGCCAAGGCTAAGAGTAGGCAGAGCGCCCTCGGGCTGGCTCTCGTCAGCCTGGCCTTGCTCGCGCTGGGCGCTGTGGCGCCTGCGGCGTTCGTCGGACACCTCACCGTGTTTGTGTTGGCTTGCTTTGTGGGCTGGCAGGTCGTGTGGAGCGTCACTGCTGCGCTTCACACACCGCTCATGAGCGTCACCAATGCTATCAGCGGCATCATCATCATCGGTGGCATGCTGCAAATCTCTGGGCCAACTGGCAGCGCCGTTACCCTCCTCGGCGCGGCAGCCATCCTGTTTGCCACCATCAACATCGCGGGCGGATTTTTGGTCACGCAGCGCATGTTGAAGATGTTTACCAAGTAAGGGGCTCTAGAATCTTTTATGTCGACGACACTTACGACGGTCGCTTACCTCCTCTCGGGTATCCTATTCATCTTGAGCTTAGGCGGCCTCTCTCGCCAAGAAACGGCTCAACGCGGCAACGTTTACGGCATGATTGGCATGGCCATCGCCATCGCTGTCACGGCGCTGAGCCCGGGCGTGACCGGCTTTTCTGTGCTGATCCCGGTGTTGCTCGTTGGTGGCACCTTAGGCGCGGTGCTGGCGGCTAAGGTCGAAATGACGAGCATGCCGGAGCTCGTCGCCATCTTGCACAGTTTCGTAGGGCTCTCGGCCGTCTTGGTTGGTTACGCTTCCTATCTCGACCCGAGTACCCAGCTCGAAGGGGTGGAGCGCACCATTCATCTGGTCGAGGTGTTCGTCGGTATCTTCATCGGCGCGGTAACGTTCACGGGCTCGGTGATTGCCTTTGGCAAGCTGCGCGGGAGCCTCACGAGCAAGGCGTTGGCCTTGCCGGGTCGCAATTGGGTCAACGTGGCCATGCTGATTGGCGCGGTGGCTCTGACGGCGCTGTTCGTCGGTGCAAACGGCCACGAGGGGTTGCTCTTCCTTCACGCAGGGACGGCGCTGGCTTGTGTATTCGGCGTGTTGATGGTGCTCGCCATCGGCGGCGCAGATATGCCCGTCGTCGTCTCGATGCTGAACAGCTACTCGGGCTGGGCCGCTTCGGCCGCGGGCTTCATGCTCTCGAACGATTTGCTCATCATCACGGGCGCGTTGGTTGGGTCGAGCGGCGCCATCCTGAGCTACATCATGTGCTCGGCCATGAACCGCTCCTTCTTTAACGTTATCTTTGGCAGCTTCGGCGCCACGGCGAGCAAAGCTGCACCCGGCGCGAGCGGTCCGGCTCAAGAGGCTACGTCGGTGAGCGTGCTCGAGACGGTCGAGCTCTTGCGAGACGCTTCGAGCGTGATCATCGTGCCCGGCTACGGCATGGCCGTCGCTCAGGCGCAGTATCCACTTTACGAGATCGTCAAGGCACTGCGCGAAAAGGGTACAGAGGTGCGGTTCGCCATTCACCCCGTAGCTGGGCGCTTACCTGGGCACATGAACGTGCTCTTGGCTGAAGCCAAGGTGCCTTACGACATCGTGCTCGAGATGGACGAGATCAACGAAGATTTCCCTGGGACCGATGTGGTGTTGGTGATTGGCGCTAACGATATCGTTAATCCCGCGGCGCTCGAAGATCCCTCGAGCCCCATCTATGGCATGCCGGTGCTCGAATGCTGGAAGGCGCGCCACACCATCGTGATGAAGCGCTCCATGGGCAGCGGTTATGCCGGCATCGACAATCCCCTCTTCTACAAGCCGAACAACGACATGTTGTTCGGCGACGCGAAGAAGAACGTCGAAGCCATTTTGACGGAGCTACGAGGCCGGGCCGCGCACGCAGCTTGAGTCTCAAAGCACGAACGCGACTACGAGCTCGCCGCAGACCATTTGGGTCGGCAGTGAGTCATCATCCGGATACGCGAAGACGAGGTGTCGGTTGACCTCCTCGTGGCCGTCGAGATCCGTAGTTGTAGGTGCCTCCGCCGACACCATCATGTCGAACAAAATGACGGAGAGCCCGAAGGTGCCAGCGCTGCCGCGGAGTTCGCACTTCGACCAATCCCAAGCGCGGTCTTTGGCCGATAGGTTTTTCAACTCAGCCCAGAGGTGTAAGAAACGATCGCCCGAGGCCGCCCGGTACTTGCGCCCCGAGGTCTCGAACCGATCGGGCCCATCCTTGATCTTACGTACGACGAGTTCGGCGCCCTCACCATGACCGTGCACGGGTTGGCTCAAGACCGTTGAACCACAGCCTGAGACGGCCAAGAGCAGGAACGGAAGGAGATAGGCTTTCATTTTTTTGTGACGAAGGTGGGAGTGACTTACCAGTACTTTTCGAAATTGAAGTGCCCTGGTTCACGGCGTCTGTGTTTGGCGAGGCCGCGCGCTTTGAGGGCGGTCACCATCTCTTCGATCATCTGCGGGTTCCCGCAGAAGAGTACATGGGAGTTCGTGTCGAGCTTCACCCGAGCGCGCTCTTCGAGCGCGCCGCTAGCGAAGGCGGTCGTGATGCGCCCCGATACCCCGTGTGCAGGTGCGTCGCTGCGACTCACGACGGGCACATAAGTCAGACGAGGGTCCTCGGCTACACGCGCCTCGAGCTCTTTCTGATACGCGAGTTGCAGGACAGTTCGGGCGCCGTGAACGAGCACGATGCGGGCGAAGCGCGCGAGCCCCGCGCCGTGGCGTAACATCGAGATATACGGGCCGAGGCCGGTCCCGGTTGAAATCAGCCACAGCGTCTCGCAGGGGGGGACCTCTTGAAGTGTAAAGAAACCGAGCGGCTTCGGATCTACGCCAAGGAGGTCACCGACCTTGAGGTCGAAGAGACCCGGAGTGAGCTCGCCTTTCTCAACGAAGCTCAAGAAAAATTCGAGTGGAGCGCCGGGAGCCGAGGCTGCTGAATAGGAGCGCTTCACGACCTTGCCATGGCGCTCAAGGCACAATTGAAAGAATTGCCCAGCATTGAAGGGCTCGGGCGTGAAGTCGACGCGCACCGTTTTGAGGCCGGCGTCCCAAGCTTCGATGGCAGCGACAGACACTTGGGGAAAGAGGCCAGCGGGGATCACTCCCGCAGGATGGCGCAGGTCCGAGGGGCTCTCTAGTGGAATTTGCAATCGGCTCGGCTCGAAGGTCACCCGAAAAATCCGCGGACCCTAGCTTGGAGCCCGGCGAAGGAAGACGCTCGGGTTCGGATTTCAGGGATCGACCCAGGCATTTTCGGCTAGAGTGAGAGCGGAATGAGCAATCGAGATCCCAGCGCCCCGTGGGGCGAAGTCGATACAGGCGAAGACGCGACGCCCAACAATCCCTTCCTCGCTCAGGTCGCTAGCGATGCAGGCAAGCGTCCGCCCGCGCCACCTCGCAAAAGCACGAGCGAGTCAGACAACGGCCCTGCGACGCGTCCGCGCCGAGTGATGCGTCCGCCGACTTACGAGCTCAAGCCTCAAACGGGCGTGGAGAGCCCCGTCGTCAAAGACGCACACAGCGAGTTCCGTCGTGGTGGTTGGGGAAAGACTCTTGGTTTCGTGGCGCTAGCCGTCGTGGTGCTGGGCGGGCTCACCTGGCTCGTTCAACCGGAGCCCAAAGCCGAAGTGCCCTTCGAGCGACTCTACTCGGCGCCTAAGCAAGAAGAGTTCGCGATCGGTACGTCGCAACCTCCGGATCGAATCCCCGAGCCCGAGATTCGCCACACTCCAGACCGCTCATCGAGCGCAGAGCGCGAAGCTCCTACGCGGCCGAGCGGTATCGTGCCCGCCAAACAATTCGCTGACGAATTCAAGAGTCAGGCTGACAAAAGCCAAGCAGCGCCGAGCGAAAACTAAGCTCGCTGCCGTACCGCTGCCGTGCCGCTGCCGTGCCGCTGCGCTGTCGACGCGCTTCAGCGCGAACTCATGCACGTGGCTCATCATATGAGCTGAATCCATGAACTAGCTGCATCGGTAGCAAGGCGGCTGCTCGAGTTGGCGTGCCCGTCTGGCCTAAAAACCCGCGTCTTGGCCGAGGTGCGCGTAGAGCTTCTTCAGGTCTTGCCAGAAGGTCGGGTACGTCTTTTTGACGCAGCTCGGGTCTTCGATCTGAATTCCTTCGCGCACTAAGCCGAGGATCGCAAAGCTCATCGCCATGCGGTGATCGGAATAGGAGCGGACCACGGCCGGAGTGATGGGCGCGGGCGTAATTTCAAGCCAATCGTCGCCATGTTCAACGCCTTGGCCAAGACGGCGCAGCTCGTTCACGGTGGCTAAGAGGCGGTCTGTTTCTTTGATGCGAATGTTGGCGACGTTCTCGATGCGCGTTTTGCCAGCGAAGGTCGGAGCGATGGCGGCGAGAGTCATCACCGTGTCCGAGATGTGGTGCATGTCTTCGGTTAGCCCGGCGAGCTTAGAGACGCCGATGACGCGCGTTTGCCCAACGGCGCGTTCCACTCGCGCTCCCGCCCGACCCAGCACGTCCGCGAAGGCGGCGTCGCCCTGCAGAGCGCCCTTGCCGATACCGGGCACGGTAATGTCGAGGCCTGTCACTGCGGCTGCTGCCAGGGCATAGCTAGCCGAAGAAGCATCGGGTTCGATACGGTAGTCGATAGCTCGATAGCCGCCCGCTTCCGTCACAAAGCCGAGCTCCGTCGACGCAGCGCGAGCCCCAAAGCTCTTCATCATATCGAGGGTGATCTCGACGTAGGGGCGACTGACTAGGTTACCGAGCACCTCGAGCTCGAGGCGACCCGACGCGGTCGGGCCGGCCATGAGGAGCGCCGAGAAGTATTGGCTCGATTTGTCGCCGCGCATTTTGACGCGACCGCCCGGAAGGGACCCGCCCGTGATGGTCAGCGGTGGGCAGCCTGTGGGGCACACCACATGAACTCCGAGTTGGCCAAGACCATCGGCTAGGTCCGATATGGGGCGCTTAGCCATGTGCTCATCGCCCACTAACGTTACAGATCCGGGCACGATCGCGGAAAGCGCAGCCAAAAAGCGCACGGTGGTGCCGCTATTGCCGATAAAGAGCTCATGCTTAGGCTCGTGTAGCTTGGAGAGGCCCCCCTCCACCCGGAGAGTGGTGTCGTCCTCGTCTGAAATATCGATGCCGAGCGCGCTCAAAGCATTTCGGCAGTGGAGCGTGTCGTCGCTGTGCAGCACCCCGCGTAAAGTCGAGGTGCCTTCGGCTAGGGCGGCGAGCACCAACGCACGATTGGTGATGCTCTTTGAGCCGGGAATCGCCCATGTGAATGGCGCGGCCGAGCTCGGGAGTTTCAGGGGGCGGAGCGAGAGGGGCCCTCGAGGGAAATCCATGCCCGCCTCGCTAGCATGAATCCCGTCGCGTTTTCAGCCTCCGTCCCGCTCGGTCGGGTCGACTCAAGCTTCGGTCCGGGCCTTTGTGCCGCGCAGTTCTTTTTGCTGTTTACCAGCCAGGACCGCCAGTTCGTCCACCCAGTCGTTCATAGGGTGACCGCTGTGGCCCTTGACCCAGCGAAACTGGATATCCTTGCGCGCGAGGACGAGCTGAATCAGCGGCTCCCACAGGTCTCGATTGGCGACGGGTTCATTTTTGGAGTTCTTCCAGCCGCGTTTGAGCCAACCTGCATGCCATCGATCTCGAAAACAGTGCACCACATAGGTGCTATCGCTAATGATCTCGATGGGGCCCGGATTGTCGCGCACCGCTTCCAGGACTGCCGAGAGTTCCATGCGCTGATTCGTGGTCTGGCCGGCAAAACCAGCGCGGTAGGCACCGCTTTCGATAGCCCAGGCCCAGCCACCTGGCCCGGGATTGCCGCTGCATGCACCGTCTGTGTAGATTTGGATCACGATCTTCCTCGAACGAGGGCCTATCTCACGGCTCGCTCAGCCCCGCAAACGTTCAGTATTTTGGCGGAACCGCTGGGGATCTGAACGGGCCCTAGGTGGGGTCAACCCTCCGCACGGCAGTCGTTGTTCTTGAAAGTCATTGTCGTGTGCACTACAGATCTTCAGCAATCTATGTCTCGCCTCGTTGAGAAATCACGCAACATTTTCGCTACTTCCTGTCTCGTGGCGGGGGTCCTCGCCGGGGCTTCTGGGTGCAAATCAGGAGAATCAGATTCAACGGGCGGCGAAGGCGGCGCGCCTGGCGCTGGCGGAGCGGTCGAGGGCGGAGCCGGCCCGGGCGGAGCCAGCTCAGGCGATGAAGACGAGTTGATCAATGAGGCCGCTGAGCAATATGCCTCGGTTGTGTCGGCTACCTATGGCGATGCACTGGCCAGCGCTTTGGCCTTGAAGACGGAGATCGCGGCGTTCCTCGATGAACCTTCTGAAGAGACGCTCACGGCCGCGAAAAAGGCGTGGCTCGCCTCGCGTGAACCCTATCTCAAGACGGAAGCCTTTCGCTTTTACGATGGCCCCATCGATAACCCCGAGGATGGTCCGGAAGGCCAACTCAACGCGTGGCCGCTCGATGAGGCCTACATCGACTACGTCGTGGGAGACGTAGACTCGGGCATCATCAACGACCCCAGCGTCGCGATCACGGCTCTAGCCTTGGGTGCGCTCAACGAACAAGGTGGAGAGAAGAACATCGCCACCGGCTACCACGCCATCGAGTTTCTGCTGTGGGGCCAAGACCTATCTGAGGACGGCCCTGGCGAGCGTCCCGTCACAGACTACACCACTGCCGATAACTCAGAGCGCCGCGGCCAGTACCTCCAGGTCGTCACCGATTTGTTAGTGCAAGATCTTGAAGGCTTGGTTCAAGCGTGGTCGAGCGGCAAAACCAACTATCGTGCGGAGTTTTTGGCTGAATCGCCGGCCGAGAAGATGCGCCGCGTGCTGACGGGCTTGATTGTCCTCAGCGGCTTCGAGACGGGCGGAGAGCGCCTGCAGACGGCCTACGATACCCAAGACCAAGAAGACGAACACTCTTGCTTTAGTGACAACACGCATCGCGACATGGTCGGCGATGTGCTCGGCATCCAAGACGTCTATCTCGGAACGTATCAAAAGCTCGACGGCACGAAGCTTTCGGGGACGAGCTTCTTCGAGGTCGTGAAGGCGAAGGACAGCGCGCTCGCAGCAGAACTGAAAGACCGCATCCAGACCAGCCTCGAGTTGGCTGAGGCCCTCAAACCGCCTTTCGACCAAGAGATTAAGAGCAGCGCGGGCCGCAAGCGCGTTGAGGCGTTGATTGAATCGCTACGCTTCGAGCAAGAGCCGCTTCTGGAAGATGTGTTCCGGCTGTTCGAGCTAACCATTCCGAACCCCGAATGATCTCGGAGACCGTGGCTCGTTGGCTTCAGCGAGGGGACGCAGCGGTCCCCTCCGGCCCCACGCGCACGGTTTCGAACATGGCAGCGTTAGCCCTCGCGGCGAGCGCTGCTTTTTCATGTGCAGGCGAGACGGCGGCACCGATTGAACCTCCCTCGGAGAGCGAGCGCTTTCCGGGAGGGTCGACAACGAACGACCTTTTGTTCGGCTCGAAAGCCTTCACCATGCCGCTCGCTAACGCGACCCGCGAGCATGAGACGCTCTTCTTTTCGGGCAACAGCTTCTTCAATTCAGCCTGGGTTGAAGCTCCTTCGAGCACCACGGCGCGAGATGGGCTCGGCCCGCTCTTCAACGCGCGCAATTGCTCAGCGTGCCACTTCGAGGATGGCCGAGGGAGTCCTCCGCTCGAAGAAGGCGAGAGTTTCGTCGCGGTCTTGTTCAGAATCGGTACCGGAGAGCGCGACGAGAACGGAGCGCCCACACCTGACCCGGTCTACGGCGATCAGATCCAACCATTTGCGCTTTCGGAGCTCTCCGCGGAAGGAGTTCCTCGGGTTGAATACACGACGCGGAAGGGCGAGTATGCAGACGGTGAGAAGTACGAGCTGCTCTCTCCGCGCTATTGGTTTGAAGAGCTCGCTTATGGCGACCTAGCCGAAGACCTTCGCGTGTCTCCGCGCGTCGCACCCGCGATGATCGGGCTTGGTTTGCTCGAAGCCATCTCCGAGGCAGATCTGAAGCAGCTCGCCGACCCAGACGATACCGATGGCGATGGCATCAGCGGCAAGATCAATCGAGTTTGGGACGAAGCGGCTCAGAAGCGAGCCATCGGCCGGTTTGGTTGGAAGGCCGAGCAGCCGAGCGTGCGGCAACAGACAGCCGGCGCATTCTTGGGCGACATGGGCCTTTCGAGTGCCCTATTTTCGACGACCTCTTGCACAGAGGCTGAGGAAATCTGTTCAGGCCTGCCTTCGGGCGGCGAGCCCGAGGTCGACGAAGAAACTTTTGAGCGGGTCGTTACTTATTCGCGGATGTTAGCTGTGCCCATGCGGCACGACGTGGATGACGAAGAGGTTTTGCGTGGCCGCACGCTGTTTCACGAAATCGGCTGTGCGGCGTGTCACGTGCCCCACCACACGACGGGCAAGAGTGATCTGGAAGAGCTAGAGGGGCAAGAGATCTGGCCTTACACAGACCTCTTGTTGCACGACCTCGGCAAAGAGCTCGGCGATGATCGTCCCAGCTTTGACGCGACCGGTAACGAATGGCGCACGCCGCCGCTCTGGGGCATAGGTCGCATCGAAGACGTGAACGGCCACGACCGACTCTTGCACGATGGCCGCGCCCGGGGCGTAGCGGAGGCTGTGCTTTGGCACGGCGGAGAAGGTGAACGAGCGCGCGAGAATTTCAGAAATTTGAGCCGTAGTGAACGCCACGCTCTCGTGGCGTTTGTGGAGTCCTTATGAATATTGGATCGCGTTGGCCTAACTTAAAAAATCATTCGCGAGCGATGCTGCTCTTCCTCTGTGGAGCTACCGCAGCTTGCGGCCCGGTCAGCGCGGTCGAGACGGATACGCGGCGACTCCTCATGGAGGGCCTCGGCAATGAGGTTTGGGTACCGACCTACGTCGAGTTCGAAGATCGCATGGATGACTTGAAATCTGCGCTCAAGACGCTGTGCAAGGAGCCAGATGAAGAGGCTCTGGAAGCGGCCCAGGCAGCGTGGTGGGCAGCTCGCGCCCCTTGGAAGAGAAACGAGCTGCTCGGGTTTGGCCCAGCCGTCGATTTAGAGCTGCGCGCTCAAACCAACATCGATTTTTGGCCAGCGCGCCCGAGCACCATCGACGCGGTGCTGGCAGGAGATGACGAACTCAACGAGGCGACAGTGAGTGAATTAGGAGCCTCCTCGCGTGGGCTGCCTGTACTTGAATATCTGCTCTACAGCGGCGAAGGCAGCGTCGAAGACAGGTTTGCACCCGACGGGCAACGTTGCGCCTATGCTAAGGGGCTCGCGGCGGACACCAAGACTCAAGCCACGGCGCTGCGCAAAGCATGGGACCCTGAGTTTGGTGATTACCTCTCGAATTTGGTGAGCGCAGGGCGCAGCGGAAAAGACGTAGAGTTTCGCAGCATCGACCTCGCCTTGAGCGAGGTCGTGAGTCGCTTGGCCTTCACCATTGAAAATATCCGCGGCGACAAGCTCGGTAACGTCCTCGGCACTCGTAGCGGCGGCACTCCCCAACCCGACAGCGCCGAGTCGCGCTTCAGCTCGCGCAGCTTGGAGGACATTCGAGACAACGTGCGAGGCGTGGAGCTGGTGCTGGTTGGCAAGAAGAAGACAAGCGAGAGCCTGAGCGTCTATCTGGAGAGCCTCGGCCACAAAGAGCTACGTAGTGAGCTGCGGGCGGCGCTCGACGCCAGCTACGAATCGCTCGACGCCATCACGCCACCGCTGACCAGCGCGGTCATCGACGATCCTGAGGCCGTTCAGGCGGCAATTGACACGCTGCGCGAACTACAGACGTTGATTCAAGTCGATGTAATCAACGCGCTCGGCCTCACTTTGACCTTCAACGACACCGACGGCGACTAACGGGCTCGGCGGCGGCATGACGGATTCGGCGCGTGATGATAGCTCGGATGCGCCCGCCCCGCGCCAGTCGCCCGGGCTCGGCGCGCGCCTCGGGCGCGCGCCGCTCGCGTTCATTCAGTATCTGAACCAAGAGGCCGACGGATGTGGGCTCTCGGCCTTGCGCGTTGGCCTGGGGATTATCCTTTGCACGAGCGCGCTGCGCTTCCTTTTCAAGGGTTGGGTCGAGGAGATCTACGTCGCACCCCGCTTCCACTTTACCTATTTCGGTTTCGAATGGGTGAAGCCGTGGCCCGAACCTTGGATGAGCTTGCATGTGGGAGCGCTAGCGCTCTTTGGAGCTTGCATCGCGCTCGGCCTTTTTACGCGCTGGGCAGCGGCCTGCTACTTCTTGCTCTTCAGCTATGCCGAGCTGATCGAGAAGGCCGCTTATCTCAACCATTATTATTTGGTGAGTATTCTCGTTCTGTTTCTAGTGTTTGTGCCGGCTGACGTGCACTTTTCGTTAGGCGCACGGCTCCGGGGCGGCCGAATAGGCAGCGGCGCGGCGGAGCTCGGGAGGCTCGGCCGGGTGACGAACGGGCACTATGCCCTCTTCCGCGCGCAGCTTGCCATTGTGTACCTCTATGCGGGCCTCGCAAAACTGAACTCCGATTGGCTCTTTCGTGCCGAGCCTATTCACACTTGGCTCAGGGCCTACTCGGAGTTGCCGCTGCTCGGGCCCTGGCTGAACGAGCCATTTATTGCCTTCGCGGTCAGTTACTTTGGGGCGTTGTTCGATCTGACTATTCCATTTGCGATCTCGTGGCCGAGGTCGCGTCCCTATGCGATCGGGCTCGCGCTCGTGTTCCATCTGAGCATTAGCTTCTTATTCCCGGTGGGCGTGTTCTCGTATGTGATGCTGATTGGCCTCACCAGCTTTTTACCTCCGGCTTGGCCGCGCCTAGTTTATGAGTACTTTAGGGGCCCGGCGAGTCGCGTCGAACGGCGCCGTGCTGCCGTTAAGAGCCGCCCCCAAAATCTGCTCTGGATAGGCCTGGCTTGCTTCCACCTTGGGATCCAAGTTCTCATTCCCTTGCGGTTTCTGCTCTACCCGGGTCACGTCAATTGGACGGAGCAGGGCTTTCGTTTTTCGTGGCGCGTGATGTTGCTCGAAAAGGCCGGGCACGTTGAATTTCACGTTCTGCGGCCTCGCACGGGCGAGGAGTTTTTGGTCTTTCCACGCGATGAGTTAACGGCGATTCAGCGCAAGCAGATGGCCGTCGAGGCCGACATGATCCACGAATATGCGCTGCATTTGGCCAACCTTTATCGACGCGAACCCGGAGAAGTGATCGAAGTGCGCGCAGACTCGTTCGTGGCCTGGAACGGTCGCCCCAGTCAGCGTTTCATCGACCCGACAACAGATTTGGCTGCCATCCCACGTTCGCTTCATGCGCTGCCGTTCATTCTACCGGCTCCGCCGTAAGCAGCACTATTTCAAAGCGCGTGCGCCAATTGAGGAAATTTACGCATGCTGGTCCTTCGTCTTAGGCTGAGTTTCTAGAAAGCGTGGGACTACCGTGGGCCGAGCACGGTCGGGCGCTCCGTGCGCGTTGAGGTGCGAAGCTCAGCGCCCGCGTAGGAAATCTTTAGTCGGAGGGGGGAGATTCACCGCCCCTGCTTGTCGTGTAGGTCGAGTCCTAAGGTTCTTGGGCATTCGTGAGAGGGCGAATGAGAGGAGCTGTCGGCGTGATGCGAGTCCGGTATTGGTTGAGTGAAGCGTTGGTGCTTGGCTGCGTCGCAGCGACGGGGTGTGGGGATTCTGGGCAAGATTGTGCCGCGGGCCCGTGCGCTTCGGGCGGTAGTGGGGCGGCGATTGGAGGCGCTTCGGGCGGATCGAGCGCGCTAGGGGGCGCAGGTGGCGCAGGCGCAACGGGGGGTCAGCTAGGCTCCGGTGGGTCGGCGTCGGGCGGGGCTGCCTCGGGCGGCGCGAGCGCCGGTGGCACGGGTGGGTCGGCGTCGGGCGGGTCGGCTTCGGGTGGAGCGGGCGTGGGCGGAGCGGGCGTGGGCGGAGCGGGCGTGGGCGGCTCAGCGAGCGGCGGCCAAGGCCCGAGCTGCGACACATCGTGGGACACCTACCCCTCCAAAGGAGATGGCGTCGCGCTTACACCTCCGCTCGGTTGGAATAGCTGGAACGCCTTCCATGAGAGCATCAGTGAGCAACAGATCCGTCAAATCGCGGACGCCATGGTGACGACGGGGCTCCGCGATGCTGGCTACGTCTACCTCAACCTGGACGACAAGTGGATGGACGACGACGGGCGCGATAACAACGGCAAGCTCGTGGGTGATAGCGTGCGTTTCCCAGGCGGCATGAAGGCGCTGGCTGACTACGTACACGGCAAGGGACTCAAGTTTGGGCTCTATGGTGATCGAGGCACGGAGACCTGCGCGCACTATAACGCTAATACACCGTGTGAGAGCGGCAGCTATGGGCACGAGTCCGACGACGCCGAGAGCTTCGCTGCCTGGGGCGTCGATTACCTGAAGTACGATAACTGCTCACCAGCACCCGGCCGAGACGGAGATCAGGCGCAAGAACAAGACTATCGAGCCATGGGAGACGCGCTGAAGGCCTCGGGCCGCCCCATTTTGTTCAGCATTTGCGCTTGGGACGGTAAGCCTTGGATGCCGAGCGTCGGCCACATGTGGCGCAGCACCTTCGACATCGGGCCGTGTTTTAGCGGCTGCGACGAATGGTACCGAAATATCGACGAGATCATCGACGAGAACAATGAAACTCCAAGCTGGGCGGGTCCTGGGCATTGGAACGATCCCGACATGATGGTGATCGGAAACTCCGCGCTCAGCTTCAACGAGAGCGTTTCTCACTTCAGCATGTGGGCGATCATGGCGGCGCCGATCATTCTCGGAAACGACATTCGTTCGATGTCGCAGGAAATTCTGGGCATCCTAACGAACGAAGAGGTCCTCGCCGTGAACCAAGACCCCGGCGCTATTCAGGGCACGCGCGTTGCCGACGGCGGCAATCTGGAGGTCTGGATGAAGCCGCTCTGCAACCGGGATGGCCCCGAAAAGGCAGTGGCGCTCTTCAACCGCGGCGGCAACACTGCGCGCATCACAGCCAATTTCAGCGACCTCGGCGTTTCCGGCTCGGCCTCGATCCGGGACCTGTGGACCCACCAAGATCTGGGCGATTTCGAGGGCTCTTACGCGGCAGACGTTCCCTCGCACGGTGTGGTCGTGCTGAAGGTCGTGGAGCACTAACTCAGCTTGGGGCATTTGCCCCGTCGCGTCCGAAACTCTCCACATGAGGTGGCAATCCGTTCGAGATCGAAGGCGTCACTCATGGCGGGCTAGCGAGGGTTGAGGAAGAGCGCTTCGCGTTACCGAACCCGAAAAGGTCACATCGTTGAGCGTGATGCTGAGCTCGCCGTCGGTATGCACGATGGTCCAGGTCGCATTGCGGTCGAGCTCCGCGGCAAGCGAGGCGACGAGGGCGGGTTCGACGTAGAGTACCGTGATGTCGCTGGCACCGTGCACCTTGCGCTTCTGCATCTCGCGCGTCAGCGCTTCGGGTACTTTATGGCAGAGGATGCTCACCTTGCGCGCCTTCTTGCTCGCGATGTGAATGCGGTCCGCTCCTGGCGTGCCCACATCAATCCAGTGCATGAGCTGACCCGTCAAATCGTGAGTCCAAAGCGCAGGCTCGTCTGCTTCTGAAAGACCCTTACCGAACTCGAGTCCCGGCTCGCAGAACAAGGCGTAGGCCAGTACGCGCGCAACGACTCGCTCTTCGCCTTCCGAAGGGTGGCGAGCAACCCGCAAATCGAGCGTCTCGTACACGCCTCTATCGACGTCGGAGACTTCTACTTGCATCCGATAGAGCGTCGCAGCTTGAGCCATGGGGACAGCGTCGCTTCTTGCACGCGGCATGACAAGAGGCACGCTGCCTTGACTCCTGCCTGAGCGAACTTACCGGCGTAACGCGTGCGATAGATAAAGAAAGCCCGCGCGACCGAAGGTCGCGCGGGCCAAAGGGCTCTCCTGACAAGCAGGGTCCTGACAAGCAGAGCGCTCGGCTTGGGGGCCGTTCAGTTGTGCGGAGATGAACTGAGCTGCGCCAGCACTTGGTCAACGCTGAAGCTGGCTGCCTTCTGACGCGGCGGGAAGTCCTTGAACGTGGTGATGAACTTCGCCACCGACGCTTGGACGGGGACGACCAGGAACGCATGCTCCATGAACCAGCGCTTGGCTCCGAAGCCAACATCCCAACCCTTCTCGAAGGGATCCGCCTTGAGATCGATGATGAGCGGAGCCCGGAGCGACGTGAACGCTCGCTGCCATACGTCGAGACCTTCGGCTTCTTGGATCGCGAAGTGCATCTTGAATCGCTGATCGCGGTAGGCGCAGAGCATGCCGTCGTCGTTGAAATAGAAGAACTCTTTGCGCGCGCTCGGGCCGTTGCCGAGCAACATGTCGAGCTGATTAACGCCGTCGAGATGCACCTTGAAGTTCTTGCTGCCCGCCGTGTAGCCCTTCTTGAGCTTGTCAGCGGCGTCGGGTTCGCCGGCTGCGGCGACGAAGGTGGGCAGCCAATCCAGGTTCGAAATCAGTCCATTCGAAACCACGCCCGCGGGGACCTTCTTCGGCCAACGCACCATCATGGGTACGCGGAGGCCACCCTCCCAGGTCGTCGCTTTCTCGCCGCGGAACGGCGTCATGCCTCCGTCCGGCCACGACATGACTTCAGCGCCGTTGTCGGTCGTATAGAGGACGATGGTGTTGTCAGCGATCTTGAGCTCGTCGAGCTTGTCGAGCAGCACCTTCACCGTCTTGTCGTGCTCGACCATACCGTCGGCTTCAAGACCTAGGCCCGTCACGCCTTGCGACTCTTTCTTCAGGTGAGTGAAGATGTGCATGCGCGTTGAGTTGTACCAAGTGAAGAACGGTTTGCCTTCCTTGTGCGACTCTTCGATGAACTTGACGGCGGCGCTCACCGTCTCTTCGTCGATCGTTTCCATGCGCTTTTTGCTGAGCGGTCCGGTGTCTTCGATCTTGCCGTCCGCTTTGCTGTGGATCACGCCGCGCGGGCCGAAGCGAGCCTTGAAGGCTGGGTCTTTCGGGTAGTCGGGATTCTCGGGTTCTTCTTCGGCGTTCAAGTGATAAAGGTTGCCAAAGAATTCGTCGAAGCCGTGTTTGGTCGGCAAAAACTCGTCTTTATCGCCCAGGTGGTTCTTGCCAAATTGGCCGGTCTTGTAGCCGAGCGGCTTCAACATTTCGGCGATGGTCGGGTCCTTGCCGCTGAGGCCAATATCCGCGCCCGGTAGGCCCACCTTCGAGAGGCCGGTGCGAAAAGGGGATTGGCCGGTGATAAACGCAGAGCGGCCAGCCGTGCAGCTTTGCTCGCCGTACGAGTCGGTAAAGAGCATGCCTTCGTTGGCAATGCGATCAATGTTGGGCGTTTGGTAGCCCATCATGCCGCGGTTATGCGCGCTGACGTTCCAATAGCCGATGTCGTCGCCCATGATGACGAGGATGTTTGGCTTCTTGCTCTTGCCTTCGTTGACGACGTCTGCCGTCTTGACCAGGGCGGTTTCGTGCGGCTTATAAACCGACTTGGTGAGCTGGACCTCTTGGGGCGTCATGTCGGTTGGAGCCGATTGCGCGGGGGCCTGGGCGGGGGCCGAGTCGCCTGTAGTATCGCTCTTGGGGGCTGGCGGATTGCAGGCGCCGAGCGATAGCCCGACCGAAGCCAGAGCCAAAAGCGCACCCACCGAGCCCACTTTCGTAGTGCTGAGTTTCATGATTTTCCCTTCCTATTCGCGAGGAGCGTTCAGCATTCGCGTGGACTCGAGTATCATCGGCCGTTTGCGCTTAGCAAGGCGGCTCCGGGCTTCGACCAGGAGCGCGGCGAGGCCGACCCCGATGGCCGTTGCTGAGGAGGATGAGCGACCTTGCTGCGGACCAAACGCGGAGCGTTCGATGACGCCGAGCTGCTCCGTCAAGGCAGGAGTGACGTCACGCAGGGGGGCGAGGCTACGTTCCGTGCGGAGCGGAAACCGAACACGGAGCCAGGCATACGCCGCGATCAAGATCTGCAGAGGCGCGCCATGCCGGGCTGCCCGCCGCAGCTCGGCGAAAGCGTTTCGTTCGGCGTTGGCTCGCGCCAGTGCCCGCTCGAAGGCGAACGGTCCCTTTGAGCGGCGCCAGATCGCCCAGAGGGCGAGAGCGAGCACGAGCGAGCTCAATCCAAAACCGAGCAGGCCCGCGCCCGTCGTTGTTCCCCACATCGATAAGCCGAGTCCGACGTTGGGTCCGGCCCAAAAGGATAATTCGGGAGCCGTGGCTTCGTGGAACTTGCCGCTCGCCGGATCGAGCCAGCGCAACGTGGCGGCTTCCAGCTCATAATGACCGACTCGCTCCACCACATACGTGGCTTGAAAAGTGCGTGAAGCACTGAGCTGTCCGCGCTCGGCGCTCGAAGCGTCTTTCGGAGCTTGCGCATAGAGCGACAGGCCCGAGACGGCGCTGAAGTCGATGGTGGGCAGTACCCACGGATCGCTATCGGTGGCGCTCACTGTCACGGTGCGCACGAAGCCGTCACCGACTTTGAGGCCACGCAGCGGTTGATTCGTTGATTGCTCGATGTGAAGCGATGGACTCACAACCAAGCGTTCGTCGGCATGGGGAGGGATGGCCGCGTCGAACTCGAGCGCAGCACTCTGGACCGATTGGGCAGCCTCCTCGTCTGTCCAACGTGCCACGAGCGGCGGGAGCTTCAAGTGGCCGTCCTTTTGGGGAAACACGACCAGGGTGCGATGCTGAACGAGGAAGGTCTGATCGCCTTCTTGCTTCTCGTCTGGAGGAGAAGCTTCTTCACGGAAATGGGCGATGACGCCCGGCGTTTCGAGCTCGTCGAACTCGAAGGGCGGTAGCGGGGCGGCGTCGAGCTTGGGGCGCCATACTTGCACGTCGAAGCGCACAAGTTGACCGAGCCAAGGTCGTTCGGGTCCGCTGCGCTCAATAACGATGCGGGCTTCGCTCACGGCGCCTCTCCCTTCACCGCTTGGGCTGCGAGCTTACGCTTCAGAAACTCAGCCGGATCGGTGCTGAGGCGCTCGAGCCATAACTTGCTCTCTTCGACAGTGGCTTCGCTTTTCCCTTCGGCGGAGTGAGCGGTGGGTGTGCCTTTAGGAGCGAGCGTATCCTTATCGACGCGCGTGCGGGCGTCGCCATGATCTTTCTCGATCTTCTTGGCGCTCTCGATATCGGTGTCTTCTTGCAGAGAATGAAGGAGCCGATCGATGCGTTCGAAGTTTCGGCGAGCGGCGCGAAATGTGGGCCGCTCCTGGAGTGCGCGCTCGTAAGCATGCACGGCGCTCTGGAGTTTGCCACCTTCGGCATAGGCATTGCCGAGCAGAAAGAGAGCTTCCGCGTCGTCTAGCCCCACCAACGCCGCCGCTGCTGCGTCCCACTTCTCGGCTGCGTAAAACGAGAGGCCTTTCCAGCGCGGATCGGCGAAACGATCAGCGGCCACCAGATACTGGCCCCGCTCGAACGCGAGTCGCCCCTGTTGATCGGGGGTTAGCCAAATGCTTTCCACGGCCGGTGAACACCCGCTCGTCAGCGAGAAGACAACAGCGGCGAGCGTTGCGCGCGTTCGTTCGGCGTTGCGTGCTCGGTGCGGGTTGGGAGCAACTCGCGCCCGCGAACTCAAGCGGAAGCCGCGACGAAACCAGAGTGCGAGGCCCAGCGCGAGAGGCCACGCCCAGACCGAGGCTTCGTCTTGCCAGAAGCGTGTGTCGTCGGCCTTTACACTTGAGGCGCGCGCGTTGGCCAGAGCCGAAAGGAGCCTTTTGATATCGCGGCTGCCGAAGCTGAGCTCGACGTCGGTCGCGACGGCGCGGTGGAGCGCGCTTCGCTCGGCGTCCTCGTGGCCCAAAGAGAGCGCGACTAAGCCCAACTTTTTCTCTTCAGCGAGCGCGCTGAAGGCAGCGACTTCGGGCGCTGGCAGCCCGTCACTCACTAAGAGCACAGCAGGCGGAACGGGACTCGAAGCCACCAGCTTTCTGACTAGTTTGGCGGCGGCGCTGAAGTTCTGACCGTCGCTCGGCATGAGCTCGGGTGAAAGCGCTTCAATGTAAGGCAAGAGCGCTCCCACATCGTCAGTGAAAGGCATGAGGATGTGAGCCGTCCCCGCGACGACGACGAGCGCGGTGGGTGAGTTCGGGCGCGCGCGCAGCAGGTCGAGCAATTCGAGCCGGGCGCGTTCCGCGCGACTCGGGCTGACGTCTGTTTTGGCCATGGTGCGGGAGAGTTCGAACACGACCACGAGTGGACTGGCCGCTGGATCGCCCGTCTCCGCTTGAGCGCGATAGGTGGGCCCCGCTGCGCACACTGTTGCGCCGACCCCGAGCGCCAGCGCCAGGAGCTCGGGCCAGGGCAAACGGCTCGCCCTACTCTGTCGTTCCAGATGAACTAACAATTCGCTCCGAATGACGCGCCGCCAGGGCGAACCTTGCCCGGCGCGGAAGAAGAGCGCGCATAGGCCCAATAGGAAGGGCGCGAGCAACCAGAGAATATCGGGTCGCAAGAAATGAAAGCGCTGCCACGGCTCAAGCATGGCCATCTCCTTCTGTGATCAGCTCGAGCACGCTTCGGAGCGCTGACAAGAGCGCAGCGCAGGCGAGCAGACAGGCGAGCACCAATAGAGGTAGGAACGAAAGTGAGCGGCGAGGTTGATAGCTGGTTTCGCGATGTCGGATCGGTTCGAGTTGGTCAAGCTCGGCGTAGGCGCGCTCCAGTTCGTCTTGGCTAGCGGCGTGCACGTAGCGGCCGCTCGTCAGGGTCGCCATCTGCCGGAGTACGTCTTCATTCAGGTCCGCCTCGCCGGCGGCGCGGGCGTCGCCGACGCCGATCACATAGAGCCGGACGTGCTGTTCTGCAGCGATACGCGCGGCGCGTAGTGGGGTGACATGGGAGCCCGTATCGTTGCCGTCGCTTAGGACGATTGCGACGCGCTCCTTGGCTTCGCTGCGCTCGAAGGCGCGCAGGCAGAGTCCAACCGCGTCCCCGAGGGCAGTGCGAGGGCCAGCCATGCCGACCTCAGTCTCGTTCAGCAGGGTTCGTACGACCGACACGTCGGTCGTGAACGGCACCTGCAAGAAAGGCGCGTCACCGAACACAACGAGGCCGAGGCGGTCGCCCTTTCGTTTCTCAATGAAGGCGCCGACTACCTGCTTCACCACGTCGAGCCGCGTCGCCTGAGGATGCTCTGGAGTTGCCAGATCGATGCCCGCCATCGAACCCGAGAGGTCAACCGCAACTAGGAGATCTCTAGCGGCGGTCTGCTTCGTGATGGGCGCGCCGAGTTCAACCGGACGAGCGAGCGCTAAGAGCACGAGTAGCCACAGGAGCCACAGGCTAACGAGGCGCACCGTCGTGCGCGTCTGTTCGGCTCGTGCGTTGGGTTGGCCGAGCAGGCGTTCGAGGCGACGAAAGAAGGAAACGCGGAGCGTCGGCTTGGGTCGCTCGTAGCTCGGGGCAAAGCGCTGCACGAGATACGGCAAAGGTAAGAGCGCAAAAACCCAAGGCCACTCGAGCTCGATGTTGCCCTTCGGCAGCCACGCGAGATCAATCATGGCTGGCTCCTCGCCCAGGCGTTGAGGCGCCTTGGCTCGATGCAGCAGACGGGCGCGGTGGACTAGCCTGCTGGGTTACCTTGGCCGCTAGGGAAGGTGCGGCGGGCGCTGGCTCGAAGGAGCGATGCTGACGGATCCAGTGACCGCTCGCGACAAACAGCGCCTTTCGCGCCGCAGCATCGACGAGCGCGGGGCCTTGTTCGCCGATTGTTAGCAGCACCTCGCCCGCTGCACCCTCGAAGCCTGCATTCGGCGCCGACTTCATCAGAAAGGCGCGCCAGCGCGCGCCGCTGAGCGAGGCCACCCGTTTTCGACCAAAGCTCTCGAGCGCGAGCGCCTTGAGCAGCACGAGCAAGGTTTCGAGCGCCTGGGGTTCGGGCTGCTTTTGCAAGAGCTCGAGCTCACGCAGGGCTTTTCGGCGCGGGGCCCGCCGCCTGTAGTGCCTGACTCCGAGGTAGACGCCCATGAGCACGAGCGCCGTCAAAAAAAGGAGCGTGAGCCAAGCGCCGGCGGTAGCCGGGCATAGTGAGACCTCCAGGGGCAAGCCAGGCTGATCGAAATCGAGGCCTAACGTGCCGAAGCCGTCCTTGGTGACGAAAGGAGGCACGACGGGTTTCACGGCGAACCTCCGTGCGGCGAACCTTCGCCCGACGCGTCCCCGGCTCGAGGCGCATGACCGAGTACCTGGCGCAGTCGATCCACCACATCGTCATTGGCGCCGAGCTCAAAGCCGATCGAGTGCGGACCTCGCGCAAAGCTTTGAAAGCGCTGGCGCTCGCTGGCGAACTCGGCGCGAAATCGAGCGCGAAAGTTAGCATCGTTCGTGAACAGCGATTGCTCGCGATAGCCGTCGCTGACGCGCGCTGGGCCGACGTCGGGCAGCTCTTGCTCGAGCCTATCATGCACCCAAACCAAGATGAGATCGTTATGCAAGCGAATGCGAGCAAAAGCTTCTTCGGCTTCGTCTGAGAGGTCGCGAAGGTCAGAGATGATGACGACGAGGCTGTCGTGCCCAGCTAAACGCGCCGCGGCGTCAATGGCTTCGGTGGCGTCTCGGGGTGGCGCACTCGAAGGGTCGACCAAGAGCGTCGAGGCTTCGACGAGCGCTTCGCAAATGCGGTGCACGCTGCGGGCACTCCGCTCAGGACGAAGCGCCCACGTCTTATCCGCGCCAAAAATGAGGGCACCCACGCGATCACCCTGGGCCAAGGTTCGCCAACCCACGAGCGCGGCCAGCTCTGCCGCGGCGACTGATTTCATGCGCGCCTCGCTACCGAAGAACATCGTTGGGCGTTGATCGACGACGAGCAGCACTGGGCGGTCGCGTTCTTCGCGATACACCCGCACAAACGCTTGGCTGGTGCGGGCCGTCACGCGCCAGTCGATGCTGCGCACGTCGTCGCCGGCCACGTAGCTGCGGAGCTCTTCGAAATCGAGCCCTCGTCCGCGGAGTTTACTCGAGCGCTGACCCGAAAGAAGGCTCTGTTTGGCCTGCCTGGGTAGGAAACTGAGTGAGCGCGCCTCGTGTCGAAGCCCGACGAGACGATCGAGGTTCGCCACGACACCGGCATCGACCCTGCTCGGCATGACTCATCCCGCGATAGCGACCACGTCGAGCAGTTTGGCGATGACCTGGCCCGGGGTGATGTTCTTGGCTTTGGCCTCATAAGCGAGGCCCAGGCGATGCCGCAGCACGGCAGGAGCGAGGCCGCGCACGTCGTCTGCGCTGACGAAATCGCGACCCTCGAGCCAAGCCCGTGCCCGAGTGACTTTGTCGAGCCCGATGACGGCGCGCGGCGAAGCGCCGGTTTCAATCCATTTTCCGAGCTCAGGGTCGAGCGCCTTCGCGTCGCGCGTGGCGACGACTAAATCAACGATGTAGCGCTCGATATTCTCAGCGATCTTGACCGAGCCTTGAAGCTCTTGGCGCGCGAGCGTGATGAGCTCGAGTGAGCTTTTCTTGGTCGGCTTGGCTTGGGTTTCCTCGCCGCGCACCAGGCGCAAGATCTTGAGCTCGTCTTCGGGTGCCGGATAGCCGACCTCAATATGGAGGAGGAAGCGATCGAGCTGAGCCTCGGGCAGCGGATAGGTTCCCTCTTGTTCGATGGGGTTTTGGGTGGCGAGCACGAAAAACGGCTCGGGTAGTTTGTGAGTTTGACCGCCCACCGTCACTTGGCGCTCTTCCATGGCCTCGAGCAATGCAGATTGGACCTTGGCCGGGGCACGGTTGATCTCGTCGATCAAGACGACATTGCCAAAGATGGGCCCGGGATCGAAACGAAACGCCGAGTTGGCGGCGCTATAAACGAGCGACCCAGTTACGTCCGAAGGGAGGAGATCGGGTGTAAATTGGAGGCGATGCAACTCGGTCCCGAGTGACTCCGCCAGGGTCTTGACCGCGCGCGTCTTACCGAGGCCCGGTAGTCCTTCCAGTAGTGCGTGACCGGACGCGAGCAGCGTGATGAGTAATAGTTCAACGACCTCCGACTGCCCGATGATGGAGGCCTGGACGAGTTCGCGCAGACCGAGCAGCTCTTCTCGTTTACTTCCCACGTTAGGGAGGTATCGTCCGCTAGCGTGAGCGCTGTCAAGTGAGTCGGCGCGTTCGAGGGGATTCATGATGCGGAGATTTGAAGGTAGTCGCGAGGTTCTTGTTTGCAGCGCTCGACGCTCTCTGTTCTTGGCAATGAGCATGGCGCTCTACATCGGTTGCGCCGCCCAAGAGCCGTGCCCCGTTACCCCAGCCGAACCAACGAGCGAGCCCTTCCTGCTGGCGCCACTTCCTCCCGCGCCGCCCGAAGCAGCTCCGCGCCCACCCGCGCTGGTTTCCTTCAAGGAGGGCAAGACGCGCACAGCCTTGGTCGACTTCGTGACTCGCGTAACGGACGAGTCGAGCCCTGATTTTGTTCCCGTAGAAAGTCGTATCGCTGTCTTCGACAACGACGGCACGCTGTGGTCCGAGCAGCCGCTCTATTTCGAGTTTGAATTCGCGCTCGACCGCGTCCTCGATCAGCTCGCTCAGAATCCCGCGCCTGCTTGGAGCAAGAAGGCGTGGGCCGTTAAGCTGAAGAAGAACGGCAAACAGGCGATGGCGGCGTTAGACAGCAAAGCTTTGCTCGAAATTTTCGTGGCTGCCAACGCTGGGCTCGATGAGGCCGGCTTTCGAGTTGTGGCTAGTGAGTGGTTCAAGAAGGCTAAGCACCCGCGCTTCAATCGACCCTATTCAGAGCTCACCTTTGTGCCGATGGTCGAGCTTTTGGCCTATTTGCGCGAGCACGGCTTCAAGACCTTCATCGTCTCGGGCGGGTCGAGCCGCTTCATTCGAGTCTTTGCGGAAGTGGCCTACGGCATTTTGCCCGAGCAAGTGGTGGGGTCGTATCTAGATGCGAAGTATGAGCTGCGCGACGGGCACGGCTTCGTCGTGGCCGAGCCTAAATTGGGCTTTATCGACGACGGCGCGGGGAAACCCGTCGGTATCGCGCGGGGGATTGGCAGAGCGCCCATCATCGCCGTCGGTAACTCAGACGGCGACCGGGAGATGCTTGAGTATGTCACTTCGCAGGCGGGCGCGCGCCTCGGAGTGCTGGTGCATCACGATGATGCCGAGCGTGAGTTCGCTTACGATCGCGGTTCGAAAATCGGTACGCTCGACAAGGCGCTCGATCAAGCGGCCACGGCGCGTTGGCTCGTTGTGAGCATGAAAAACGACTTCGCGATCGTCTATACGCCCCCTACGGCGGCCGTCGTGCCACCCGTCGAACCCACCGGTCCGACAGTTCCCGTAGCTAGCGCTACCCCAGGAACCCCGAGCTTGGCGCCTTAGTCTCGGGAACTTCTAGCCGCGCGGGTGCGCTGGAACGCACCCGCTGTGGTTATTCGTTAGGGATTCAGTTGCGACCCTAGAAGGCGCCCACGCCGAGGGTGAAGGTGAAGTAGAGCTGCTCCGGACCTTCCCCGGATGCAACCAGGTAATTGAAACGCACGCCCGCGATGGCGACGAGCCGCGAAAGGGGAATTTCTACGCCGAGCTCAGGCGCAAAGCCCCAGTGCCAACTGTCTTCCGTGAGCGAGCTAATGCCAATATCGACGCGTCGCACCATGTGAGCGCCACCGAAGTTCATCGCCGCGTAAGGTACAGGCTTCTTGTGAGACGACGCAGCACGGATGTCGAACAGGGCGAACTGGGCTCTGGCGTAGATGGGATTGATATAGACGCCTCGCGCCTGCGTCCCACCGATCGTGACGCTTCCCTCCGTCGACGTGTGATCGTTCTTGGCGCTCCAGGATTGCCAGGCAATCAGGCCGCCAAAACTGGCCCGACCCTGCCCCTGGTAGCGAAGTTGAAGGCTAGCGCTCTGCACGCCGAAGACATTCGCGAACTCGGCACTTGAGCCCGTGGGCTGAGTCATGTCCCAACCGCCAGCGATAAAAAACTGGGAGGCGGACGCGTCTGGGGTCGACGAGCCTGAGGCGACGTGAGCGGGTTCAGCCTGAGTGGCGGACCACTCGGCTTGGCTGGTTGCGCCGCCGGGAGGCGGAGCTTGGTTGTCCATGGCCACCGGAGTCACGATCGGGGGCGGGGCCTCAGCAGCGGGCGCCGGCTCGGATGACGGTGCAGTGTTAACGGGCGGCGCAGTGCTCGCCGGCGCAGTGTTAGCGGGCGCAGTGCTGGCTGGCGCAGTGCTGGCTGGCGCAGTGCTAGCGGGCGGTGCAGTGCTGGCTGGCGCAGTGCTAACGGCGGCGGGCTGGGTTCGGGCACTCTGCGCGCTGAGCGGCGGCGCAAGAACCAGGGTTGCGGCGGCGAGGCCCAAGCCGGATGCGTGCCCCAGGAACGTCTTAGGAAGGTTCGTTTTCATTGGCCCGCCTCCAGGTAGGGAGACTGGGTAAAGGCGCGGTTGACTGCGTCTTCGATTCGCGTGGCCATGCTCTTGTCGCTTGCGTTGGCGTAGAGGCCAGACAAAGCAGCGAACCAGGCGCTTTGGAGCCTGTTATTCGCAGTCTCACTGTTATCTACCATATTGATGAGGATGGTCCCCGTGGGGAGGTTGTAGACGTACGAGACGGGCGGGTACCAACAGCTATAGAGGTAGAATGGATCGCACCACCAATACCCCGACGCGTAGTACCAGTTGTCGCGGGCGACGGCCGCCACGAGCAGGGTCACGTCGGGCTCTTCATCAGCATCGACCTTCGTGTAACCGAGCGCCTTCATGTTGTCGGCGATGGTGTCGAGCACGAGGTCGTCGTAGGTATGTTTGATGTCGAAGCAGTCTTGCAGATCGGCGTTTTTGGATCCCCCGAGAGGCAATTGGCCGTCTTCGCCCGCGATCTCGCACAAGTCCACGATCTCGTTTGTGAGCGCGTAGGTTTTGTAGTCCGAGTAGTCGCGCTTCTCGTCCTCAATCGTTACGACCACATCGGTCTCGGAGGTAGACAGCGTATTGAAGCCGCACCCTCCTAAGCCGAGGGCCACCACCAAGGCGCCTCCAGTTCCTCTCCTCATGAGGGGACCCTATGAACCGCCCCTGCCAAAGTCAATCCAAGGCAGCGAGGAAAGCCGCCCTTTAGATCACTGGGCTAGATCACTGGGCGCCTAGGTAGGCGCTCACAATTGTCTCGTATTCGTTTCTTCAACACCGTGACCCGCATAGGCACGGCTTCCGTGTGGGTTCAAGCGGAGAGGTCGGGAGGGGTTCTGGGCCAAGGGGGCTCCGGAACTAGTCCTTCGCTCGAGGCTTTGAGAAGGGCCGAAACACGATGCCGAGCCCCAGCGAGAGGGCGTCAGTTTTCTCTGCTCCGAAGAAATGCCGATATGCCAAGTCGGTGGTCCACCCGAGCCGCTTGTTGAGCCACCAAGTAACGCCGCCGCTGACCAAGAGTCCGCCACTTACCTCCGGCGGATTCGTAAAATCGACCGAAAGGATCGGGCCGAAGCCGAGATGCGGTGATAGCTGGCGCTCGACTTCGGGAGCCCACTTGGCGATGAGCTCGCTGACGAAGAAAGGATCGCCTCGTTCCAGTCCGACCAAGAGCACCGAGTACTCTCCCTCGAAATGGCGAAAAATCGGGAAGCCGAGCAGGGCGCCCCCGCCGAACAGCGCTGACTGCTCTTCGTCACGAAAACCAACACCCATAAAGCCTCGAGCCCCAATCGCAACGCGCGCTGGTTCAGAAGGGTTTGCGGTTTCGCTGCTGTCCGAACCTTGTGCAGCGCGGGCCGCGGGGGCAGCGCTCGCTGAAGAGTCAGTGCTGGCCGAGGAGGCAGCGGGCCTAGAGGCCTCGCTTGGGGCGAGTGAAGCGGAGGATTCGGCACGCGCCTGACTCGGTAAGGCAATCCAGAGTGCCGTAGCGAGAAGGGCACCTGTCCTCAAAGGACCCAGGTTAGAACTGAGATGGCAAGGAACGTGAGGCACTCGGTCTTCTTATCGACAAACTAAGCGCGTGAAAATTCCGCGCATCGACGTTATCGGTCGGAGCATGCTAGAGGCCCGGGCTTCATGGGTTCTCCGCGCCTTCGCGGCTTTCAGGTGGGCATCGGACTGGCCGTTGTCGCGGGCGGACTCCTAGCGGGGTGGCTTGGACGGCGCGCCGAACCGAACGTCGCGGCGACTGCGCAAGAAGAAGACGCCCCGAGTGGGGTGAACACGGCCCCCCACCAGGTTCCCGAGGGGGTGTCTTCAGCGCGCAGCAACTATGTTGGCACCCTGGCCTGCAGGAGTTGCCACGAGTCCATTTACCAAAAATATCATGGGAGCGATCATGACCGCGCCATCGAGATACCTTCGGCCGATAGCGTCGTTGCACTCTTTCGTGGCGAGACGGTCATCCATGACGGAGTGAAGGTTACCTTTCAGAAAAAGGGTGAAGATTTTATCGTTCGTACCCAAGGCGAAAACAAGAAGGTCGAGGACTTCCGAGTGGCCTACACGTTTGGCGTGTTTCCGCTCCAGCAATACTTGCTCGACGTGGGCCAAGGGCGCTTACAGGCGCTCACTCTAGCTTGGGATTCGCGGCCTAAGGCCTCCGGTGGACAGCGCTATTTCGACCTCTATCCAGACGAAGTGCTGGGACCCGAAGACGAACTGCATTGGTCGCGGCGCGTCCAGAATTGGAACTTCACTTGCGCCGATTGCCACACCACAGCCTTGAAGAAAGGTTATGATGAAAAGAGTAATACGTTTTCGCCTAGCTTCGCCGAACTCGACGTAGGTTGCGAGGCCTGTCACGGCCCCGGTTCGGTGCACGTGGCTCTGGCGAAAGAGGGCCAGTTGGCCGCGGGAAAACCCGAAGGCAAGCAACTACGCGCTGCGTGGTCTGGCCTTGAGAATGCTCTCCATAGGGCGCCAGCTTGGGCCATCCCAGCGGGCTCGAGGACGGCCACGCCCCGTTCGGTGGGCGAGAATCTCGACGAACTCGAGACGTGCGCCCCGTGCCATTCTCGACGACAACAGCTCAACGACAGCTACCGGGCGGGAGCGCCTTTCTTAGACAGCTATGAGCCCGATCTTCTCGATGCGGGGCTCTATCACGCGGACGGGCAGGTTGAAGGCGAAGTCTATACCTACGGGTCGTTTTTACAGAGCCGCATGTTTCACGCCGGCGTGCGTTGCAACGATTGTCACGACCCGCACTCCCTCGAGCTCCGGAGGTCGGGTAATTCGCTGTGCACGGGCTGCCATGAGGCTTCGGTGTTCGACACCGAGGCTCATCATCATCACACGGGGCCGGGCAGTGCTTGTGTAGATTGCCACATGCCCGTCAAGACGTTCATGGGGGTCGACGACAGACATGACCACTCCCTCCGTTTGCCCCGGCCAGATGTGGCCGCGCTTGTGGGCGCGCCGGATGCTTGTACGAGTTGCCACAAGGGGAAGAGTCAGTCCTGGGCGACGGCGCAAATCGGAACTTGGTTCGGCGGTACACGACGGCCGCATTTTGCCCCGATTTTAGCGGCAGCCCGGCGTGGTGCGCCGGAGGCAGCAGCCGGGCTTCGGGGGCTAGCTGATGATTCTGGTCTACCCGTCGTCGTTCGAGCGACGGCGCTCAGTTTGCTCGAGGGTTCGCCGAGCCCAGAGGCCGCCGCCAGTCTGAAGAGGGCGGCTTCTAGTCGTGAGCCGTTGATGAGGATGGGCGTTGCGCGTGGGGCTAGGGGCTTGCCCCTGCCGGAGCGTACGACGCTGCTCCTATCTCTGAGCAGCGATGCGCTCTTGGCCGTGAGAACGGAGGCCCAGCGAGGCCTGGTGGGTGTGCCTTCGGAAGGACTCTCGGAAGGGCAAAGAAAATCCATGACCCAGGCTCTGGAGGCTCTGCTCAAGACCGAGGAATTTGATCTAGATCGTCCCGAAGCGCGCCTGCGCCGAGCTCTCATTTTCATGACCCTCGGCCGGCGCAAAGAGGCGGAGCGCTCGCTGGAGTCGGCGCTTTCACTCGAGCCGCGCTTCGTGCCCGCGCTAGTGAATCTGGCGGATCTGAGGCGCGCCGAACAGAACGACGCGGCAGCAGAAATACTGCTGCGCCGGGCCACCGAACTCGAACCCAAGAACGCCGACGCATGGCATGCCCTGGGTCTGTGCCAGATCCGACTCAAAGCGCGCACACAAGCGCTCGACAGCCTTCGTCGAGCTTATGAACTTTCGCCCGAGGACGTCAGGATTTCTTACGTTTACGCGGTGGCGCTCGGCGAGGCAGATCGCCTTGAGCAAGCCCTCGGAATTCTAGAGCACGCTCTGGAGCGTCGCCCGTACGATCGCACCTTGCTCGAGGCTGTGGCGTCGTTCGCCAGCCGGGCCGGGAAAGCGGAGCTCGCCATGGACGCGGCACGTCGACTCCAGCAGCACTAATGTAGCCCGTCGAGGGAGCGCCCGTGTCCGCACACGCTTGAAGGTGGGTGTCGGATGGCGTGCCAAGTAGTTGTGACGATCTTTCGAGGTTGTGCCAAGTTGCCTCGCCTTTCGTCGCGCGGCGACGCGCCCCGTCGAGCCGCTCCCGCGCAACTTTCTAGCTCCGGGCCGTTACTTCGTGAGTGCGCGAGTGCTCGGAGGGTCGCCTCCGCCGTCTGCCTTCGGGTTGGCACTTTTTCTGCACGACCGGCGGCCAAGGAGGCCACCATGCCGCAAGGAGATAAATCGAAATATACCGACAAGCAAAAGCGGAAAGCGGAACACATCGAAGAGTCCTACGAACAGCGTGGAGTCAGCGCGAAGGAAGCGGCTGCACGCGCCTGGGCTACGGTGAACAAAGAGTCAGGCGGGGGCAACAAGTCGGGTAGCGGCCGCGGGGTGCCCGACACCCACGTGTCGTCCAAGAAGGGTGGGAGGATCGGCGGACAACACTCGGCGGCCCGCTCGGCTGCGGCTCGTTCAGCATCGGCGAAGAAGGGGGCAGCGACGAGGAAGCGAAATGCTGCGGCAGCTCGCCGCAAAGCGGCCTGAGGCTCGAGCCCGCCCTCACTCTGGCAAGCTAGGGTTCCGGTTGCCGCAAAAACGCGACGAGGGCGACGTGCGCCCTCGCCGCTAGGGCCAAGTCGAAGTGACCTAGCCCACCGAGAATTACTCGTCGAACGGGTAGTCTGCCAAGATGGCGTGGACTGCTGAATCGATTTGGGTCTCCACGTCGTCGTTGCATGCGAGGACACCGGCCGCGACCCCGCCATAAACAGGCGTGCGAGTGCTCGAATCGACGAGTGCCAGCACCAACGTGCCCTCCGTGTATTCGACCGGAACTGGCGCGAGCCAAGCGCAAGGGTCCCAATAGGTAGCCCAGCCCCACCAGCTCCAGCCGGGCACGCATGCCCAATAGATGCCGGTTTCTTGTTCGGTGGCCGCGGCGCTACCGATCCACAAGTCTGGAGTCTCCTTCTCAGGGTCCACTTCGATCAAGCCGCCCTCCGTAAGGACCTTTGCCGCTTCGAAGTTGGCTTGCTTGAGATTGAGAAACACCTCATCAGGCGGGTCGTTGCCACCGATGCCACCAGCGCCCCCCAGCGCCGAGAGATCGATCTCTTGGATGGCAAAAGTCTCGAATTTGCTAAAATCTACGCCTGGCATGGCCCGCGACTCGATGGCGCTCCCACAGGCGTCGCTGTCGGAACAGCCCGGCACGAGCGCGAGCGCCGCGAAGCCGAGCCCACTCAGGGCTAACAAAGAACTGTATCGTGGAAAGGCAAGCTTGCGGGTCATGAAACTCCTCCGTGGCTGTGTTCTATGGAGGTAGCGCGGGCTTAGCAAGGCGCTCAGGCCTAGCAGCATCAAGACGAACTCAGAAAGCGAGCCCCAGGTAGGTATTCGTTCAGGTTGTCACTGAGTTGGAGTCTTAGCTGCCGTCCAGCGCGCTCCTCAGCTCGAGGGCGAGGGCCACGCCGCTCTCGCGATCTAACTTGCCCGTTGGCCAGTCGATGCCAAGGCCCGCCTCGGCTGAGGGCTTCGGAATGATGTGAAAGTGAACGTGAAATACCGCTTGATGCGCGGGAGTCCCGTTATTTTGCAAGATATTATAGTCGGGGCATCCGCTAACGCGCGCTACCGCCCGGCATAGTCGGGGCAAGACGCGTCCAAGGGCTGCAGCGCTCTCGTCGCTCAGGTCTCCGACCGTCTTCTTCGCTTCCTTCGGAATCAACAGCACGTGCCCTTTGGCGAGCGGATTGATGTCGAGGAAAGCGAGCACGAGCTCGTCTTCGTAAACTTTATGACATGGGATTTCCCCAGCGATGATTTTTGAGAACAGGGTGTCCATGCGACCTCCAGAAGGGACTCCGAAGCTATCTCAGAATGCTGAGCCCGCTAACCGAACAGATTCTCTAGCGCTTTGTCCAGTTCCGCATCTTCGTCGGATGGGTTCATGCTGGGTTTGGCGCCGAGCCGTTGCATTCGTGCTGGCACATCCCGGTAAGCCGTATCCTTGCGATGGATGGCCTTCAACATCACGATGGCAGCGTCCCGGTCACCCTGGGCTTCGTAGACGGAGGCGAGGTCGTATTCGAGCGCTTTGATGTGGTCTTCCGTCTTCACGTCGACGCGCAGAGCCTTGAGGAATGCGTCGCGCGCTTTGCCGAGCTCGTTGTGCTCACGGAAGATAGTGCCGATCATATAGTGGCACATCATGGCTCGCTGCGGATCGCGGCTTGCGAGCTCGAATTCGCTGCGAGCATCGTCGGACAATCCCATTTCTTTGTACGCGACACCGAGATCGTAGTGAGTCGAGGCATCGGAGTCGTCGATGGTGGCCTTGATACCTTCTTTGAACTTGGCGAAGACTTGATCCACATCCACCTGCTCGGTGGGGGACGCGGCCTTGGGCATCACGGGATCGAAATCGTCGAGTGCGTCGAGCGAGGCTGCGATATCGAAAGCGGCGTCTTCGGTGGAAAGGGGCGGAGCTGCGGCTGAACGCGATGTTTGGCCCAGAGCGGCCATAGCGGCGCGTACTTCGCCGAGCCGTTCGGTGAGCAGTATATGACCAGGCGCGGCCCGCAGCGTGTCGGCCAAAATGGCCTCGGCGTCTTCATAGAGCCCCTGTGCGGCGAAGAACTCAGCCTCTTCCAGGACTTCTTCAATCGCCTCGGGGCTGGGCCTCTCTCGCGGCGGCTGCGGCGGCGTAGAATCGAACTTCGGCAGCGGACCGCTCGGCGGCAACTTGAGCGCGGAGGCGGGCGGCACTCCTTCCAGATCGAACGACTCGAGGTGGCCATCCTTCTTCGGACCGACAGAACTCGTCTTGAGGGCCTCGAGGTGCGAGAGCAGATTGAGCGCGTCTTGATGTTCGGGCTCGATGTCGAGCACCTCGACGATCAGCGGCTCGGCTAGCGCGATGTTCTGATGGTGGAGGTGAATAATCGCGATGTTGAGCGTCTCTTCGATCGCAGCTTCGCGTTCGCCGGCCTCGACTAAGATTTCTCGCAGTTTCTCGCGGACGGGGATGGAGTTCGGGTCCTCCTCGAGCGCCAGGTGCAAGACCTCAACGGCCTTGTCGACGAGCCCCAGTCGCAAGAAAGCGTCAGCGCTGACAATGGCTTTGCGCGTGGTCGACGCCGGCTGAAATGATTCGGCGGCAGCCTCGGTCGACTGGGAGCGTTCAGAGAGCGGACCCGGCGCAGGAGGCTCGGCCCTTTTGGGCTCGGTGAGCTTGAAATCGCCCTGGTCGCCCTCCTCTTCGATGAACTCGACATCCTCGAAATTCTCTTCATCTTCGTCGTCGAGTAAGGCGTCGTCGGCCAGATCGAACTCGATGTCGGGGGGCCTCGAGGAGGCGAGCGGGCGTGAACCAGGTGGCCGAGTGAGCGGTGGGCGCGTACCAGGTTGGCCGCCGGGCCTTGCGCTCGTCTGAGCCGTGGCTGGAGCTGGGGGCTGGGCCGCCGCCGCGGCGTTCTGAGCTCGGCCTTCGTGCAGCGATTCGGGGGGAGCCGACGGGCCCGTGGCGCCCAGACGTTCGAGGAGGAGGACCTGTTCGTGTCCTGGTGCGACGCGCTTCAGGTGATCGAGGATCTCGACGAAGAGCTGCCCCTTCTGTTGATCGCGAGCTAGGCGCGCCATCTCCAGGTGCACGGCGAAGGCCTTCTCCGGCTGCTGGATAACATCGAAGGCTTGCGCCAGGAGCGAGAGTGTCTCTAGGTCTTTGGGGTTGGCCTGGAAGGCGACCTGCAGGCGCGCCAGCGCCGCCATGGCGGCTTCGTTCGTATTGTGCCGCAGGTAGAGCGCTGCCGAGGCGCGCGCATACTGGGGCTCCGGGCGGAAGGTCAGGATGCGCTCCAGCACCTTCAGAGCATCGTCGGGACGGCCCAGGGAAAGCAGGATTTGAGCGGCCGTCCAGAACGCATTGATGGCCGCGTCGAGATCGTGGATGCGACAGCAAGCCTCGGCTAATCGCAAATACGGGAGCGGATTCTGTGGATCGAGCTGAACGGTCTTTTGCAAGACGGCGACGGCCTCTCGATCCCGGCCGGCCGATTGGAAGTTCGCGGCGATCTCGTCGTATGCGATGAGAGCATCGCTAACGAGCCCGAGCTCGGCGTAGATCTCGGCCAGCTTGGGGAGAATATGGGCGTAGCGAGGGGCGAGTTCGGGAGCGTGCTTTTTAATGAGCTCGCGGATCTGTTTGTAGACAGCGATGGCTTTCAGGTGAAAGCCCTGTGAACCGTAGTAGCGCCCTACTTGATCATAAGTCGCTACCGCGCCGGCGAAGTCCAAGATGCGCGACTGCAGGTCACCGATGCGGAGCAAGGTGCGTGCATCGGTCGGATCTGCCTGCACTACCTTCTGGTATTCCGCGATGGCCTTGTCGTACTTTTTCTTGTCGACCAGTTTCGCTGCGGCTTGGAGTGTTTTGTCTCGGTCGATGGCCACGATGCGTCTCGGGATGCGCGCAAGGCGCCCCGAATCGAGAGTAGGCAGCTCCCCGAGCCAAGGTCAACGCGCGCCTCTTGCGCCCCTATTCCTTCGGGGGGAAAGTTCCTGTTCATGAACGCTCTGGCCCACGCCTCCTATCGCGCCCCGTTCGCCCCGGGTGGTCCGGGCGCAGTAGACGCGGAAATCTTGCGCAAACTCCTGAATGAAGCGCTCTCCCAGGGTGGGGACTATGCAGACCTTTTCTTCGAGTACCGTGCCTCGGGCAGCATCTCGTTTGAAGAGGGCATTACCCGCAGCGCCTCGCGAGGTGTGAGTGTGGGTTTGGGTGTTCGCGTTCAGAAGGGCGAAGCCACGGGCTATGCGCACGTCGAAGACTTGACCCTCGAGTCGATGATGCGCGCGGCGCGCAGCGCGGCGCGCATCGCCAGCGAAGCTTCGGGACTCAACGTCGAAAAGATTGAGCCCCTCGTTCTTCCGAGTCGCTACGAGCTATCGCGTTTCACACTCGACGAACCCGGTCTCGCTAAGCGCGGTCTGCTCGAACGTGCCGCACGGGCGGCGCTCGGAGTTGACCCGCGCATCGTAAAAGCTTCGGCGAGTTTCGCTGAGTCCTTTCGGGAGATTTTAGTGGCCTCGAGCGATGGGCGCGTCGTGCACGACGTGCAGCCCATGATGCGCTTTGGTATTTCGACCGTCGCCGAGGCGAATGGACGGCGCGAATCGGGTCAGAGCGGCGGTGGGGGCCGCATGACTCTCGCCTATTTCGACGATCGCTCCCCTGAGAAGCACGCGGCGCGCGCCGCTCAGCAAGCTCTCACTTTACTGGATGCTCGGCCCGCTCCCGCCGGTAAGCTCGAGGTGGTGCTGGGCCCGGGGGACAGCGGCATTCTGCTGCACGAGGCGGTGGGCCACGGTCTCGAGGCAGATTTCAATCGCAAGGGTACCAGCAACTACACGGGTAAGATTGGCGAGGTCGTCGCTTCTGCGCTGTGTACGGTGGTCGACGATCCCACGATTGCCCAGAGTCGCGGGGCCATCAATATCGACGACGAAGGCATGTTGCCGGAACGTCACGTCCTCATCGAGGACGGCGTGCTCGTAGGGTACATGCAAGACCGTATGAGCGCCCGGCACTTCAAGGTGCGTCCCACGGGCAACGGTCGGCGCGAAGGTTTCGAGTCGGCTCCGATGCCCCGCATGACGAATACAATTCTTACGGCGGGCCCGCACGATCCAGAAGAGATCGTTCGCTCCGTAAAGCGTGGTATCTATGCGACTTCCTTTGGAGGTGGGCAGGTTGATATCGCTAACGGAGACTTCGTATTTTCGTTGACTGAAAGCTATTTAATAGAGGACGGAAAAATTACCGCACCTCTCAAGGGAGTGAACCTAATTGGAAATGGTCCCGAAACACTGCGAGGGGTAGTAATGTTGGGTAACGACGTGACCCTATCCGACGGTATTTGGACCTGCGGCAAAGACGGGCAGAGCGTCCCAGTTGGGGTGGGCTGCCCCACCATCAAGATCGCCGAGATCACGGTGGGCGGGACGGAGCTTGGCTCATGAAGGCCGGGCTCGCGAAGGCATCCGCTCGGCTCGTGACGGTGTCGGCTCGTGACGGTGTCGGCTCCCCGCGAGCTGATGGTGTCGCGGCTCGGTTCTGCCCGAAACGGTGCTGCCCAAGAACGGTGTCGGCAACGTTGGTGCGCGTAGGGTTGCCAAAAACGGTTCCCCAAGACGAATAGGTTAAATACAACTTGGCTGAAGCTCCTCCCTCCAAATCTAAAAGTTATGTTGCCGTTATAGGTCACGGTCCCATGTTGGATCGCGAAGAAGGAGCAGTCGGTACGCTCGCGCAGTTAGGCGCGCAGGTTCGCTCGCTGGACCTGTGGGACGACCCGGTGAACCTCATTCGCGACGAAGATGAAGAACTCGAGATCAAGCCACGCGCTTTGGTGTTCGAAGCGTTGGACCGTCCCGACTTAGCCGTGGCTGCGCTGCGCGCAGTTCGCCGCGAGCCTTTCTTCGACAGCGTGGGGGCCATCATGGCCGTCACGGTTGGCCAGGTCGCGCGCATTGAGCCCTCGAGTGGCTTCGATGACTTCGTCCTGCACCCGTACGTCCCCGAAGAATTGTATGGCCGAATTCGTGCGCTGGAGTGGCGCCGGAGTGAATTTGCTACCGAAGAGCGCCACAAAGTGGGCGAGATCGTGGTCGATCGAGCTGGCCACGAGGTCACGGTGGGCGGGCGCCCCATCGCGCTTACGGCCAAGGAGTTTGCGCTCCTGGCCTATCTATGTGAGCGCCGGGGCAAGGTGCTCTCCCGCGATCACTTACTCGCGAGAGTATGGGGAAATCGCTACGAGGGTGGTCCGCGCACGGTCGATATTCACGTTCGGCGCCTGCGGGCCAAGCTAGGGGACGCGCTGCCCCTGGAAACCCTGCGTGGCTCCGGCTACAAGCTTCGTTCGCCAGATGCCGACGGGGACGAAACGCTCGACGAAGATTTCGACGAGTAAGCAAGGTAGAACGCCACGTAAGCCCGTGGTCGTCTCGATGGGTTGCCCATCGGGGGTGGGCCCAGAGCTGCTCGCGGAGTTCATCACGCGCTATCCTGACGTACCGCTTTGGATCGTCGGGGATCGCGCTGCGCTTCTTGCGGGCGCTCGAGCCAAAGGCGTCTCGGTGGAAACGCTCAAGGCCCTCCCCGAGTTTGAGGGGCCCGAAGCGCGAAGCTTGGTCGTGCAAGTGGGGGAGGAGCTCGGCCCCAAGGAGCGCAAGCCAGGCAAGCCGAGCGAGCTGGGTGGACAGCGACAGCTCCTCTACATCGAACGCGCCTTCGAGCTAGCTAAAGCCTACGGGCTACCGCTCTCGACGTTGCCGGTGAGCAAAGAAGCCATTGCACGTTCTGGGCTTCGGCGCGCACGCAGCTTCCGCGGCCACACCGAATGGTTAGAAGCTTTGGATGGTGCGCCCTATTCGGTGATGTGTTTCGCCGCAGAGAAACTCATCACGGGTCTGGTCACGACGCATTTGCCGCTGCGCAAGGTGCCCGTTGTACTCGAGCCCGAGCTAGTGCGAAGGGCCGTGGTTGAGGTCGCAGAGCTCGCTCGCGCTCTCGGGAAAAAGAAGCCCCATGTAGCGGTCTGCTCGCTGAACCCTCACGCTGGTGAAGGCGAGCTGATCGGTCGAGAAGAAGAGAGCGCTATCGTGCCAGGTGTCGAAGCGGCGCGGCTCGAGCTGGGCACGCGGGCGCGCATTGTGGGCCCGATTGGCGCAGAAACGGCCATTCGCAAGGCGGCGGCCGGGTTTTATGACGCGGCGGTCGCGATGTATCACGACCAAGCTACCATCCCCATGAAGCTCTTGGACTTTGGCGGTAGCGTCAACGTGACTCAGGGGCTCTCCATCGTGCGCACCTCGGTAGATCACGGCACGGCCTACGACATTGCGGGCACAGGCAAGGCCGCTTTGCGAGGTTTCGAGTCGGCTGTGGCACTAGCCGAGAAGCTCTCGATGGTTCGCTGATGATGACCCTGGATGCAGCGGCCGGTGGGAAGTTGCAGCTTCTGCAGCGGACGTGCCTCGAGTTCGCTCATCGTCTGCGTCTTTCCGAGCTCGAGCGAAGGCACTTGCTCGGGTCGCGGCTTTTTCAAGACGGGCTCTCCGAGCGCGGGCGAACGAAGACCCAAGCCGAAATCATGAGCTTCGAGGTGGATGCCGCGAGCCCAGTCGCCGCAAGCCTAGTCGCAGTGAAGCCCGTCCCCGAGGCTCCAGCGTCGCTCGACGAGCGCATCGCACTGGGCCACCAGCTTGGCATGATGCTCGATGGGCTCCACCGCGTCGAACAAACCAAGGACGCGCAAGTGTCGAGCGGCCGAACTCACGTTCTGCGCGAGTCCGCACGTAAGCGAGCGGGGAGCTACTTTACGCCGCCCGAGCTTACGCGCCGACTCATCGAGAGCTCACGGGTGGCGTTGGCTGATGCAGCGGGGAGTGAGGGGCTCGAGCGGGGGCTTATCGTGGTTGACCCTGCCGTAGGCGGGGGAGCCTTCTTACTCGAGGCGGGCCGTTTACTGCTCAGTATGGGCTCAGCGCCGGCGGGGTTCGCAGGGCGCCTTTGGGGAATCGACCGTTCCGAGCTGGCTCTAGCCGTGGCCGACGCGGCCTTGCGCTTGGCCTTTGGCAGCGAAGCGGGCTCGCCCAGGCTCGTTTTGGCAGACTCGCTGAGAAACGAGCTCACGCTGCCGCCACGCATCGACTGGATCGTATCGAATCCACCCTGGGTCGCCTATCAGGGGCGGGCTGCGAGCCCACTTTCGAGCGCAGAGAGAGCATTTTATCGCGCGCGCTACGGGGCGTTTCGCGGCTATCCTACCTTGCACAGTCTATTTGTGGAGCGAGCGTCGGAGCTCGCACCCGAGGGCGTCGTCACCTTGCTTTTGCCGAGCTCACTCGCAGATCTCGATGGCTATCAAAATGCGCGCCGAGCTCTAACCGAGCGACATCAACCGCTCGAGCCGCTCGAAGAGTACGGTCAGGACGCCTTCGAAGGTGTGGTGCAACCTTGCTTCGGTTTGATCGCTCGAGCTAGGCCCGCGGCTTCGGCTCCTCCTCGGGCCCCTCTCGACTCAGAGCCCATGAGCGGAGAAGCCTCATCTCGCGCTTGGCGTCTCATCGAACGTGGCCGAAAAGGTGACTCGGGCCAAGAGCTAGTCGCTCCGCGATGTCTAACAGGTCTGCTTGAGCTTCCGCCATTCCCGGCTAGCACCTTTGGCGAGTTTGGTTTTCAGAGTAACCGCACCGTCACCGAAGAGCTCTTCTTCAAGAGCCGCGGCGAAGGACCCGACTGGGTGCCTTTGCTCCAGGGGCGGAACGTGCGCGAGTTCGAGGTAGGAGAGCCCAGTCTGTGGCTCGATGCGCGCGCGAGCGAGCTTCTACGCGCGCGGGTTCGCCTTCGCCCGCCGCCGTCGTATCAAGGCGTTCAGTTCGTGGTGCGACAAACGGCGTCCTATCCTATTGCAGCCCTTCACTCGGGGTTGCCCTTTCGAAACTCACTCCTTGGAGGCTTCGAAAGCGAAGCGCTGTCGAAAGAGCTCCTCGTCGGGCTCCTCAACAGCACGCTCTATCGCGCTCTATTTTTAACGATGACGCGCGACGCGCGTCAGGCCGTGTTCCCGCAAATCAAGGTGGCGATGCTGCGCAAGTTGCCGCGGCCGCCGCCTTCGCCGGCCTTAGAGCGCTCCGTCACCGAGGTCGTGCGTCGTTGGAGCGGGCTCCTCGCCTGCAAGTCGGCGTCTTCGCCCACGCTTTCTCAGGTGGGCGAACTCCGCCACGAGCTAGACGAAGCCGTCTTCGCCTTGTTTGAAATCGACGGCGAAGCGCGAACTCTGATTGAGGCTTTCTGGCAAGCCCGAACGGCCACTCGGGCAGCTCAAAGCTAGACCGCCCTCACGCAAAAAGCGGAGGGCGATCTGCTCGGCCAATTATTCGGTCGCGCCCGCGTCGATCCAGTCCTTGATGGTCTGGATGTCGTCTGCAGGTACAGGGTCGCCCGAGGGGGGCATGATGAAGGTGGCACTCCCCATGGAGTGAGTACAACCGGCACCCGACATAGCCATGACGATCGCGCTGGTAGCGCTATCGCTGGCCGTCACGAACTTGTTGTTGGCGCAACGCGCTGAATTCATGGTGGTGAGGCGCCCGTAGAGCCCCGCGTCATTGGTGAAGTTGATACGCGGGGTACCGGCGCCGTGACACATCGAGGTGGTCGCGCAACTTGCCGTTAGCGTATCCGTCAGGTCTTCGAAGGTAGCGGTTGACGCGGCACCACCGGTGCCAGCCCCGCCCGTCGCGCCGTCTCCACCGGTGCCCGTGCCCCCGGCAGCGGTTTCGCCGCCGCTGCCCTCACCACCGCTAGCTGCGCCACCACTAGCTGCACCGCCGCTGGCCGCGCCGCCACTAGCTGCACCACCGCTGGCCGCGCCGCCACTAGCTGCACCGCCACTGGCCGCGCCGCCGCTAGCTGCGCCACCACTGACCCCGCCACCCGCCGCTGTGCCACCGCTGGCCGTTCCGCCTGTTCCAGGAATTGGATCCGGTGCTTCGGCGCAGGCGGCAAGACCAACCGAGAGACCGATCAGGCTGCCGAGGAGCGCGAGCCGACCAACGGACTTAGACGATGATTTGGTGATGAGTTGGTGAGGTGCGGAATGGTGCATAATGAAACTCCAAGAGTCGGAGAATGTCCGCGCCGCCCTTCGTAGCGAAGGTGTCCTGCTGGCCTACGGACCCGAGGGCGCAATGTATCTGAGGATCAGACGAAATGTGGGATATTTGTGGGATAACTTTGGCATTGCGCCTTCCGCAAAAAGATCTTCTTGTAGAAGAACCAGGGTGAATTGCGGTAGGCCGTGACCGATCCCGGAAATGTTTCACACGTGCTTTGGTTCGGCTCCGCGATTCAAACCTGCACGCCGCTGTCCTCGTGCCTACGCGCAAAAGAGCACTGGTTCGCCGCGCGGCAGGCCGAAACGGTTAGTGCGGCGCACGCGATGACGACTCGCACCTGAGTGTCATTGGATGCAAACAGCAGGCGCGACGTTTCGCTCCTTCAAACCTGGCTCGGGGGCTCCGATCGAAAGAGACCTCTTATCGATGACCGCGGCTACGTCGTACTCCACTGACAAGCGCTTGCGGACTACAGGGCCTTACCAAAATGATGTAGGTGACGGAACTTGGCCGTGGACTTGATTGCAGCCGAGGCTGGCGCCTGACACGCTATAGGGTTCCTGAAAAGATCGGATAGGTCTGTTCAGGGGTAGCCGACAACTCAACTATGAAAATCTTGGCCCACCGAAGCTCGACGCTGACAAGCACCCCTTCGATGCTCGTGCTCCTAACGTTGTTCGGGTTGAGTTTTCTACCCGGGTGCGGGGACGGCTCCTCGGACAGGCCCCCTCCCATCCATCATGGAGGCGATAGTGGTGGGGAAGATGACGGCGAAGGCGGCGAGGGTGGGGCTGACACTGCTTCCGGCGGCAAGAGTTCCGGTCGACCGACTTGTTCAGACGGCGCCCGTAAGGAGTGCACCGTTTACGTAAACCAGGCCAACGGCATCACCTCCTGCTGGAAGGGCGTGCGCTTCTGCGTGAGAGGCAAGTACACCGATTGTCTCGAACCCGGGGCGTCGGTTCCCAATGCTGAATAGGGTGGCCCGTTCGTTTTGGAGTTGAGCTAGCATGATCATTGCTTCAAGTTCCACGATGTGCCCCCGAGTGGCCGGGCTGCGTCGAGGGTGGTGGCCCTTCGCCGATGAGAGCACGGAGCAAGAGATCCTTATGTCCCGAGTAGTTGAGCATTTCGAGCCCGTGTTTAGATACCGTGAGGGTGCTCGCAAAGGTTGCGATGCGCGCAACTTTGTCAGCGTTGTAGAAGGGGCTCGAACCAGGGCGGGAGTAGGAAAATGAAGGTGTTTCCGGCCACACCCCGGGTGAAGGTCTGGCTCCTTGTCGCTCTGGGGGCAGTCGGGGCGGTCTTCGGACAAGCCTGTTCCGGGTCGGACCACGGGGCGTTCTTCGCGGGCTATGCAGGAGAAGGCGTCGCTGGACCCGAGTTCGGTGGGCCCTGCGAGTCAGGAGCTCAGAAGGTTTGCGGCGTAACGCTGGACCTCGCGAGTGGAACGAAGACTTGTTACCGCGGCACCCAGTTTTGCGTCGAGGGCGCATGGTCCACCTGCCAGTCCGGCGAGATTACGCGCGAGCCGCATGGCCTCGAAGGGTTCGATCCCGCTAAGCGGCATGCGCTGGCAGACAGTCCGCTCAGCACGCCCACTGGCTGCGGCAATGGGCACGACGCCGCAGGCGGCTCCGGGACGGGTGGGGCGGGGAGTGGCGGCGCTGCGGCTAGCTCCGTTTTCACTAACGCCTGCGATCCGGGCTGCATGTTCTACGGTGAAAACCCGACCATGGACATCACCGGCAACGGTGGCGCGGACCCGGGCCCGATCCCCGTCGTTTCGATACCGACGTGCGAGCACGGCATCTGCACGACAGGCGGCGCCATGACTTCGAACTGCGATCCGTGCGTAACGTCCGTGTGCGCGGCTCATCCATCGTGCTGCGCAACGGGCTGGACGGGCCAATGTGTGGACTGGGCCACTCAGATGTGCGCCGGGGTGACGCTGCCCAAGACGCTCTGCGATTTTGGGTTGTTCTCCGATAGTACACTCGACCTGAGCAACCGCGCTTCGACCAACGTCGCGATTGGAGCTTACGGCAACGTGACGATGGAGGCCGACTCGTACTTCACCTCGATTTACGCGACCGGAAACGTCCAAATCAATAGCTTAAATGGCAAGAACGTGACCATGACCGACGGCATTCATGCCAACGGTTACATCGCGTTTCAGGCGTCAGATGCCAGCAAGATTATCGGTAACCTCTACGCCGGCAATTATGTAGACATCAACAACGTTGATGTTCAGGGTAACGTTTCGGCCATGGGAGCGGGCACGGCCATTTCCGGCTCGGGTAGCAATGGCATTATCACCGGTACGGCTCGCGCCAAGAACTCGATTCAAGGGAGTTTGACCATTGGCACTCGAGTGCAGAATGACGCCACCCTCGCCCTGCCCGTCATTTCGCTTCCGCCTCAAACCGCGGGGACTGCCATCCCCAGCAAAACGACGGACTGCACGGGCTCGCCGGACCAGTTGAACAAGACGGGCAACTACATCATCACCCCTGGCAAATATGGCCAGGTGGGCATCAACGACGGCACGGGCAACTCGCTCGAGCTGAAGGGCCAAGGCGTCTATTACTTGAAGGCGCTTAAGATGGGCAATAGTACCCGCCTGATCCTCAACCTGAATGGGGAGACGTATTCGGCAGGTTGGGATGTTCGTATCTGCAACACGGTCGGCACGGAGAACCTCTTTTACGGCAAGGCGCGCGTCTCCGGCCACGCCACGAATGGGCCGCCCAATGACGCGAACGGCGTTCTGCTCGATCCGAAGTACCTCACGATCTTCTACGCGGGCACCAACACACTCAAAATAGACACCGACGTCTATTGGACGGGCATCTTGATAGCGCCCAAGGCCCGCGTCGAGAAGAGCACCATGAACTCGTCGCCGGGTGCGCCGTTGATGGGCCTGCCGACGACAATCGAAATTAATGCGGGCACTCGCGCTGCACCCATAAACGGCGCGATTTGGGCTAAGTCCGCGCGCGTCGACACCGACGCGCTGGCTAAAGGCATCGACCCAGATGCGTGCAAGGCCATGCCGCAAATCGCTCCCACCCTGCCAGCCGTCACCTGTCCGGTGACGACGACACCGAAGGGCCTCAAGACTGAGCCGTGCGTGACGGGGCGGGATTGCCAGGCCAATAGCCATTGCTTGGCGCCCAAAACCGAGGCTGCGTGCAGCCATAACAAGTGCGCCACAGGAGCTGCTCTCGTTAATGGCTGCGATGATTGCGTTACGCGTATTTGCAAGGTTGATTCCACATGCTGTGGCAGCACTTGGAACCAAAGTTGCGTCGATAAGGTAGGCACCATCTGTGATGCGGTTTGTCAGAGCGGTGATTGCTCGCAGAACGCGTGTGTGGCTGGCACCCAGCCCATCGACACACGTTGCGACGATGACCTCGGCACGGTCGCCGGCTGCCTCGATACGGTGTGCGTCGGCGCGAATGCGAGCTGCTGTCAGTCGGGTGGCCAGTGGACGGCGGCCTGTGTAACGGCATTACACACGGCATGCGATTCGCTCGTTCCGGGCAACACCCGCCTCTGCGATTATGCTCTCTATGCCAGCGACGAATATACCAAGAGCGGCGCGGCGACCATCAACGGCGGCCTAGCCAAGCAGGCGTCTCAAGTCGATCCCGATCCGGCTCAGCCAACCATCAACTTCAACTGTGCGGCTGGCACGACCAATATCAACGAGTTTGCTGGCGACCAAACGTTGTCTCCTGCAACCCACTACAATTCGGTCGAGATGGGATGGATGACGAAGCTCACCTTCCCTACTGCCGGCAAGTACTACTTCAACAATCTCTCTTTGGCCGGCAGAAATTCCATCATCTTGCCGCCCGCTCCCGCCGTCGTCGAAGTGATTGTCTGCGGCATGGTTTATATTGGCGAGGATACGGTCTTCACCAACATCGCCGCAGGCGCTGATGCGCTGCGCTTCCGCGTCTACTCGAACTTCGACGGTCCCGACGCGATCTGGTTCTATCGTGCGACCAACCCGGGCTGGCCTGTCTATGCGGTGTCGTATGCGCCGTATGGTGCGGTGCGCATCGGCGGAAACCTCACCTATAACGGAGTTGGATGGGGCGAGGACGTCGTGCTCGGCCCCACGGTCGTCGTCAATCACCCGACTGCCGCGGAGACGGCTTGCGAGGGTGTTCCCTTAGATGCGGGCCCGTCGTGCCCACTCAAGCTGGTGCCCAAGATGCTGTCGTCCCCGGGGACTTGCATTGCAAATACTACCGGTTACAAGGATTCGTCTTGCATTGGCTATGACCTCGCAGCAGGCATTCCCTGCGGCAATACCGTACCCATCTGCAACCACGGCACAGCGAACTTCCCGAGCGGCAGTGTTACACTTGGCCTCTACAATAGCAGCCTAGGCCAACTGGCTGTGGAGACGCCGCTCGCGTCGGCTTTGCCGCTGTCACCCACGGGCACCTGCTCACAGACGCTCGCGATCCCGGCTGGTGAATGCAGAGATTTGACCTGCGCTACGATGACGAGCGGGCAGACGATTATGGTCGATCCGCTCAAGACCCTCAGCGAATGCGGCGCTGGCCCTAATGGGCGTCGGCTCGACAACTGGACGGCCTATGACGGCCGTAGCTGTGTGCCTCAAAGCAAGCCGAACCGCGTCGAGTACGCCTACGAAGCCAATTGTCCCACGGGGGCGAGTGCGCGCTGGAGTCTCTTAACCTGGAGCACGACGACGCCCGGCAGTGCTCACGTTGACTTCTCGGCCAAGGTAGGATTCGACGCCGAAGAGTTGGGGGTTGCCGAATACGTGAAGGTCGGTGCGGCCGCTCGGAGTCCCGATACTCAGGAGTGCGTATATATCGATCCCACTCCCTGTTATGCGGTTCTCACGGCAAAACTGGGGCTTGATACGAAGAACCAAGGGCAATTCTTGAATCTGCGTATCGATGTCGTACCTGACGGGGGCAGCCCAGTCCTCAAAGACTGGGGAATTAGCTACAGTTGCGTCGATGACGAATAGGCCGAGGCATATGAGCTCTTTTCGCCTTTGGCTGGCCGCCAGCGCTGCTCTGCTCTTGGCCTGCGGTGTGAGTTGCAGCGAAGACGGCGACGACAACAGGCCGCCGTCATCGAACGGAGGTCGGACGGGTGGCAGTGCGGGGGAGAACTCGGGCGGTGGCGCAGAAGCTTCAGGTGGCGGAGCGGGCCTGGGCGGTGACTCAGCAAGCGGTGGACAAGGCGGCGCGGGCCCAAGCCTGGGGGGAGGAGTGGCCTTCACCTGCGAGAATCAGCACTGCACCACGGGCACCTGTACAGAGGCGGTCGCCGGCCCGGTCTGCAATTGTCCGAGTGGTTTTGGTGGCCCCGAGTGTGACGACGAAAATGAATGCGCGGAGCCGGGAGTCTGTGCTGGTGCCGAATGCGTCAATGGTTTCGGCTACCACTATTGTGATTGTTCCGATAGCGAAGTCCTTGCAGGTGAGGTTTGTGAGGACCTCGACGAGTGCGAGTCCTCTCCTTGTTCGGCTGAGGCCGACTGCGAAGATATAGCGAACGGCTATACCTGCACCTGCAAGGCCGGTTTCTTCGGCAATGGCTTCGATTGCGTTTCGACCGACCCGTGCGCGGCCAATCCCTGTGGTGATGGCGGCACCTGCATCGCGACAAGTGCAGGTGCTGTTTGTCAGTGTCCGGCCGGAAAAGCTGGGCAGGGCAATTGCGATACGGTCTGCGATTCACTCACCATCCCTGACCGCGCCCTCGCGGTAGCCATTCAGGGTGCGCTTGGCATGTATCTCGAGGACATCGTGCCCGCGGTGCACCTGGCCAGCGAGACCTCGCTCGATCTAAGCGGAACGAGCGTCACCTCACTCGATGGCCTCGAATGTTGGCCGACCCTCCAAGACCTCAACTTGAGCAATAGCACCGTCGGCACGGGTACGGACGACACTCCGCTCGCCGCCTTGCGCCAGTTGAATCGCCTGGTTCGTCTAGACCTCGGCTGTGTGGATGCTCCAGATCTCAACCAGCTCAGCGCCCATCCAACGTTGAGCTCACTCTATGTTGGCGTCGGCGAAACGTGTCTACGCGAGGACGTGGGGCCAGCCCCCAACCTAGACGCGCTCAGCTCCATCAAACAACTTCGCGACCTCGATATTTCGGGTCAGCCTGTTACCAACACCTCTCTGGCTGGTTTACGCGCTTTGACTCAGCTCACCGCGAATGATGCTGGGTTGAGTTCACTCGACGTCCTCTCCGACGCCACGCTCCTGCGCTCGGTGTTCGTGGCTTCGAACGAAATCGAAGACGCGAGCGTGCTGGCCAACTTCCCGCTCCTGACGAGAGTGGTGCTCGACCAAAATCCACTGGAAGATGCAGACTTTTTGCTCGATCTACCGCGGCTCGAGTCGCTCGACGTAGCTAACACCGGCCTCGAGACCCTTCCCAGTCTGGCCGACCACGAGGCTCTACGCAGCCTGAACGCGATAGGGAACCAGCTAAGTTCGCTAACGAACATAGCGGCCTCGCCGACGCTCTTCGAAGTGCTCTTGGTCTCGAACAACATCAAGAGCCTCGCGCCGCTTGCGGAGCGTCGCCACGTTGGAAGCTATCTCGTCAACGACAATCCCCTGGATTGTGAGGCTGAAGCCGAGCAAATTCAGACGTTCCGGCAAGAGGGGCTCAATATCACCACTGATTGCGCGGAGTAGACGCAGGCCGAGCGCCGGTCTATTTCGAGCTGCATGTTGGAGTACGACGTTGCTGTCGCACGAACGCTGGAGCTCGGCCGAGAGCTAGGACGGGCCGCGACGCGCGCCTGCACGGAAGTGGTGCCAGTGAGCGCAGCCTACGGGCGAATCTTAGCGGAAGATGTGCGCGCGCTGTGGCCCTTTCCGGCTCGCGACTATAGCGCCATGGACGGCTACGCGGTGGCCACGAGCGACCTCGAGGGCCAAAGCTTTCCCGTGAGGCTCCCGGTGAGCGGTGAAAGTCGTGCTGGATCTGTACCCCGGGTGCTCGAAGCCAAGACGGCTTGCCGCATTTTCACGGGGGGTACCGTGCCTGAGGGCGCGGACGCCATCGTAATGCAGGAAAACGTGCGCGCTGAGGGAGGTATGGCGGAGTTCGCGGCGGCTCCGCGGCCCTCCGATCACATTCGGCGGGCTGGAGAAGACCTCGCCGCTGGCGCGCTAGCGCTCGGAGCGGGCTCGCGTATTCATGGTCCGGCCCAGAGCCTGCTTGCCATGGTCGAGCGCCGTGAAGTGTCGGTAGCCGTCCGGCCGCGGCTTGGGATCTTGTGCACGGGCGACGAGCTCCGAGAACCGGTGGGGCAAGCGGGCGGGGAGCTGCCCTTGGGTCTGGCGGAGAGCAACAGCTACTCGATATTATCTATATGTGAGAAATGGGGAGCGCGGGGTCGGGTCTTGCCGCACGTGGTAGACGAAAAAGAGCCTCTCCGAGCTGCCCTCGAGCAAGCTAGCCGCGAGCTGGACGTGCTGGTGACGGTGGGCGGGGCGAGCGTCGGCGATCACGATTTGGTCAAGCCGTTATTGCTGGAACTGGGCGCCGATATTCGCGTTCCCAAGGTGAATATCAAGCCCGGTAAGCCCGTTTTCCTGGCTCGGCTCGGGGAATGCGCGGTGCTCGGATTGCCCGGAAATCCGAGCTCAGCCGTGGTCACCTTCGCCTTGTTTGGCTTACCTCTACTCGGCGCCTGGCTCGGGGAAACGAGCCCCGGCTTGCCCGAGGTGGAGGCGCGGCTCGCCACACCTTACAAGCAAAAATCGGGGCGGCGCAGCTTCGTGCGCGGCTATTGGGACCAACAAGGCGTTCACATTCTAGACAATCAGGCCTCGGGCGCCGGCACTACGCTCGCCAAGGCCAACGTCTACGTGCACCTAGAACCAGACGTAACCGAACTTGTAGCGGGCGACCCGGTGCGGGTGATCCCTCTGTGGGGATTGTGATACGTGAATGAACCAGCCCGTCGCTCCTGAAAGCGCGCCTCAGCCAGAGGCTTGGTTGGTCGGCATTTTTGTGGGTGGTGAGTCGCGGCGCATGGGCCGGCCCAAGGGGCTCTTGCCCGCACCCATTGAGGAAAGCCGCGGCCAACATAATCGCGCCGAAGCGCCTCGCGGCGAGCCGAGCCCTGGCGAAGAAACTCGACCAGTCGCTGAGAATCTGGTTGAACGATTGGCTCGCATCGTTGCGCTGGCGTTACCTCGGACGCCGCTCGTCTTGGTAGGACAGCGCCCGGAGTATGCGCATTTGCCTTGGCCGGCGCTCGCCGATGCTCGGCCCTCAAGCGGGCCCTTGGCCGGGCTCGTGGCCTTGCTAAACGAGGCGGAGCGACGCGGTTTGGCGGGAGGTGTCGCGCTCGGTTGTGACTTTCCCTACGTGAATGCCGAACTCTTAACGCGACTCGTCAACTTTGACAGCGAACCAGCAGTGCTGGCTCCCTTCACAGGCGGGTTCTTTCAGCCGCTCGTAGCTCGCTATCGAACGAGCTCGGCAGTAGCCGCGCGCCGTCGGCTCGCTCAAGGGGAGCTCTCGCTGCAGCGCCTCTTGATAGAGCTCAACTGCGCTCGGCTTCCTCTCCAGGCGGGAGATGAACAACTCTTGCGCGACTGGGATGAGCCCGGTGATTTGCTATGAGGGGCGTCTCGTCCTTCTTCGTTCTTGAAACATGCTTCGCTTTCGCTCGATTCTCCTCGCCAACCTCGCTTTCAGTTTCGTCTTGTCGGCTCCGGCTTGTGTCGAGCTTTTGGGCGGCGAAGGGCAATCCTGCGCGCCCGACGGTCGTTGCGGTGTAGGTCTCTTTTGTGAGGCCAATGTGTGTCGTGCGCCTCAGGCCGGAAGTGGAGGAGCGCCCCAGACGGGCGGTAACCCAGGGAGTGAATCGGGGGGCGGTTCGGCTGGCGAAGTTTCCGAAGATGCGGGGGGCTCGAAGGGAGGCGACGAGATGGGCTCTGGCGGCAGAGCCGCCGGCACGGGCGGTACGGGCGCCGGCGGTAGCGAAAATCCAGAGGGAGCGGGTGGTGCCCCCAAGGCCGGCGGTTCGCCGAGCGCGGGCGGGAATGAAAGTGGCGGCGGCTCTAGCGCGGGGGGAACGAGCAGCGGGGGCGCTCCGTTAGGGCCGAATCTGCTCCCAAATGGCGACTTTAGTGATGGCGCCGCGCACTGGAAGTTAGAGGGTGGAGGCGGCACCTTTCAGGGCGTTCGGGACGGCGCCTATTGCATCGAGTCAGAGTCCGACGTCGACTTTGGTTTGAGCGCGCCCGGCGAAGATGAAGAGCCCTTCGCGCTCGAGTCGGGCACCGCTTACGTACTCAGCTATCGTGTGCGGGGCTCACTCCATTGGACGGCCAAGGTGGGGCGCGCTGACTCGCCTTACACAGCGTTTGGTGAGTGGCAAGAAGACCTCGAGTCAAGCAGCTCTTTTCAAAGCTTCATTCACACCTTTACCGTGCAAGAAGGCAATGAGCGCGTGGGCTTCATCTTCCAGGGCCGCGGCAAGGGCGAATTTTGTTTTGATGACGTCGTAATCGCGAGTAGCGAATAGTTATTCGTCGTGTGCATCGTGGTCGTGCGCAGCATCATCGTGCGCAATGGGGTTGTGGGCCGCATGGTCGTGCTCTGCATGATCGTGCTCTGCATGATCGTGGGCCGCATGACCGTGACCACAGCGCGCGTCTTGCCAACCCACCCAATAGGGGCCGTCTGGACCATGCTCGCGCTTCCAGATCGGCACCTGCTCTTTGATGCGATCGATCAACAAGCGACAGGCGTGGAAAGCTTCGGCCCGATGGGGCGCTGAGGCGGCGCAAATCACAGCTATTTCGCCCACGGCGAGCGAACCCACGCGGTGCAGGGCTGCGACCCGAACCCCGGGCAGCTCGAGCTCAATTTGCTCGCCGATACGGCGCATCTGCTTCTCGGCCATCGACGCATAGGCGTGGTACTCGAGGCGCGTTACCGGGAGGCCCTGTTCGTGGTCGCGCACCGTGCCAAGAAATAGCGAGAGCCCACCAGCGCTCGCAGCGCTGACGCTCCGCAGGGCCTCGTCGACCGAGAGCGGCTGATCTCGAACATGAAATGTATTCATAGATTTGAGCAATTCATGCGCTTTGGCTCATGGGTTCTGAGGGCCAGAAGCGCGAAAAACTCCGCTTTGCCCGCCCTCTTTGTGAAGCAGTCGGGTCGGCCCAATCCACATGCCACGGTCTACGCCTTTCAGCATATCGTAGACGGTCAGGGCCGCGGTTGTGGCTCCGGTGAGCGCCTCCATCTCGACGCCCGTGGGCCCCAGCGTCGAGGCCTCGCACTCGATGCGCACCCGGTAGAGCTCGGCTTCGAGCGTGAAGTCGAGGGCGACATGACTGAGCGCGAGGGGATGGCAAAGCGGGATCAAGTCGGCCGTACGTTTGGTGCCCATGATGCCGGCGATGCGCGCTACCTCGAGCACGTTGCCTTTGGGGACGGCGTTCGTACTGAGGAGCTGGAACGCTTCGGGAGACATCGTAACCGACGACTCGGCCCGAGCGACGCGCCGGGTGGCAGGTTTTTCACCTACGTCGACCATGCGCACCTTCCCGCTCGCATCCAGGTGCGTCGAGACCGACGTGGCTCCCACGATTTCGGTGTATGCCGCTTGGTAGCGCGTCACATCACGCCTGACCAAGGCGCGCTCGGCCGTCTTTTCTAACGCGTAGCGCTCGAGGGGCGAGAGGAGCTGCCATACGGCGAGGCGAGGTAGCGGCGTTCCGGTGGGGAGGGTCGCGAAGGTTTGCGGTAGCTCATGAATGGCCCGTTCTTCGCGAACCGCTAAGAGCTCGTGGGGTGTATTGGCCAGCAACTGGTGAACGGCGTCGACGGCCACGCTGTCCGTTGAACCGAGTTCGACGAGCCGCTGCCTGTGGAGGCGAGGTAGATTTTTGAAACCTTCGAGGCTCAACTTAACGCCAGCGCGATCCAAGGCTCGTCGGGCGGCTAGCGGTAGGAGCTCGAGGTCATCGAGTGGGCCTTCGAATTCAAAGATACGCACAGCGGAACTCCTATAGCAGACGCGCCAGCGAGGTGTTCGCCCTGGGTGCCGAGCGCGCCCGGCGGCCGCCGGGCTTGGACCTCTTCGCGAGGATAGCTCAGAATTTCGCCTCGATGCGCGGTCGTAGCCACCGGGACGCACGGCGTCTGCTATAAATCCAGCCATGGTCTCGCTCCTCGATCGCCGCGGTCGCGCCCTCCGCGATCTCCGCTTGAGCGTTACCGATCGCTGCAATTTTCGTTGTCGCTACTGTTTGCCGCGGGAGTCGACGGGCAAGCTTTCGTTTTTGCCCAAGAGCGAGCTCTTGAGCTTCGAAGAGCTCGAGCGGGTTGCCGCAGCTTTCGTCCAGCTAGGCGTGAAGAAGATTCGTCTTACCGGGGGCGAACCTCTCTTGCGTCGCGAGCTGCCTCGCCTTGTGGAGCGGCTTAGGACGCTGGGGGTCGAGCTAGCGCTCACCACCAACGGCGTCCTCTTGAAAGAGCAAGCGAGAGCGCTTCGCGATGCGGGCCTCGGACGGCTCACCGTGAGCCTCGACGCGCTCACACCTGAGGTGTTCCAGGCTCTGGCTGATGCACCCGGCTTTGGTCCGGCGGACGTGCTGGAAGGCATCGAGGCCGCCGAGCGCGCGGGCTTCGGCCCGATCAAGGTCAATTGCGTCGTGAAGCGGAGCACGAACTTGGGCGAGGTTTTACCCTTGGCGCGCCACTTTCAAGGCAGCGGCCACGAGCTCCGTTTCATCGAGTACATGGACGTCGGCACCGTCAACGATTGGCGCTCGAATGAAGTCGTGCCGAGCCACGAACTCATCGAGAGGCTCTCAGCACTGGGGCCGCTCGCGCGCCTCGGCCGGAACGGGAAGAGCGATGTGGCTCAGCTCTACGAGCTCCCTGGCCTCCGGCTTGGCTTGATCAGCAGCGTTACGGAGCCATTCTGCGGAGATTGCTCGCGCGCTCGCGTCACGGCCGATGGCAAGCTCTACACCTGTCTCTTTGGCTCCACGTTCATCGACCTGCGTTCGAGCTTACGGGAGAGCCCATCCGCGCTCGAACCGCACGCCCTTCGAGCTAGGCTCGAGCGGGCCTGGCGGAACCGCTCTGATAGCTATTCAGAAGAGCGCGCAGCGCGGCCCGCTCATCGCTTGCCCGTGGTTTCGCCCCGAGTCGAGATGGCTCGGATTGGCGGTTAGCTTCGCCTCGAAGGATGTATGCCGAGAAGTCATATTCTCGGCAGAGCAAGCCGCCCTCGGCGTTGAACGCGCGCTACTCGCCTTTGGGGCGCGTAGACCGGAGGCGCGCGTAGTTAGAGCTGGTGCGGGCGTTCGGGCGCAGTCGCTGTGTTTTAAGGGTGGTTTGTGTGCCCCTGGCGCGGGCGCGCGCCGCTTGCATGAATACACTTTGGCTGCGGATGAGCTCTTGTTCGGGTGAGCCCCTCTTCTGAACGTATTTACCCTCGGCGGTGAGCTCCCAGGTCTTCTGGTTATCGTCCAGCATCGTCTGGAGCATTTCCTCGCGGACTCGACGCACGTGACTGGGATCCAAGATCGGAAAAATCGTTTCGACGCGGCGGCGGAAATTGCGGGGCATCCAGTCGCTACTGCCCGCATAAAGTTCCGGTTCTCCAGCGTTCTCGAGATAGAAAACGCGCGCATGCTCGAGGAAGCGATCCACCAGCGCGAAGACCCGAATGTTCTCGCTCAGGTTAGGCACGCCGGGGCGGAGGCAGCAGATGCCTCGCACCAGCAGATCAACTTGAACCCCGCGTGAAGAAGCGTCGTAAAGGGCGGCGATGATGTCGGGATCGACGAGCGCGTTCATCTTGGCGATGATGCGCCCCTTCTTGCCTGCCCCAGCATGCAGGCACTCGCGATAAATAAAGCCCAAAATGGCCTCTTGTAGGCCGAGCGGGGCGAGCAAAAGACGACGCCAACGACGCGGCGCCGAATAGCCGGTGAGCAAATTGAACAAGCTGGTGGCGTCTTCACCGATATCGTCGCGCGCAGTAAAGAGCGAGAGATCTGCATAAGCGCGAGATGTTTGTAGATTGTAATTGCCGGTCGCCAGATGCACGTAGCGGCGAAGGAGATCGCCTTCTTTGCGCACCACGAGCAACACCTTGGCATGCGTCTTGAAGCCGAGCAGTCCGTACATGACGTTCACGCCCGAGCGTTCGAGGGCCCGCGCCCACTCGATGTTGCTGGCTTCGTCGAAGCGGGCCTTCAATTCGACGACGGCCGTTACTTGCTTGCCGAGCTCAGCCGCGCGCTGCAAGGCGCGCACCATGGGCGATTCGCCGCCCGTTCGGTACAGAGTTTGTTTGATGGCGAGGACTTCGGGATCTTCCGCAGCTTGCGATAGAAAATCGATAACGGCCTCGAACGATTCATAGGGGTGATGCAGGAGCACATCACCGGCCTTGATGGTTTCGAAGAAATCTTCGCTATCGCGGAGCGGCGGCACGTACACCGGGCTGAAGGCGGGCTCGCGAAACTCAGCTCGATCGTCGCCTTTGGTGAGCGCTGCTAGGGCATCGAGCATGAGCGGAGCGGCCGAACAATATACGTCGAGCCCCGGCTTCACGCTGAGCTCATCGCACAGCCAGTCAATCGACGTCTCGGGAGGATTGCCCGCAATCTCGAGGCGCACAGCTTGGCCTCGTTCGCGTCGACGCAGCTCGGTTTGGATGGTGAGCAATAGATCTTCACCTTCGTCTTCGTCGACGTCGATATCGAAGTTTCGAGTCACCCGAAAGGCGAAGTGCCCGGTGAGAGGATGGTTGGGAAAGAGGCGCGTAGCCTGCGAGGCGATCAGCTCTTCCAGGGCAATGAAGGCGTTCGTATAGCCTTCGACCACGACAGGGACGAGCCGGGGCAAGGTCGCCGGGAGCTGAACGATGCCATATTCCGGCTCCGCTTCGTCGCGCTGTTCGAAACGAAAGCAGACGTTGATGACCTTATTTCGCAGGTGAGGGAAGGGATGCGCAGGATCGATGGCGATCGGCGTGAGCACCGGAAAGATCTTCGCTTCGAAAGCCTTGGCCAGGTCGGCGTGTGTATCGGTCGGGAGTTCGGCGAAGCGGAATACCGCAAGCCCTTGCGTTCGTAGTTCTGGCTCTACGAGTTCGAGCCATACTTTTGCGTGCTCTTTGCAGAGCTCGTGGGCTCGTGTCGCGATCAGGCGTAGCTGGGCGTCTGCGGTAAAGCCATCGGGGGAAGACTCGCCAACCTGGCCGTTGAGCTGAGCTTGAAGGCCAGCCACGCGCACCATGAAGAACTCATCCAAGTTGGTGGAGAAGATAGCGAGAAACTTCAGGCGTTCGAAAAGCGGCACGCTCGGGTCGGCCGCTTCGGCCAGAACGCGTGCGTTGAACTCGAGCCACGAAAGTTCGCGATTGATGAAGAGCGCAGTTCCGGCGATCGGGTCGGGCTTAATGCCCACCGGAATGTGTTCGGGCAAACTGACACGCGTTACTTTTTGACGGGCTTTAGAGGGCATCGAAGCTGGATCCGAAAGGATAGATTCGGCGTTTAGCCAGAAGGGCATAGGCCGCAAGGTCAATCAGCACGGAGTGGGTTTCGGTTTCATTTGCCTTGGGTTCGAAGACTCAATTGTAGCCGAATCGTTACAATCTCGCTCTTGCTTGGTTCAAGCAAGGAGTACCGGGCTCCCGCGCCCGGCGTCCGTCAGTTAGACTCGCGAGCGGAGGTTCAGCTGAGTCAAAAGGAACGAAAAGTGCGGGGTGTCTTACCGTGGCTCGTAGCGCTGGCGTTTTTCATGCAGACGCTCGACTCGACCATCCTCAACACGGCACTGCCTGCCATGGCCCGCGGACTCGGGGAGAGCCCGCTCCGGATGCAATCGGTCATCGTCTCCTACATGTTGACGGTGGCGCTGCTCATTCCCGCCTCAGGTTTCTTGTCCGACAGGTTCGGCACCCGAAAGGTGTTCGCCGCCGCTATGGTCGTGTTCAGTCTGGGATCCCTAGCTTGCGCCCTATCGAGCAGCGTAGACCAGCTCGTGGCCGCGCGTGTTTTGCAAGGCGTGGGAGGTTCGTTGCTCCTGCCGGTGGGGCGTCTCACGATCTTGAAGTCGGTGCCGAGGAGCGAACTCCTGGGCGTCCTGGCGTTCGTCACCATACCGGGACTCATCGGCCCCTTGATCGGTCCGTCGCTCGGTGGGTTTCTGGTGGAGACGCTGAGTTGGCATTGGATCTTCTTCATCAACTTGCCCATCGGCGCGCTGGGGACCGTGATGAGCCTGCTCTTCATGCCCGATGTCAAGGAAGCCAAAAGCCGCTTTGATTGGCTGGGATTCGTCATGATAGGCGTCGGCATGGTGAGCATATCATTAGGATTTGCATCGCTCGCCGAGCGCTCGCTCTCGCTGGCTCAGGCGGTACTTTTGCTCGTATTTGGCCTGGCTTGCCTGATTGCGTACTGGCTGCACGCCGCGAGGAACCCGTCCCCCCTCTTCAATCCGAAGTTGTGGTCCATTCATTCTTACACCGTCGGTCTGGCAGGAAACTTATTCGCGCGCCTCGGAGTGGGCGCGATGCCCTTCCTTACGCCTCTCTTTTTGCAGGTCGCGCTCGGCTATTCGCCCACGGTGGCGGGATTTTTTATGGCGGCAACGGTGGTGGGCGCGATGAGCTCGAAGGCTCTCGTCGAGCGACTGGTTCGGCGCCTGGGCTATCGGCGATTTTTGGTCGGTAACACGTTGCTCTTGGGCATGGCCATGATGAGCTTTGCCTTGATCGGCAAAGATACACATGTGTTCCAGCTAGCGTTGCAGCTCGCGGCGTTCGGCGCGTTCAACTCACTCCAGTTCACGGCCATGAATACCCTGACCCTGGCCGACCTCGAGGGACCCACCGCCAGCAGCGGTAACAGCCTGCTCTCGATGACCATGCAGCTCTCGATGAGCTTGGGCGTGGCGGTTGGAGGCACGGTGCTGTCGGCATTCGGGCACGCGAGTCACGGGCTCGACGTCGCGCGGGGCAGTGCGCTGATTCCTGCCTTTCACCAGACCTACCTTTGTGTCGGCGGGCTCGGCTCGTTCGCGGCTCTCATTTTTCTTCAACTCGGCGCGAATGAGCCGGCCACGATTCAGGCGACTTCTCACGCGGCTAACGAGCCTCTCTCGACGGACGGGATGTGAACGCGGTTCGGCGGCAAGCCCGCGCAAATTCGTGAGCGGTCGACCTCTGCGATTCAGTCGGCACTGCGCTTAAGTCAGTTCTGCGCTTAAGTTAGCGCCTTGGAGACAACTTCGCCGCACTCATTGGATAGGCCCCTAGTGCCTGCGATTCGTTCGAGCGCAAGGCGCATCAAGTCGCGACGGCCGGACTCGAAGTGGCGGTAGCGCTCGAAGTTGCGCACCAAACGCGAGGCTACCTGCGGATTGATTGCATCCAAGGCCAGGGCTTGCTCGACGAGCAAGTCGTAGCCGGAGCCGTCTGCTGCATGAAAATGGACCAGATTTCCCGCAAAGCTCCCGAGCAGCGCATAGACCTTGTTGGGATTTTTAAGCGTGAAGCGAGGATGATGCGTGAGCTCTTTCACTCGCGTGACGGTGCCGGGCAAGCGCGACATCGCTTCCACGCCGAGCCATTTATCGACCACGAGCGGTTGAGCCTGCCATTTTGCATAGAACGCATCGAGCGCAGGCCGACGCTCCACGCAGTCGCAATTCGCTAAGGTCGCGAGCGCGGCCAAGGCATCGGTCATGTTGTCGGCCGTGTTGAGCTGCGCGAGGCAGAGCTTGCGGCCGCCCTCGCTATTGAGCTCGTTCAGGAAGCCAAGGCAGAGGTTCCGAAGCGAACGACGTCCGCTGGGAACCGCATCAGGCCGATACGGCCCGGGGGTCGTAAAGGTGTCGTAACAGCTACGAAATTCGGACTCTAGCCGTTCCGCCAGGAAGCGACGCATCGACCGCCGCACCTCGTGCACGGCCTGGGGATCGATCTCCTCGAGGTGATCGGCAATCATCCCTTCGGACGGGAGAGTCAGTACCTCGGCCGCAAACGCCGGGTCTTTGTCGGCCTCCGCCAGAACGCGGCTGAAGGCCTGCACGAGGTGAGTAGGGAACTGAACCGGGCGACGCGCATCATGATCAGCCACCCCCTGTAAGAGCAGCTTCATCGCCAGGCCTTGTCCGGCCGCCCAGCGATTGAACGGATCGCTATCGTGGCTCAAGAGGTGCAGTAAAGCTGCGTCGTCGTAGTCGAATACGATATTTACAGGCGCCGAAAAGCCACGACCGAGCGACGGCACCGGCTTCTCGGCCACGTCCAAAAAGCGAAAAACTTCGGTCTTTCGGTGCAGGGCTAGCACGCGACTCGTGCCCGCAGCCGCCGGCTCGCCTTCAAGCCGTAGAAGCAAATCGCGCCCCTGTCGATCGACCAGTCCCACGGTCAGCGGCAAATGGAACGGCAATTTTTCTGGCTGACCGGGCGTGGCTGCACAACTCTGCTCGACGATGAGTTCATAGCTATGCGCCGTCTCGTCATAGCGCTCGCGCACATCGAGACGCGGTGTGCCTGCTTGGTCGTACCAGCGCTTGAACTGCGTGAGGTCGAGGCCGCTCGCATCCTCTAGCGCCTGCACAAGCTCGTCGGTGGTGACCGCTTGGCCGTCATGACGCTCGAAATAGAGGTCTATGCCTTTCCGGTATGCCTTTGCACCCACGAGTGTGTGCATCATGCGCACGACTTCGGCGCCCTTGCCGTAGACCGTGGCCGTATAAAAATTGCTGATCTGTTGGTAAGAGGCTGGCCGCACCGGATGTGCCATCGGGCCTGCATCCTCAGGAAATTGGCCCGTACGTAGGCTTCGCACAGCCTGGATACGCGCGACCGGCTCCGAGTATTGAGCCCCAGCGTATTGCTGTTCTCGAAAGACCGTCAGGCCTTCTTTGAGCGAGAGCTGGAACCAGTCGCGGCAGGTAACGCGATTTCCCGTCCAATTGTGGAAGTACTCATGCCCGACTGTGCGATCGATGAAGCTGAAATCTCCGTCAGTGGAGATGTCCTGGTGAGCCAACACCAGCTTGGTGTTGAAGATATTGAGGCCCTTATTCTCCATGGCACCGGCGTTGAAGTCATCGACCGCTACCAGGTTGTACTGATCGAGGTCGACTTCTAACCCGTAGGTCTCCTCATCCCAGCGCATCGCGCGCTTGAGGGAATCGAGCGCCCACTCACTTTGGTCTAACTTGCCGGGTTCAACAAAGAATTGCAGGCGCACCTGGCGCCCGCCCCGCGTGACGAAACTATCTTCGCGGCTGTCTAGCTTGGCCGCGACCACGGCAAATAGGTAGGATGGCTTCAGGAATGGATCTTCCCACTTCGCCCAATGTCGACCATCAGGCTCGTCGCCCTGGGCAAGCCGATTTCCATTGGCGAGCAGCACCGGGTAGCTCGCTTTGTCCGCGTGCAAGGTGACGGTGTATTTGGCCATCACGTCGGGGCGGTCGAGGAAAGGGGTGATGCGGCGGAAGCCTTCAGGCTCGCACAGACTGAAGATGCCGGTGCTCGACGCATAGATACCCATCAGCTTGGTGTTCTGCTGAGGGTTGATGTGGCTGACAGTCTTCAAGGTGAAGGCGTCCGATCCAGACGGCACGTTCACGCTCATGTGGCGCTCGGCTATCTGGTAGCGATCGGAGGCGAGCTCCACGCCGTTGATCGTCACGGATTCGACGCTGACCTCGTCGAGGTCAAGCTTCAAGGTCGTGGCTCGTTCCGGGACAGTCGGATTAGGCTGAACCGAAAGAACGGCCGTGATGCGTGCTGCTTCTTCCGAAATGAAGTTGATGTCGAGTTCGACTTCCGAGATCAAAAAGGGTGGTGGAGAGTAGTCCTTCAGGAAAACGGAAGGAGGCGTTTCTGTGCCGCTCATGGTGCGTCCTCGTCAGTCGTTGTCTCGTCAGTCGTTGTCTCGTCAGTCGTTGTCTCGTCAGTCGTTGTCTCGTCAGTCGTTGTCTCGTCAGTCGTTGTCTCGTCAGTCGTTGTCTCGT
>Ga0164241_10000197_pt1 | contig 145022 bp, 111 predicted proteins | sample OricomyardsoilBY_FD_108780 | JGI IMG/M metagenome (GOLD analysis project Ga0164241, IMG submission 108780) | Backyard soil microbial communities from Emeryville, California, USA - Original compost - Back yard soil (BY) | ecosystem: Environmental > Terrestrial > Soil > Unclassified | place... | reverse complement strand
TACCGATTCTGCTGATCGTCGGGTTCATTATCGTCTTTTCGATTTTCACCTACTTCATCCCGATCGGGCTCTGGATCACGGCGCTGTCGGCCGGTGTGCGGGTGGGGATCTTCTCGCTTCTCGGCATGCGCCTGCGGAAGGTGCCCCCCTCGGTGATCGTCAACTCGAAGATCACCGCCCAGAAAGCCGGCATCAACGTCGATATCAACCAGCTCGAATCCCATTATCTGGCCGGAGGGAACGTCCAGAAGGTGATCACCGCGCTGATCTCGGCCGATAAGGCGCAGATCCATCTGGGATGGGAGCGCGCCACGGCCATCGATCTGGCCGGCCGCGATGTGCTCGATGCGGTGAAGCTGTCGGTCAACCCTAAGGTGATCGAGACGCCGCCGGTGGCCGCGATGGCCCGTAACGGCATCCAGGTGCGCGCCATCGCCAAGGTGACCGTCCGCGCGAATATCGACCGTCTGGTCGGTGGCGCCGGCGAGGCGACGATCATCGCCCGCGTCGGCGAGGGGATTGTGACGACGATCGGCTCGAGCGATACCCACAGCCTGGTGCTCGAGAACCCCGACCGCATCTCCAAGACCGTGCTCGAGAAGGGGCTCGACGCCGGAACCGCGTTCGAGATCCTCTCGATCGATATCGCCGACGTGGACGTCGGAGAGAATATCGGCGCCAAGCTGGCGAGCGATCAGGCGCAGGCCGATCTGGGCGTGGCGCGCGCCAAGGCCGAGGAGCGCCGCGCCGCAGCCGTCGCCACCGAGCAGGAGATGCGCGCCCGCGTGCAGGAGATGCGTGCCAAGGTGGTCGAGGCCGAGGCGCAGGTGCCGCTCGCGATGTCCGAGGCGCTGCGTGGCGGAAAGATCGGGGTGCTCGATTACTACAACCTGAAGAACGTTCAGGCCGATACGGCCATGCGCGATGCGATCTCGCAGGGGGGACGCAACGCCAGCGAGACGACCGAGGCGCTCTGATCGCCGCCGTTCTCACGTCAATGATGGGGAGGTCCCGAGGTCTCCCCATCGGCGAGTTCCCGGAGATTGTGGGGCTTCATAGGGCGATCCTTCCTTCGGCGATGCGATCGTCGCCCGGGCGCTCGCCATGAACATCGTATACTTTCGGGAGCCGCCCGGCGCTCATCTCGGCGGGATCTGCTTCAGCGGCGTGGTTTCTTTGCTATCTATTGGGCCGATCGGGCATCGGTGCGCCGCATCTCCTGATCGTTGTATCCTTCCCCGACGTTCTCGTACTCTTGCAGGGGAGCACAATGGTTGTTCTCCCCTCTCCATCCACCTCGATGGCTTGCATGCGCATCGAGCTTCCAGAGCATAATGAAGGCACTGATAACCGCGGGAGGTCGTGGCACGAGGCTGCGACCGATCACCCATACCCAGAACAAGCATCTCATTCCGATCGCCAATAAGCCGATCCTGCAGTACGCGATCGATGCGGTGCGCGAGACGGGGATAACCGATATCGGCATCGTCGTCGGCGTCGACAACGGCCATGAGGTCGAGCGCGCCTTCGGAAGCGGCGCCGGGCTCGGGGTGAAGCTCACCTATATCTGGCAGGAGGCGCCGCTCGGCCTTGCGCATGTGGTGAAGATCTCGCAGGAATTCATCGGCGACGACTCGTTCGTCTTCTATCTCGGCGATAATATCGTGGTGGGAGGAATCGGCCGTTTCGTGGACTGTTTTCAGCAGGGAGACCTCGATTGCTACCTGACGCTGGCCCGCGTTCGCGACCCGGAACGCTTCGGTGTCCCGGAGTTCAACAATGAAGGGAGGATAGTCTCCGTCGAAGAGAAGCCGAAGAGTCCGAAAAGTCCCTTCGCGGTGAGCGGCATCTATATCTACGGACCGGCGATCTTCGAGGCGGTCAACGCCATCGCTCCGAGCGGCCGGGGGGAGCTGGAGATCAGCGACGCCCACGATTACCTGCTGAAGCACAACTACCGGGTGGGGCATGGCGAGATCACCGGCTGGTGGAAGGATACCGGCATGCCGAGCGATCTGCTGGAGGCCAACCGTCTGGTGCTCAGCAAGATCGACGAGCGGATCGACGGGATGGTCGATTCCGAGAGCGATATCGCCGGGTCGGTCGTGATCGAGGAGGGGGCGGAGGTGATCGCCAGCCGTGTGCGGGGCCCGGCCATCATCGGACGTGGCGCGCGGGTTGTCGATTCCTATGTGGGGCCCTACAGCTCGATCGGCGCCGGCTGCTCGCTCGATCGCTGCGAGGTGGAGTACTCGATCCTGATGGACCGGGTCTCGGTCAAGAATGTCGATGTGCGCATCGAGGGAAGCCTCCTCGGCCATGATGTCGAGATCTGCCGGGGCTTCGGCAAGCCCCGGGTGCAGCGCTTCGTTCTGGGTGAACAAAGCAGAGTGGAGCTGGTGTAGTCGCATGCGGATCGCGGCCGCGTGCTTCGGCGGGGCTCCCGATTATTGAATAATCCATACATTTTCCGGCGTCTTCTTTTGCTGATCATACCTGCCATAGAGATAAGCGAGATCCGATGCGTCCGCACGATCATCGACGAAGCCAATCGCGATACCGAGGTCTACTCCAACGATCCGGTGGCGATGGCGCTTCTGTGGCGTCGCGAGAACGCGAAGACGCTCCATATCCTCGACAGGGATGGACTGTACGAAGGGTCGGCGGCCAATCGGGCGACGATCCTCGCGGTGGCCGATGCCGTCGAGATCCCATTGCAGCTGATCGGGCGTTTCAGCGATGTCGAGGAGTGCGAGGAATGGCTCAACGGCGGCGTCTACAGGATCTTCCTGCACGATCTGGTCCGTCGTGACCCGGACGGGGTGCGGCGGCTTGTGGCGCGCTACGGGCCATCGCGCATCTGTGTGGCACTGATCACCCATCATGGGACGATCGCCTCCACCTGGCGCGCGACCGATCCGGTGGATTCCGTCGCGTTCGCGGCCGAGGCACGGGCGCTCGGCATACGGCGGCTCTTCTTCACCGACCGGAGCTACGAGGGGATTCTGCGGGGACCCAATTTCGACGAGCTGGGGCGCATCGCCGACCGCTCGGCGATGCAGATCACCGCTGCCGGCGGCGTCGCCACGGTCGAGCATCTCTGGATGCTTCAGGAGATGGAGTGCCGTGGGGTTGATTCGGTTGTGATCGGGCGGGCGTTCTATGAAAACTGCTTCCCCTGCCAGCAACTCTGGCGCGATGTGGAGGCCGATAAGAAGCGGCATGGCAACCACTGGAACGGGGTCTCCACCTCATCGCTCGCCCCCGGAAGCCCGACGTGCGGCCCCGATCCCGATTGATCGGCGCGCGGCGCGATCACCCATAGTGCGAACATTGCTGAACAGTTGAACATACTATCCACATATCTTCAGGAGCATTCACTTCCATGAGCATCTATCTTCTTGCGCTCGGCGCGGCGCTGACCATCGCGCAGCCGGTCTTTGCCGGGAACGTTATCCGGAACGGCTCGGTGGTCGCCAACAGCACCGATCCCATCAAGCGGGGCGAGGCGTTGACCGATGTCCCGGTGGTCGATATCAATGAAGTGCTCGCCAATGCCGAGCAGTATACCGAAAGCCCCATCATCATCGAGGGGAGCGTCAGGGCGGTCTGCGAGCGGAAGGGATGCTGGATGGAGCTTACCCCGAAGAAGGGGGATCATGGTGTACGGGTCACGTTCAAGGACTATGGCTTCTTCGTGCCGACCACATCCAAGGGGATGAAGGTCAAGGCACAGGGACAGGTGGTGGTGAAGGTGATGAGCAAGGATGAGGTGGACCACTATGTGAGCGAGGGGGCCACCATCAAGCGCAACCCCGACGGCACGGCCAACGAGGTGACGTTCGTCGCCTCCGGGGTCGAGCTCAGAAAGAAGTGATCGTAACGGATGCGGGAGGGCAAGGGCCCATCCCTACTCCTGACGGCAGATGATGCCGGCGGAATCATGGCGCGCTTCCCGTCATCGGCGGGAAGCGCGCGCCGTTTTCTCCCATGCCGATGTCGTCTCGCCGCCGGCAGTGCTATGCCCCGGCAGATTGCGCCGGTGTCTGCTCTATATTCGTGGCGGCCGGAGGAGCGCGCCCCCATCATCTCCAGTGCCGCTTGTTACTCGTAGATCATCAACCGGGGAATTATGATCGTCCGTACCATCATCATCGCGTTCGCGTTCATCATATCCGCGATCGGGACCAGCCCGGTCGCCGTTGCCTGGGGTGAGACGGGACACCGCGTGGTGGCGATGATCGCCGCGAACCATTGCGGGCCGGCCGCCCGCGCCGCGGTCGGGGAGCTTCTCGGCGCGGAGGGATTGCCCGATATCGCCAACTGGGCCGACTCGGTCCGTCCCTACCGGCTCTGCACCGGCCCGTGGCACTACATCGATATCCCGCTCGGCGGCACCATCATCGATACATCGCGCCCCTGTCTGCTATGCCAGGGGAACGAGCGGCCGACCGACAGCATCGGCTGCGCCGTCTTCGCCATCGGGCATTTTCGCGCGGTTCTCGCCGATACCTCGGCCGATCGCGCGCTTCGCGCCGAGGCACTCAAGTTCCTTGTCCATCTCGTCGGCGATATTCATCAGCCTCTGCACGCGGCCGATAACCACGACAGAGGAGGCAACGATGTGATCGTGACGCTCTTTGGAGAGCGGCTGAATCCCTATGGGCGCGGCGACAGACCCTGGAACCTGCATACCGTATGGGACGCGGGGCTGATCGATCATGCCGGGCGTTCGGCCGAGGAGTATGCGGCGTTGCTGGAGCTGTCGATCGCCCGCTCCGATCGAGCACTTCTGGCCGGTGGTGGACTGCTCGAGTGGGTGGCCGGGTCGCATGCGCTGGCGGCATCGGTGGCATACGATCTTCCGGCCGGACCGACGCCGGTGGATATCGCCGGGGAGTATTACGAGCGGAGCATGCCGGTGATCGATATGCAGTTGGCGCGGGCGGGGCTCCGGCTGGCACGGCTGCTCGACGAGATCTTTCCCTCATACTGACAGATCTCTCTCCTGGTTTTGCGCGTGTCGCGGGGGGGATACTCTCCGGCGCCGCGGCGTCATTATATTTGCCCCCTATGAAAAGTTCAGGATCGTTGAAGCCGCTGGCCGTTCGTCTCCGTCCGGGATCGATCGATGATGTGCTCGGGCAGGATCATCTGCTCGGCCGGGGGAAGCCGATACGGCGGATGGTGGAGAGCGGGCGTCTGCGCTCGATGATTCTCTGGGGCCCGCCCGGCGTCGGCAAGACCACCATCGCGCAGCTGCTCGCCTCGGCGGTCGGCGCGGAGTTCCGCCAGCTCTCGGCGGTGTCGGCCGGGGTGAAGGATGTGCGCGCGGTGCTCGACGAGGGACGCGCGCATCAGGCCGGCGGACGCCAGCTCGTGCTTTTCCTCGATGAGATCCACCGCTTCAACAAGGCGCAGCAGGACGCGCTGCTGCCGGCGGTCGAGGAGGGATGGATCACGCTGATCGGCGCGACCACCGAAAATCCATCCTTCGAGGTCATCCAGCCTCTCCTCTCACGATCTGCCGTCTTCACGCTGAAATCGCTCGACAGCGATGCGCTCGATGTGCTGATCGATCGCGCGCTGGCCGGCGATCCTGTCTTCGCCGGCATCACGGTCGACGATCGCGATCTGCTGAAGCTGCTCTCCGGCGGCGACGGACGCAAGCTGCTGACCGGGCTGGAGCTGGCGCGCGATCTGATGGCGCCGGGGGAGAGCGTTATCACCGATGAGTATCTGCGCGGGGCGTTCAGCAGCCGCCAGTTCTACGATCGTGCCGGCGATATGCATTACGACACGATCTCCGCGTTCATCAAAAGCATGCGGGGGAGCGATCCCGACGCCGCGCTCTTTTATCTGGCCCGCATGGTGGAGTCGGGTGAGGACCCGCTGTTCATCGCGCGGCGGATGATCATCTTCGCAAGCGAGGACGTCAGCAACGCCGATCCGTACGCCATCACCCTCGCCACGAACATCATGCTGGCGGTGGAGCGCGTGGGGATGCCGGAGGGGAGGATCATCCTTGCGCAGGGGGTGACCTATCTGGCCTCGGCGCAGAAGAGCAACGCGAGCTACATGGGGATCGGCGCGGCGATCGAGGACGCCAGGAAGCATCCCCATTCGGCGCCGCCGCTTCATATCCGCAACGCCCCGACCGGACTGATGAAGAAGCTCGGCTACGGCAAGAACTACAAGTATGCTCATAGCTACGGCGGCTTCGTCCGCCAGGAATATCTTCCCGAAGAGCTTCGTGGCAGCGTCTACTATCACCCGACGGTCAACGGCGGCGAGAAGAAGATCCACGACAGGCTCCGTCTGCTCTGGCCCGAGCGGTATGGGGATGAGGACCCTGATCGTGGGATGTGAGGATATCATCCGATATCTGATGCGGATCCTCAGGGAGATCGCCGGGGGCCGGATGATGAGCGTCTCCGCAAGCGAGCCCTCCGCCCGATAGGTATTCCCTGCCTGAAGTATCCAGCGCTCGATACGAAGCAGATCCATGACAGGAGAGTATACGCATATGATAACCATGCGAAGAGCCTTTCTCGTGCTGGCCCCGGTTCTTCTGGTCGGCTCGGCGTCATGCTCGGGGCAGCCCGAGGGGCGTGCCGATTCGCCCCCGACGGCCGAGAGCACCCGGGCGGTGTCCTCCTCCGCGGCGCCGTCCGAGCGCGCCGGCAATCCCCCGAAGAGAGATGGCGAGATCTGGAGCGGCAGGAGCGGCGGGTTCGATATCACCTGGAGCGACGACGATCTTCAGATACGCGGGGACAGATCGGGCCCGCCGTTCTCGTATGCGGCGGGTGCGCGCAGCGCATGGGAGCCGGGCGAGGATGAGTCGGGAGAGAGTGTGGCCTGCGCGTACGAGACGAAGCTCAGGGTGCTGTCGGTGGTCGGCTCGATCATATCGGTCGAGCGTTCCGACTACGCCGGATGCCCCAACACGGCACATCCGAGCATCGAGACCCGGTACGAAGCCTTCGACGCATCCTCGCCGGAGACCAGGGTGAAGCTCACCAACTATTTTCCGGCAAAGGATATCCTTGCGGCGCTGCTGGGTGACGGGATCGTGAAGAAAGCGCTGGCCGAGCTGGATGTGGCAACTCCCGGCACGCTCGACGAGTTGATTGCCGCTCTCTCGGAGTCCACCGGCGCATGCGAATATTCCTTCACTACCGATCTTCTGGAGCGCTTCGCGTTCCACCATATTGAGGGAGGGAAGGTCGCCGTGCGGATCGGCCTGTCGCATGGTGCCGAGCCCTGCAGAGGGATGCTGACGCAGATCGGTATTCTTCTGCCGGTGTCACCGTCGCTTGCCGAGGAGCTGAAGGGGGCGGAATCGCGGCGGGCGGGGTATCTGATGCGCGATATCAAACAGATCGCCGGGGAGCGGGTAATGAAGATATCGGGCGGGGAGTAGGCCGCGCGGTAACCCAATACCGCACGTGAGCCTCCCGGGTATATCCTCGCACGCTTCTTGCGATCATCTTCAGTATCGGCAACTTCTTCTCTCATCGAACCCTCTTCTCCATGTCCTCAGTACGCGAATCCGATTTTCTGATCCTTGGCTCCGGCATCGCCGGACTCACCTTCGCGCTGAAGGCGGCGCGCCTCGGCACCGTGACGATCATCACCAAAAAGGAGCGGGCCGACTCCAACACGAACTATGCGCAGGGGGGAATCGCGGCGGTGATCGAGCCCGAGGATACCTTCGAGGGGCATATCCAGGATACGCTGATAGCCGGCGCGGGGCTCTGCGATCCCGAGGCGGTGCGTGTGCTGGTGACCGAGGGACCCGACCGTATCCGCGAGCTGATCGAGCTGGGGGCGGCGTTCACCCGCGATCAGCAGGGGGAGCTCGATCTGGGACGCGAGGGGGGACACGGGCACAACCGGATCGTCCACGCCGCCGATCTGACCGGCCGCGAGGTGGAGCGGGCGCTTCTGCAGGCCGTCGCGCGCGAGGAGCGGATCACCATGATCGAGCATTTTTCGGCGATCGAACTGATCACCGAGCATCATCTGCCGGGGGCCCGGCGCAGAGGTGTGCGCCATCGCAGCTGCTTCGGCGTCTACGCGCTCGACACGCGCTCCGGGGAGATCGTCACGTTTCTGGCGCGGCGGACGCTGATGGGCACCGGCGGCTGCGGCGCGGTCTATCTGCATACCACCAATCCCGCCATCGCGACCGGCGACGGCTATGCGATGGCCTACAGGGCGGGGGCCGTGCTCGCCAATATGGAGTTCGTGCAGTTCCATCCCACCAGCCTCTATGCCCCGGAGCGTCCCGATACGTTCCTGATCACCGAGGCGGTGCGCGGGCATGGAGGGATTCTCCGCAACTCGTCGGGGGAGCGCTTCATGACCCGGTACGACGAGCGTCTGGAGCTTGCGCCGCGCGATATCGTTGCGCGCGCCATCGACAGTGAGCTGAAGAAAAGCGGCGATCCCTGTGTCTATCTGGATGTGACCCATATCCCGATCGCGGACTTCCGCGAGCATTTCCCGAACATCGAGGCCGAGTGCGCGGCGATGGGAATCGATGTGGAGAAGGAGTGGATACCGGTGGTGCCGGCGGCGCATTATCAGTGCGGCGGCGTGCGGAGCGATCTGTGGGGACACTCCTCGATCGCCAATCTCTTCGTCTGCGGCGAGACGGCGTGTACCGGCGTGCATGGCGCCAACCGCCTTGCCAGCAACTCGCTTCTCGAAGCCCTCGTCTTTGCACATCGCGCGATCGAGAAGATACGCGAGGAGTGGGACGCGAGCGCCCGCGATCCGTTTCCGCAGATAGCTCCCTGGAATGACCGTGGCGTCTTCAATGTGGAGGAGTGGGTGGTGATCGAGCACGACCGGCGGGAGATCCAGCAGATCATGTGGGATCTGGTCGGCATCGTCCGCTCGAACGTTCGTCTGCTTCGGGCGCAGCGGCGGCTGCGATTGATCCGCGATGAGATCGAGGAGTATTTCCGGCGTACCAAGATCACGCTCGAGCTGCTGGAGCTGCGCAACATGGCCGAGACGGCGCTGCTGATCATCGACGCGGCGATCAGCCGGAAGGAGAGCCGGGGGCTCCATTTCACCACCGATTACCCCGAGGTGGATGATGCGCTCTGGCATCGCGATACGATCATCGAGAAGGCCGTGCTCTGATGCCCGTCCGGCGCAGGCCGATGCCCGCTACTCCCCCGTAGCGGCTCCCCAATACAAAAACTGCGGATATCCGAAATTGGATATCCGCAGTTGTAGTTTTCATTTGCCGGGGTTCAGCTTCCCGATCACTTGCCGATCGTGACCGTCTGTCCCGCCTTGATCGTCTTCTCGCTGAGCTTCGGGTTGTTCTTCTTCAGATCCTTCAGGCTGACGCCGAACTTGTTGGCGATCTCGGCCATCGAATCCCCCTTGCGCACCGTATACTTCTTGACGCTGGTCTTGGCGGCGCGGCTCGTGCGGCGGGTATCCCCCTTGGCCGAGGTCTCGCTGTAGATCTTCAGCGCGGCTCCGGCCTGCAGGCCCCCCTTGGTATCCTTGCCGTTCCATGCCTTCAGATCATCCACCGACACGCCGTAACGATCGGCGATCGAGGTGAGCGACTCTCCCTTGCGCACCTTGTGCGTCTCGAAGCGGGTGGAGGTCGTCGTCACGGCGCGCTTGCCGTTGCGGCTGCTCTTCGTGTCGTTCGCCGCCAGATCCTTCTTTGCCGCTCCGTTGCTCTTCGACGCGATCGCCGCTCCCTGGCGCAGCTTCAGCGTCTGTCCCATCCTGACGTTCGTGTTCCGCTCGATCCCGTTCCAGTCGGCCAGGTCGGCCAGCGAGACATTGTACTTCTTGGCGATCGAGGTGAGCGACTCGCCGCGCTGCACTTTATGCGAGGCGAGCGCCGGCTTCTGCGGAGCGGATGGCTTCTCGCTGCGGGCGTTCTGGACCGGGCGGGAAGGTGCCACCGTCTCGCGGCGTGGCTGTGCCGTCACGGTCGGCTGCGGTCCGGCCATCGCCAGCTTCGCCTGGGATTTCTCGTTGCTCTCGGCTGCCGGGGCGTCGCTCTGATCCTCGTCGCTCTTGCTTGCAAGCGCCGGGGACTCCACCGCGATCGCCGGCGTTCCCATCGGGATCTTGAGGGTCATGCCGTTGCGGAGCTTCGTCTTCGAGGTGAGCTCGTTGGCGTCGTTGATCGCCGAGATCGACACGCCATACTTGCCGGCGATCGACTTGGTGGTCTCGCCACGGCCGACCTTGTGCGTGATAAAGCTCTCGGCAAGCGGCTGGCTTCCCTGCAGATCCTCCAGGCGCGCGGCCAGATCGCGCCCTGCGCCCTTCGGCATGCGGAGCGTATACGGACGGTCGTTGAGCTGGGGGAGCCTGTCGCGCAGCAGCTCCGGGTTGAGCGCCTTGATCTGATCGATGCCGACGCCGGCGGCCTTCGAGACTGCCGTGAGCTCATAGGCTCCCTCGACCGGGACCGTATCGAACTCGTCGGGGTCCTTGTAGTTGATATTGGTGAACCCGTAGTTGTCGGGGTTCATCGTGATCTTGGCGGCCGCGATATAGAGCGGGACGTACTGCTGGGTCTCGCGCGGGAGATACTGCCGCACCACCCAGTAATCGCGGCTGTTCGCCTTGGCGATAGCGCTCTTGACGCGGCCGGGACCGCAGTTGTACGAGGCGAGCGCCAGGTGCCAGTCGCCGAGATCGTTGTACAGATCGCGCAGATAGCGGGCAGCGGCGCGCGTGGCCTTCACCGGATCGCGGCGCTCATCGACCCACCAGTTGATCGTCAGGCCGTAGTGCTGGCCGGTGGCGGGGATGAACTGCCAGAGACCGACCGCCTTGGCCCAGGAGACCGCGCTGGGGCTGAGGCCCGACTCGATCATCGAGAGATAGCGAAGCTCCTGCGGAACACCCTCCTCGGCGAAGATCTGCTCGTACAGCGGGAAGTAGCGTCCGGAGTTGGCGAGCCAGTTCGAGAAGAAGCGGCGCCCACGCTCGGAGGTGAAGTAGGAGATGCACTGCTGCACCGGCGTGTTGTCGGTCAGCGCAATCTGCAGCTCCTGCTCCGATGGCGCGGCCGCGTTCTCGGCGATCTGCGCCTTCGACGGATAATTCTTCCGCTCGACCGGGATGCGCTCCACTTCCTTGAAGATCTTGTCGCGGAGCACGAAGAAGCTGCTGTTGGCGTCGAGGCTGTCGATCGAGGTGATCTGCTCCTCGTAGTCCTGCACCAGGCTCTCGCTCAGCTTCGTGAACTCAGGGTTATCGTAGATGTCGGGGTAGGTGACCAGATCGTTGAGGATCGCCATGGCCGCTTCGAAGTGGCGTGCGGCAACGGCGGTGTTATGCTGGTCGGAGGCGCGCATGGCGAGAATGTAGTTGCGCCGGGCCTCCTCGAGCTTCCGTTTGAGCATCTTGCTACTCAGCGGCTTATCGCCCTTGTTATCGTCGAGAGCGGAATACTCGTCCACCAGGACCGGCTTCCGCTGTGTGCGGACCGCCTGGTTCTGCGATGTGCAGCCGGCGAAAAGAACGATTCCTGTGAGTAAAACGGCAAGACTCGTACGCATAGGCGTCATCCCCGTTATGTCTATAATGTTGAAGTAGATTTTCGGTGTTCGTGGGGAACGCGGCTTCTGGTGCCGTTATTCCCGGTTCATGGCGTCCGCCGGACGGAGCCCTCGAACAGATGAGCACGAGCGGAGTGGAGGAGTCGGCTCCTCCATAGGGTGAGGGACAGTGTCATGGGGTCGATTGACCTACACTGGCAAGGCAGGTTGAATGAGCATCGCTCGTAACTGTGGCTACGCATCGTGTACAGCATCAAATATACACCCCCAGTAGGGCCGATCCCAGATCAAAGAGCTTTCTGACAAAACTGTAATTGCTTTGCCGGTCTTCCCCTTATATCGCTCCGATACAATCATCAAACTACACCTCGTGTGGTGCGATTGCAAGGTTGCTGACGGCCATCGAAGCCATATAATTCCTGAATTTTTCTTCATGAAGGAGCACTTCATGATCGGCGCGATAACGCGCTACTTGAGGTGCGATCGGCAGGGGGTGAATGTTGAACGAACTTCGGCGAGATGGTGCAGCGGCTACGCGAAATCATGCCGCCGCCGCGGTCATTGAGACGTGCCGGATATACTCATGGAGATAGACGGCACACGGCGCCGGAACGCGCTGCGGGGAGAGGGATCCGTCCATAACAAAGCCTGTACTGTCTCAGTGTGATCGTCGAGCGCTGAGAGGCTGGGCCGGCGTTGAACTCCGGTCCAACATTCTGGCAACCGGGATCCCTCCATAAAAAAAGCCCGGCCGTTGCTGCGGCCGGGCTGTGCGATTATCTGTGGTGCCGATGTGCTCTAGTGTTCGGCGCGGGCGCCGTTGTGCGCCGAGGGACGAAGCGAGTGCACCACGTTGAGCACGGGAAGGTCGAACTTCACCTTCACCTTCGCCTCGAACTCCTCGCGCAGACGGGTGATCGTGAAGCGGGTGGGCCATGCCGCAGCCTCGCCGAGCGCGCAGATCGTGTTCCCCTCGATATTGTTGGCGATATCCACCAGCAGGTCGAGATCCTTCGATGTGGCGTCGCCGTTGTCGACCCGGATCAGCACCTTCTCCAGCCAGCCGCATCCCTCGCGGCAGGGGGTGCACTGTCCGCACGACTCATGATGATAGAAGTGGATCAGCCGCCGGAGCATATGGGGGATATCGGTATCCTCGTCCATCACGATCACGCCGCCGGTGCCGATCGCCGAGCCGGCCGCCTTCAGCCCCTCGGCATCCATCATCACCCCTTCGAGCTGGTCGCCGCGCAGGATCGGCATCGAGCTTCCTCCGGGGATCACCGCCTTGATCTTCTTGCCATCGGGGACGCCGCCGGCGATATCGTTGATGATCTCCAGCAGCGGCAGCCCGGTGGGGAGCTCATAGACCCCCGGCTTGTTGACATGGCCGGAGATGCCGAACAGCGCCGTGCCCGGATGCTTCTCCGCGCCGATCTTCGCGTAGGCCTCGGCGCCGATGCGCAGGATCGCCGGGACGTTGGCGAGCGTCTCGACGTTGTTGATCGTCGTGGGCATGCCCCAGAGCCCGACCTGTGCCGGGAACGGCGGCTTGACGCGCGGATACGGGCGGTCCCCCTCGATGGAGTTCATCAGCGACGACTCCTCGCCGCAGATATAGGCGCCGGCCCCCTTGTGCACGACGATCTCCATCGTGTAGGTGCCGCCGAGCGTCTCCTTCATCCGTGGGCCGATCAGCCCCGCCGCGTAGGCATCCTCGACCGCCTTCTCCATCAGGCTCACCCAGCGGTGGTATTCCCCGCGGATGTAGATGAACGCCGCGGTGATCCCCATCGCGTAGCCGGCGATCAGAATCCCCTCGATCAGCTGATGCGGGTTGGACTCGAAGATCTGGCGGTCCTTGAACGATCCCGGCTCCGATTCGTCGCCGTTGATCGCAAGGTACTTCGGCTTGTCGGTCCCCTTCGGCATGAAACTCCATTTCAGCCCGGTCGGGAAACATGCTCCGCCACGCCCGCGCAGGCCGGAGCGCTTGACCTCTTCGATCACGTCAGCCGGCTGCATGGTGAGCGCTTTCTTGTACATCTCGTAGCCGCCGTTGGCACGATAGACGTCGAGACGATGATAGTTCTCTATCTCGGGAAGGATAAGCTTGGGAAAGCTCTGTTCGGATAGCTTCATGATGTGATCTTTGAGGCCGTGCGATGCGCCGCGTCGCGCATACGGCTGGCCTTCATGCAGGATTGAACAAATGGTAATCGCGCAAACTTAGTGGTTTCCGGCTCACCAGCCAGCATCCCACCGCGCAATTGTTCAGTGTAGTGAAGGAAGACGAGGCAGAGGACCCACTACGGGAGCCCACCGAGCGTGCTTACAAAATTACGCAATCCCCCCGGCCCGGCATGCGATCGGGCCGGCCGAATCGGGACCGGTAACAATTCCTCTCGATTGATCGCGCTCCGTACCGGCCGGGAATATAGCGATGTCCTGGCGCCGAGCGCCTCCGCGTGCGTACATTTGCGTCATGGAACGACTCTGGTCACCGTGGCGCTCGGAATTCATCGGCTCGGCCGATGATCATAAGACGATGGGAAGCCCCTTCACGGCGGCGTTCAACGACCCCGCCCGCGACGAGGAGAATTATCTGGTGCACCGGGGGGAGCGCGCCTTCATCATCATGAACCTCTATCCCTACAACGCCGGTCATCTGCTGGTGGTTCCGGTGAAGGAGGTGGGGGATTTCCTCGAGCTCGACCCGGAGGATTCCGCCGAGCTGATGGAGATGCTCCGCTTCGGCGTGGCGCTGCTGAAGCATGCGCTTGCCCCGCAGGCGTTCAATATCGGGATGAACATCGGTCGTACCGCCGGGGCCGCCATCGACAGCCATCTCCATTTCCATATCGTGCCGCGATGGAACGGCGATACCAACTTCATGCCCCTGTTCGGCGAAACCCGTGTGATCTCCGAGGATATGCGCCATATCTACCGGAAGCTCCTTGCCGCGCGTGATGAGCTTGGAGATGGCGCCGGTGCGTAGCGTCCCCATGCTTCCACCACACAATTCATCGCTCCGAACTCAATCGTATAGCATATCATGGCATCATTCGATGAGCGGCTGAGCAAGCGGCTCTCCTACATTCTGCGTCATGCCCCCTGGGTCTACGAGCTGGAGCTCGACGAGGAGGGATGGGCGCCTCTGGAACAATTGATCGAAGGGCTCAATGCCGAGAACGCCTTTGCCTCGGTGGGGCGGAGCGACATCGAGGAGATCATCCGGAACTCGAGCAAGGCGCGCTTCGAGATAGCGGGGGACCGCATCCGCGCCTACTACGGGCACTCGCTGCCGGGGAAGATCACCAAGCATCGGGCGGTCCCTCCCGAGGAGCTGTACCACGGAACCGTGCGGCGGTTCATTCCCGCCATCAAAAGCTCGGGGCTGAAGCCGATGAGCCGGCAGTATGTGCATCTGTCGCTCGATACGGAGATGGCGGAGGTCGTGGGGCGGCGGCGCGGGAACGATCTGGTGATCCTCGCTGTGCGGGCACGCGCGGCGTCCGATGCGGGGATCGTCTTCTACCAGGAGAGCAACGGCGTCTGGCTGGCCGATGAGGTTCCGCCCGAGTGGATCGTGTTCGAGTGAGTGATGGGGAGAGAGGGGCGTGCCGTATGTATTGCACAAACTGCCCGATGAAAGCATATTGTCCCCGGCCCTCCACCTTCCCACAGTTAATCTCGCAGGAGAGATCGCATGGATTTCATTGACCAGATCCAGGTGCTCGCATCGCGTATCGTGAAGGCCCGGGATATCATCCAGACCGAGGAGGCCACCAAGAATGCATTTGTCCTTCCCTTTATCCAGGCGCTCGGTTACGACGTCTTCAATCCCCTCGAGGTCGTCCCGGAGTTTACCGCAGATGTAGGGATCAAAAAGGGAGAGAAGGTCGATTACGCGATCTTCCGCGATGGCAAGCCGATCATTCTGTTCGAGTGCAAGAAGTGTGGCGGAAAGCTCGATCGTGGCTGTGCCTCGCAGCTCTACCGGTATTTTTCGGTGACCGAGGCGCGCATCGGCATCCTGACCGACGGGGTGATCTATCAGTTCTTCACGGATCTGGAGGAGAAGAACAAGATGGACGAGAAGCCGTTCAGGGAGTTCAACATGCTCGATATCCAGGAATCGCTGGTCCCCGAGCTGAAGAAGCTCAGCCAGGCGACATTCAATCTGGAAGAGACCCTCAACGCCGCCAGCGAACTGAAGTACAACAAGGAGATCAGGAAGATACTCGGCGAGGAGTTCTCCACCCCATCCGAGGAGATGGTGCGTCTGTTTACCGGGCGTGTCTACAGCGGAAAAGTGACGCAGAGCGTTCGCGAACGCTTTACCGATATCGTCAGGCGCGCCCTCCAGCAGTTTATCGCCGACAGGATCAACGAGCGGATCAAGTCGGCCCTGTCGGGGGATGGAATGGCCCTACCACAGGAGGTCAGGGAAATCCCCGAGGTGCAGGAGGCGAGCGCCAAACCGGCACCGGAGACGGCGCGTGATGGTATTACGACCACCGTGGAGGAGCTTGAAGGGTACTACATCGTCAAGTCGATCATCCGCGAGATAGTCGATCCCAACAGGATCGCGCACCGCGATACGCAGAGCTATTTCGGCATCCTGCTCGACGACAACAACAGGAAGCCGATCTGCCGTCTGTATTTCAACCGGCCCCAGAAAAAATCTCTCGGTCTGTTCGATGAGCAGAAGAACGAGTCCTGGGTGCGGCTCGAGGGGCTCAACGATATCTACAAGCACAGCGAGCGTCTGAAGCAGACAGTGCTCGGCTATCTGAACAAGGATACCAACGTCGCCGCGAGCGCTCCCGCCAGGGTAGCTCCCGAGGCCCCGTCCGGTGCTGAGCCTTCCCTCAATGGCGCCGTCGGCTCATAGGTATCGATCGCGATGGCGGGCCGGTGTAGCTCCTGCGGTGCTTCTCCGGTCCGCTCTTCATCGGCGGCGTTCTCTCCCGTCCCACGGCTTCCGGTCGCCCGTCCACACCCGGTTCTTCACAACTCGTTGCCGATGGGATCGGCGGCGTCACCAATCGGCATCCCGCTGTTACGTATCTTCTGCGGAAGCATCATTAACCTATGACGATACTCTACTTCGGTCCGGCCCGTGAGTGCGCCGGCGTCTCCTCCGAGACGATCGACGGCGATCTCCCGATCACGTTGGATGCATTCTGGGATGGGGCCATCGCCCGCCACCCCGGCCTCGCACGGTGCCGGGCGATCTCGCGCGTGGCGGTGGGGATGGAATATCTCGGCGCGGACCAGACGATCCCGCCCGACGCCGAGGTGGCGATCATTCCACCGGTGGCGGGAGGGTAGGCCGATGATCGACTGCATGATTCTCGACCGGCCGCTCGATATCGCCGCGGCTATCGCCGCCGCCGCCGATCCTGGGTCGGGGGCGACCTCGATCTTCATCGGCACGGCGCGCAACAGCTCCCCTGCGCAGCCGGGAGGAGAGGTGATCCGGCTCGAGTACGAGGCGTATGGGCCGATGGCCGAGCGGGAGATGCGCGCAATCGCGCGGGAGTGCGTCGAGCTGCACGGTATCACCGGCGCGATCGTCCATCATCGTGTCGGCCAGCTCCCCATAGGGGATGCCGCCGTCGTCGTCGTCGTTGCCGCGGCCCACCGGGCCGGGGCGTTCGATGGCTGCCGATTTATCATCGAAGAGTTGAAGAAACGAGTTCCTATCTGGAAGAAGGAAGTGTTCCACGATGGTGCCGAATGGGTTAATGCACGGCCATAGCTTCACGCGCGGGACCACGCTCATGACCGCGCTGCTGCTGGCGTTTCTGCACAGTTCCTGCGTCGCGGTCTATCGCGGGACGCCCGCGTCGCGCGGGGAATCCTCCCGCATGGATGTGGCGAAGGTGATGAATCTCAGGATTCATGGCCTCGACAACGAGAGCAGCCCGCCGATCCTGCGGATCGCCGAGCGGGGGAAGCCCCTCTCCGGCATCGGCAACGATGCCCTGACGATCGATTTCGAGATACAGTCGGAGGTGCCCCCCAACATCTCGCTGCTGCTGGTCCACTGCGACCGCCACTGGGTTCCCACCAACAATATCTTTCTGCAGGACCCTATCCGCCTGAAGACCAGCGAGTTCACCATCGAGCGTTCGCCGATCGGCGTGACCCACTACGATTACACCGGATCGATCACGTTCCCGCAGGCGGGGGGGCGCATCGCGGTCGAATTCTCCGGCAACTATCTGGCGCGCATCGTCGATTATTACGACAACTCAAAGGTGCTCGCCGAGGGGCGCTTCTTCGTGGTCGAGCCGAAGTCGAAGGTGACGGTCGATCTGTTCTCGGACTTCTATGAGAGCGAGCAGACCGATGTGCTGCAGCATGGCCTGAAGATCCGTGTCGAGGCGGAGCCGAACTACGACGTCTTCGGCGGGCAGATCAACGGGATCGAGCTTTACCCGTCGTGGCAGTGGTTCGATCCGCTGATTGCCGATGCGGAGACGGATATGGGCAAACGCGGACGGGGCGATCCATGGATCAGATGGTACTCCTCGTTCGGTGGCAAAAGCGTCGCCGAGTACAGCAATATCCCCAGCGGCAACGAGCATCGTCTTCTCGATCTCACCGATCTTATCTACTATCCCACCACCGGAGGGATCGTGACCACGCCGCTGAGCGATCTTCCCCGGCGTGAGTTCCTCGAGTTCGACAACAACGGCGTCTCGATCACCCGGCTGGTTCCCTTCAGCGATGCCGATTATGTGAACTTCGAGTTCCGTCTCGATCTGAAGGGGGGGATCGCCAAGGAGGATATCTTCGTGGTCGGCTCGTTCAACAACTGGCGTCCATCGCCCGAGTGGCGCATGAGCCATGATCCGAACTCCGGCTTCTATACCGTGCGCGGGCTGCTGCGGCGCGCGCTGCATGAATACCAGTATGTGGCCGGTGAATGGGACGAGGAGGCGGGGGTGCTGCGCAAGCCCGACGCCACCTTGATCGAGGGAAATCTCACGGCCACAAGCCTTCCCTATTACGCATTTATCTACTATCGCGAGACCACCAGCGGCGGCTACGACAGGATCGTCGGCGCTGGCGTCGATATTTCAGGACATCGATAACAATGAATCAGCAGAACAGCATCATCCGGGTGGGAGTCGTGGGGGTCGGACATCTCGGCGCCGTGCATGCGCGGCTCTGGAAGGGGATCGAAGGGGCCGAGCTTGTCGGCCTGTACGACGTCAACGCCGCGCGTGCCGCGACGGTGGCGGCCGAGCATGGCGTCGCGGCGTTCGCATCGCTCGATGAGCTCTTTGCCGCGGTGGATGCCATCAGCATCGTCACCCCCACGTCAAACCACGCCGAGGTGGCGCTGCGGGCGCTCGGCGCCGGCGTCCATATCTTCGTCGAGAAGCCTATCACCGCCGCCTACAGCGACGCCGAGCCGATCATCAGGATCGCCGAGGAGGGACGGCTGGTGGTGCAGGTGGGGCATATCGAGCGCTACAATCCGGCGTTTGCCGCGCTGCGGGGCTTCGATCTGCGGCCGATGTTCATCGAGTCGCATCGATTGGCGCAGTTCCGTCCCCGCGCCACCGATGTGGCGGTGGTGCTCGACCTGATGATCCACGACATCGATCTGGTGCTGACGCTGGTCGACAGCCCGATCACCGATATCCGGGCAAGCGGCGTCTCGGTGGTCAGCGACACGATCGATATCGCCAATGCGCGGCTCGAGTTCGCCAACGGCTGCGTCGCAAACCTGACGGCAAGCCGGATCTCGCAGCGGCAGATGCGGAAGATGCGTCTGTTCCAGAAGGATGCCTATATCTCGATCGACTTCGCCGAGCCTTCGGTGGAGCTGTTCAAGATCGCCGACGATGGAGCGGTGATCGGGGAGAGCACGATGCTGCTCGGCGCGATCGACCTCGGCACGCAGCGGCGGAACATCACCTACGAGAAGCTGCCGACCCCGGAGATCAACGCGCTGGCGCAGGAACTGCGGGAGTTCGTCGGGGCGATTCGCGAGGGAACCGGATCGATGGTGACGGCACGGTCGGGCGCCGAGGCGCTGCGCGTGGCCGAGGAGATCGTCCGGGAGATCGAGCAGCGTGCGGTGACCGTCTAGTCTCTTCGCGGGCTGTACCGTCGGGAAGGGGGAGTGTTTCAGGTTGGTTGTCGAATGTTGAGAGGTGAGCCGGAATTGAACTCTGCCCCAACATTCCGGTACACTGAGACACTCTCGGAAGCGGAGATAACACTGAGGGCTATTCATGTTCCGTTATTGCAAATTCATATTATCGCAACCCGTATATCCCGGATAAAAGAAGCCGACTGAGGTCCGCCCGGTACTGAACATTCAGGTCGTCGGTCGGCGCAGTTCGACGATATCGGGCGGAGGGTGCGGGGTTTTTCGCAGGTCTTTTCGGGAGTTCATCACCACCCGGCTCGAGGATGTTCGGGGCGTGGGGATGGGGCTTCACCGAAGGGCGGGATTGTCGGGAAATGGGATGGCTCCATACGGGGAGCCTTACGGGTCGAGCCGGGGGAGATGCAGGGTGTGTTCCGGGGCGAGGTCGAGATTGCTTCCGTCTTCCCGATCTTATCGAGCACCGCAGATGTTCCGGGAGTCCGTCGCCGATCCGAACGCCGCGATCCATGCGCGATATCCTCATCCTCGCGTTGCCTCTCTGCCCGTTACGCCGTGGGCTGCCGGAGATATGGCCGAGATCCCATTGATGCCCCTGGGTTCTCCGCCGCCCGACGATCGGTCGCATCCGTCCGCCGGCCTGAAAAAGCGCGGAGCCGGTGATGCCTCGGAAGGAATTTTCATATGCATCGCCCCATTCTCTGGCTGATTGGGGGATGATTAGTAGGTTTGGGCCCCGCCGTACTACGGCTCGCCGGAGTCATGGCCCAACGCCGGTGGCAGATTCCGGGCGCTCTGTGGTGGAGCCGGCCATCTATCCCGCATGTAATCAGATTGTGAGTCGTACGCATTGAAGCACGTTGTTGACATACAGAATCCGTTGATCCATGCCATCGGCGATATCGCGTCGGTCGAGCACAAGAATATCTATCTGGTCGGTGGCTACGTCCGCGATATGCTCCGGGGGAAGTCGGGGAACGATATCGACTTCACGGTGGAGGGGAGCGGGGTGGAGTTCGCCCAGGTTGTGGCGCGTGAGTTCAAGACCCATCCGGTGATCTTCGAGCGGTTCGGGACGGCGATGGTGCCGGTCGGGGGGTATAAGCTCGAGTTCGTCGGGACGCGCAAGGAGGAATATCCCGAAAACTCCCGCAAGCCGGTGGTCACCGAGGGGACGCTCGACGACGATCTCCGCCGTCGCGACTTCACGGTGAACGCCATGGCGATTCGCGTGGGGGGGAACAGCACCGGCGAGGTGATTGATCTGTTCGGCGGCATCGAGGATATGGAGCGTCGCCTGCTGCGCACGCCGCTCGATCCGCATACCACCTACTCGGAGGACCCGCTGCGGATGATGCGCGCCGCGCGCTTCGCCGCGCAGCTCGAATTCGAGCTCGATACCGCCTCGTTCGAGGCGATCCGCGATCTGCGCGAGCGGATCAGGATCATATCGCAGGAGCGGATCAGCGACGAGTTTCTCAAGCTGCTGATGGCCCGCACGCCGAGCACCGGGCTGGCGATACTCTTCGAGAGCGGATTGATGGAGCTGATCTTCCCGGAGGTTCACCGTCTCGATGGCGTAGATCTGGTGAAGGCCGAGGGGGCCGTCTACGCCCACAAGAACGTCTTCTGGCACACCCTCCGCGTGGTGGATAATATCGCCATGGTCACCGATCACGTCTGGCTGCGGTTCGCCGCGCTGATGCACGACATCGCCAAACCGGTCACCAAGCGTTTCCGCGAGGGGATCGGCTGGAGCTTCCACGGCCACGAGGAGATCGGCGCGCGCTGGCAGGAGAGGATCTTCCGCAGGATGAAGCTCCCGCTGAAGGAGAAGGACTATGTGACGAAGCTCGTCAGGATGCATCACCGTCCGATGGTGCTGGTCGAGGAGGGGGTGACCGACTCGGCGATCCGCCGTCTGGTGGTGGATGCCGGGGAGGATCTCGACGATCTGTTCAAGCTCTGCCGCGCCGATATCACCAGCCGCGATCAGCGCCGGGCGCGGCGGTACCTGGAGAACTACGACCGGGTGATCGACAGGATCAGGGAGGTGGAGGAGAAGGATCGTCTCCGCGCCTTCCAGTCGCCGGTGCGGGGGGAGGAGATCATGGAGATCTGCGGGCTGGCGCCGTCGCGCGCGGTCGGCGTGCTCAAAGGGGCGATCGAGGATGCGATCCTCGACGGAAGGATTCCGAACGATTACGATGCCGCCAGGGCCTACCTGCTGGAGGTGAAGGATGAGCTGCTGGCGGAGTTCGCTGCCGGCAACATCGGCCGATAGGCCTTCCCGGCCGCTGCATCCCGTCGAAACGAAAACAGCCTGAGCGGAATCCCCGTCTCAGGCTGTGCTGTGTATGGCCCCATGAATCGCCATGGGATATTATCGTCCGCCCCGCCGCTCAGCTCAGTTGAACCCGACGTTCATCGTCAGGAAGAGCCCGCCGAAATCGGTGATCGACTCGTTCCGCAGGCTCTCCAGGCCGGGACGGAAGGGGATGTAGAAGTAGCGGACATTGACCCCGAGGATCGGCTTCTTGCCGCCGACCTCGGCCCCCACCCCGATGAATCCGCCGCCGGTGAAGTACGCCCTGGCATGGCCGAAGCTCTTGAAGAACGAATAGTCGTACGGAAGGGCCATGATCATGGTGGGACCGGCGCCGAGGTTGAAGTAGGGGCGGAAATTATCCACCAGCACCTCCTCAAGCAGCCTGTAGCGTACGCCGATCATCAGCGGGAATGTATAGAGCCTGTTGACCTTGTCGGGGATCAGATAGTCCTGCGCGCTCTGGTCGTACTGCTCGAACTCATCGGACTTCCTCGATCCGGTGATCCCGAGATTGACGAAACCCGAGAAGTTCTCCGAGTAGTTGTGCTGATAGAATCCGCCGACGCCGAATCCGCTGTTGCTGAACAGAAGATCGAACCCGTACGCGTCTTTGTAGTCCCGCAGCACGCTCTGGCTGTCGATCAGCGGGCGCGCCGGCTCGAACACAAAGAGCGTATCTCCCGGGGGCGCCACGGGCGCCGGGGAGGTGGAGCCGCCGACCGGTTCCCCCGCCACCTGCGCACGGAGCGCGGTGGAGGCGAACAGCAGGCAGATACACCAGGCAGAAAGAAATTTCTTCATCGACGAGCTCCGCATCATGCGATTGAAAACGACCGAGCACCGAAGAAATTATAGCAATCCTGCGGCCATATCCGCGGGCATGCCGCGCACGCGATCGGGTTATGCTCCCGCCGGGGCAGCGCGGCGCTCTCCGGCCTGTACCTTGTCGATATGCCAGCAGGCGACCGAATGCCCCGTCTCCACCTCGACCAGTGGCGGCTCGGCGTTCCAGCAGAGCTGATCGGCGTAGCCGCAGCGCGTGCAGAAATGGCAGCCGACCGGGAAGTTCGTCGGCGCGGGGACGGTCCCCTCGATGGTTGCAAGGCGGGTAAGCTCCTCGCCGAGGCGGGGGATCGACTTGAGCAGGCCGATCGTATAGGGATGCTTGGCGTTGTAGAAGATTTCGTCGACGCTGGCGTACTCCACGATCTTCGCCGCGTACATCACCGCGACGCGATCGGAGACTTCGGCGATCACCCCCAGATCGTGCGTGATCATGATCACCCCCATCCCCAGCTCCTCCTGCAGTCTGGTGATAAGCTCGAGGATCTGCGCCTGCACGGTGACGTCGAGCGCCGTGGTCGGCTCGTCGGCGATCAGCAGGCCAGGGTTGCAGGAGAGCGCCATGGCGATCATCACGCGCTGGCGCATGCCGCCGGAGAGGTTGTGCGGGTATTCGCGGTAGCGCTGCTCCGGCGCCGGGATGCCCACAAGCTTCAGCATCTCGATCGATCTGTTGCGCGCCTCGGCTTTCGATACCTTCTGGTGGAGCATCACCGCCTCGTCGATCTGATGGCCGACGGTGAACACCGGGTTGAGCGATGTCATCGGCTCCTGGAAGATCATCGAGATCTCGTTGCCCCGGATGCTCCGCATCCGCTCCTCGGAGAGCTCCAGCAGGTTCGTTCCGTTGTAGAGGATCTCCCCCCCCTCGATCTTGCCGGGGGGATTCGGGATCAGCCGCATGATCGACAGGGCCGTCACCGATTTGCCGCAGCCCGACTCGCCAACCACGCCGAGCGTCTCGCCCCGATCGACATCGTAGCTGACGCCATCCACCGAGCGGGCCGTGCCATCGTCGGTGTGGAAATATGTTTTGAGGCCCTTTACTTCGAGAAGCTTTGCCATGTATTCAGTGCGAAATTGATGACGAGAGTTGACGATCCCCGGCAGTGCGCCCGGCGGCGCCCCCGGAGAGGCCAATGGCGTCGGTGATCCTATCGTTTGAGCTTCGGGTCGAGCGCGTCGCGGAGGCCATCCCCCAGCATGTTGAAGCCGAACACCGCCAGGGCTATCGCCACCGACGGATAGATCGCCAGACCCAGATTTGTGCCGGCCATCATATTGCCGTAGCCATCCTTGATCATCTGTCCCCACGATGCGTCGGGGGGCTGCACGCCGAGCCCGAGAAACGCCAGCGATGCCTCGGCGATGATGGCGCTGGCGAATCCGGCGGTGGTCACCACGGTGATCGGACCCAGAGCATTGGGGAGGATATGGCGGAAGATGGTCCGCATCGAGCCGAAGCCGACCGCGCGCGTCGCCTCGACGTATTCGGTCTCCCGAAGCGAAAAGAACTGTCCGCGCACGATGCGCGCCGTATCGACCCAGTTGGCGACGCCGATCGCTATGAACGCCTGCCAGAATCCGGCGTTGGCGTTCTTGATCGATGGGAAGATCGGCTCCAGCAGCCCGGTGAACCCTCCCCAGATCCCCTGCCATGCGATCGACAGCGCGATCACCAGCAGGATGAACGGAAAGCTCCAGATCACATTGGCGAAGTACATGATCACCCCGTCGATCCATCCCCTGAAATACCCCGCCAGCGCCCCGAGCACCACGCCGATGATCAGCGACAGAAGCTCGGCCACCAGCCCGACCGTCAGCGAGACGCGCGCGCCATCCATCAGCCGGCTCAGCACGTCCCGCCCGAGGTCATCGGTGCCGAGCAGATAGTGCGGCTCCTTGTGCCAGTCGCTCTCGCTCTGTCCGACCAGTCCCGATCGCGCTATGGCGCCGGGACGGCCGAGCAGATCGGTATAGCGGACCGAATCGCCGGCGACGGTATACGATTCGATCGGGATGAACTCATCGCCGTAGGCGCCCCCCTGCGACCGGGCCACCAGAAGGTTGCCGGTGAAGCCGGAGGGCTTCTTCACATACTCGAGAACCTGCCGGTTCGGGTCCATCGGCGATATCACCGGCGCCAGGATCGCCACCAGCACCAGCAGAACGATGATCACGAGACCGGCCACGGCGAGCCTGTTTTTCTTCAGGCGCCGCCATGAGTACCACCAGAGCGAACGTGGTTTGCCTCCACCTGTTTTCGCGGCCGGCGCCGCGTCTTCGCCTCGGTCGATTGGGGGGAGATCGGTGAACGTCTCGGACATGAAAAACTAAGCGACAAATGGAGAGTTGATCGTTACGAAGCGCCAGGAACCATCACATCATACAAGGATAGAACCTGGCGCCCAAATAACCAACCGGGAAACGCTGCTCAGCGCACAATATTCACCGGGTAGCCGGTCAGTCCGGCCGCCGTTCGGACGGTGAACATATAGAGCCCCTGGGGCCAGTCACGGGCATCGATCTCGAGGATGCCCCGTTCGAGCGCGACATTTCCCTCGAAACTGCGCGCGAGCCGACGGTAGCGGGCCTCGCCGACCAGGTTCCCCAGCGGGGTGTAGATCACGCCATGCACCTCCATGAAGTCACGCTCGGAGGCGGCGTACTGGTCGATCTGTACCTGGACCATCGAGCCGTCGGCGACGGTCGGGGGGAACGATTCGACCACGGCCTTGTCGGCCTCGATGCGTCGCGTTCTGACGCGGATGGCGCAGCCGGTGACGCTGTTGGTGCTGAGATCGACTTTGGCCTGCAGCGGGATGGAATGCGCGCCGCACGGATCGGAGATCACGAGCGTGTCGTACTCGGCCGTCTGGGTGCCGGGTGTATAGCATATCCGCAGCGCGGCGCTCGCGTGCGCCGGTATCGTCAGCGGGAACTGCGATGGCGGAACCGAAAACCCTGTCGTCCCCAGCACCTGGGCCGAGGGGACGACGACGGCATTATCCCCATCGTTGCTGATCCGTACCGAATCGCATACCACGTCGAGAGCCTGATCCCGCACACATTGGCGATATCGTATTCTTGGGTTGTACACCGGGATGGTGTCGGGGGTGACAGCGATCTTCGGTATCGGTTGTATGCTCCTGTAGAAAAAATGTATCCGAGCACACAGAGAAGATAAAACGTCTCCCCGACAGCAAAACCAAGCCGCCGGGGAGCAATGAAATATCGGGTGTGGAAGAGGGTGGTCCGGACTACACTAACTCAATCGCACCTTCGGATCGAGCAGGGAATAGACGATATCGACGATGAAATTCACCACCACGAACACAACCGCCGTGAAGAGCACGGTTCCCTGAATCATCGGGAAGTCGAGCTGGATGACCGCCTGAAACGCCAGACGGCCGATCCCCGGCCAGTTGAAGATCGCCTCGATGAAGAACGTTCCGGCAAGTGTTCCGGCCAGCCATGCCGAAATCGTGGTGACGACCGGGTTGAGCGCGTTACGGAGCGCATGCTTTAGAATCGTGTTCCCTTCGGTGAGCCCCTTGGCACGCGCGGTGCGGATATAATCCTGGCTCAGTACCTCGAGCATGGAGCTGCGGGTGATACGGGCGATGATCGACAGCGGACGGGCCGCCAGCGCCACCATCGGCAGGATCAGCAGACTGAAGTTGGTGTCCGATCCGCTGAAGATATAGCCGGAGGCATCGAACCAGTGGAGCCATTTGTTGAAGATGGCGATCATAAAGATACCCAGCACGAACACGGGGACCGAGATCCCGAGCAGCGCCAGGATCAGCGATGAGTAATCGAATACTGTATAGGGCTTCCACGCCGAGACAACGCCGATCGCGATCCCCACAAAGGTTGCGATCAGCAGCGCGCTGACCGCCAGAATCGCCGTCGCCGGAAAGCGGTCGAGGATCGTGTCGCGTACCACAAGGTTCGTCGCGAAGCTTCGCCCCAGATCCCCCTGTACGGCCTTGAGAAGAAAATCGCCGTACTGTTCATAGATGGGGCGGTCGAGCTTCCACATCCGCCGGATCGATTCAAGGCTCTGGATATCGGTTCGCTGACCCGCCACCAGGCGCGCCGGGTCGCCTGCCGGAAGCACGCGAACAAGGACGAAGGTGACCGTCATCACGCCGAAGATGATAAGGACGGAATAGATGAACTGCCGGACGATATACGACAACATAGTCTGGGGGTATGCCAGGAAAGACGAACGCCGTGACCAAACGGCACGATCGAAGCGAAGATAGCGATACCCCACGGCCCCATGCAACTATCCGGAGCGTCTCGTTGTTGATGGTCTGGTACGGGCGCTTCCGATATGCCGGGCGCGCCTTTCGGCAGGAAGATATTCTAATGTGTGGAGCATATCATGGATACGATCGATCAGCAACTTCCAAGCACCGGCCCGCTGCAGAGGGAGGAGTGGGGATACGGCCCCCATTTCATACGCCGTTATAGTGTGAGCGTCACCAACCCGGCCGTGAGCGCCACCGAGCTGATGCGGAAGCTGCAGCAGGATATCAATCACTTCTCTCCGCAGCAGAACGCCTGCTTTACAAAAAGCAAGGGAGAGCCGGGGAAACTGGCCGTCGGGGACGAGTTCTCGATCAGGATCTGCGGCCCGAACGATGGCATGGTGGTGGTAGTCGATGTCGACGCGATGTCGTTCTCTCTGCATACATTGAAGGGACATCCCGAGGCGGGGGAGATCCAGTTCAGCGTCCGCGACGAGCCGGAGGGCTTCCGCTTCCAGATCGAGTCCCATGCCCGAAGCAAGGATATGCTCATCCATCTGATGTATCATACCCTCGGCATCGGCAAAATGAAGCAGGAGGAGACCTGGACCCATTTCTGCAACGCCGTCGCCGAATACTCCGGCGGGGAGAAGGGAGGGGTTCAGGTGACGACCTATCGCTGCGAGAACGACGGAATGTCGGCCTGTACCTTCGAGGAGCTTGCCGCGCCGGCCGCCGAGGAAAAGCTCGAGCGGATGAAACAGCGCGATCAGAACCTTCGCCGGCACGACACATAAGGCGGGCGGCGGAGTCCGTCAATCGAATAACCAATGGCGGTGAAGATGGAAGCCGAACGCGCGAATATCTTGAGACCGGAGGATAGGCTTCCTCCGTCACAACAGAAGGAGGAGGGGAAGGAGAGGACGCCGAAGCCGAAAAGCGGAGCGAACCTTCCCTATCAGCGTCAGCTCCAGGCGATGAAGGATCTCGGTATCAACTACGATCATGACGATCGCAGCGAGGTGACCGAGGCCAACGGCTGGCGGATCGACAGCTACCAGACCGGACTCCCACCGGAGCCCCCCGGCGCGCCGATCGATGGCGGTTCGTTCGTCGCGGCAAAGGCAGTGCTGCAGGACTACAGCTTCGTCGATCCCGATCTGATCCGGGGGTATTACGACCCGGAGGCGCCGCTGCTCGGGCGGGTGATGCTGCTGAAGGTCAAGGTGTTTAAGCTGTTCAGGTTCGAGTTCGGCGTCCGCGTCAACCAGGTCATCGACGAGGTCACCGAGGGGGAGTATATATGGGGCTATGCGTACCAGACGCTGCAGGGGCACTTCGAGATGGGGGAGATCACCTTCAAGGTCGCCAAGGAGAAGGCCACCGGCAATGTCGTGTTCCGTATCAACGCCTACTCCAAGCTCGACCGCATCAGGAACCTGGTGTATCGCGTCGGAGCGCGGCTGTTTGCGCGGCGGCTGCAGTTGCGCTATGCCGATTACGCGCTGAAGCGTCTTCCCCAGATGGTCCAGGAGCGCCTGAAGACGGGTGGCGCGGGGAAATAAATAATCATACACTATATCGGAGTACGATATAGTGCAATGCCCGGCCGGACATCACAGGTCCGGCCGGGCATTATCATATCAGCGAGGCCGACCCTGGCTTACGCGGCCTTCTTCGAGATAAAGCGATCGTACCACATCGCGGCAACGAGGATGCCCCACAGCTGTGTGCTGTAATTGGCTTTGTGCGCTTTGTGCTGCGCGAACATGTACTCGATATATTCCTTTCGGAATATCCCAAGACCCATAAGGCCGGAGTCCATGATCGTATCACGTGTGAATTTTCCAAGCTTTCCGGTACGCATCCATTCCTCGGTGGGGGCATTAAATCCCTGCTTTTTTCGATAGATGATCTCATTGGGGATAATACCTTCGGATGCCTTCTTAAGGATGTATTTCGGGATGCCATCCTTGATCTTGAGTTTCTGGGGTATTCTGAAGGAGAATTCGACGAGCCGATGATCGAGAAACGGCACGCGCGACTCGACCGATACCGCCATCGACATTTTATCCACCCGCATAAGCAAAAGCTCAACAAGCCGGTTTTTGAACTCCAGATAGACCATATGCCGCAGATAATCTCCATCGCCCGATCCGGCCATCATCCGCTCATAATTGGCGACATATTGTCTGACTACCCGCGCCGAATCGGCCGAGGCTCCGAAGAATGATTCCGTCAGAAGATGTTTTTTGACCTCATGGGTCACCCCTTTTGCTCCGCCATAATATGGCACATCGTCTTCGGCGGCGCGGCGCGCATAATCCACCAGGATCGAGTCAGGGGTTAATTTCCTGAACAGAGGATACGCGATCTTCTTGGCAAGTTTTGGCAGGAGGGAATAGTAATATTTATAGTACTGAACCTCCCGGAGATAATTAGAATATCCGGAGAACTGTTCGTCGGATCCCTCTCCCACCTGTACGACAACTGTTCCCGAATCGCGCGCCAGCTTGCTGACGAAATAGAGCGGGACGCACACCGGGTCGCCGTTCGGCTCATCCTGATGCCAGACCATCTGCGGGAGGAAATCGATGAGCATCTGCTCATCGAGCAGCATCTCATGATGATTGGTGTTGAACTGCTTGGCGATCTGCCGCGCATATCCCATCTCGTTATACTTCTCGAGATCCTTGATTCCGATCGAGAATGTTTCCACCGGTCGTGTCATCAGCTCCGACATCAACGCTACGTTGAGCGACGAATCGATGCCGCCGGAAAGAAGCACACCGAACGGCACGTCCGACATCATCCTCAGTTTGATTGAGTCGCGGAGCAGACGGCGGATATTCTCGACGCAGAAATCCTCGTCGGCGAACCGGGCGCTTGGAAATTCCTCAGTGACATGATTCAGATCCCAGTATTTCTCCTGCCGCACATCGCCGTTGCGATCGATCGTCAGGTAATGTCCGGCCTCGAGCTTATAGATATCCTTGAAGAGCGTCTCTCCGGCCGGGGTGGTCCAGAATGTTAGATAATCGTAGAGCCCCTGCCGGTTCATCTCCGATGATATCGCGGGGTGTTTTACGATCGCCTTGATCTCCGACGCGAAGTAGAGCGCGCCATCCTTGATCGTATAGTAGAGCGGCTTGACCCCTATCCTGTCGCGCACCAGCAGCAGCCGCTCTTTCGTGGCATCCCAGATCGCGATGCCGAACATGCCGTAGAGCTTCGAGATGAAATCGATCCCATACTCCTGGTAGGCGTAGAGGATCGTCTCGGTATCGGTCTTCGAGTGATAGCGATATCCCTTCGCCTCCAGATCCTTTCTGATGTCGAGATGGTTGTAGATCTCGCCGTTGAACACGATCCAGATCGAGCCGTCGGCGTTCGACATCGGCTGGTGACCGGCCGAGGAGAGATCGACGATCGAGAGGCGCCGGAAGCCGAAGCCGAGGCGCTGGTCGGGAGAGACGTACACCCCTCCGTCATCGGGGCCGCGATGATGGATCTCGTCGGTCATGCGCTCGATGATCTCCGGGGAGACCAGTGACTTGCTGCCCGCGTAGTTGAACACACCAAGAATACCGCACATACCTGTCGAAGAATCTGAAGTTGGAGATGGCCGGGGAGCTCACACTGCCCCTCGGGCGCCATGGGATGCGAAGCGATCCGTCGGGCGCCAAGATACCGATACGGGAACCGGCACCCCTTGTTATTTTGTTAAGAGCCGCGGATCTCCCGACCGAACGACGGAATCCAGCGTATCTATCGGGAGCCGTATGCAACGAGTCGGAATCATCGGCGGAGGGATCGGGGGGATCGCCGCCGCATTGTATCTGCGACGTGCCGGATTCGATGTAAGTGTGTTCGAGCGCCATCCGGCCCCCGGAGGAAAACTGAGCCGGCTGCAGCATGACGGGTTCACCTTCGATCTCGGCCCCACGGTGCTGACGATGCCGTTCGTCCTCCGCGAGCTGTTCGAGCACTGCGGTCGACGCCTGGAGGATTACCTGACGCTCCGTCCCGTCGAGCCCACCTGCCGCTATCACTGGAGCGATGGGACGGTGTTCGATGCCTTCAGCGACCGCGCCAGGCTTGCCGGGGAGCTTGAGCGCGTCTTCCCCGGCGATCGCGACGCGGTGCTCACGTTTCTCGACGACAGCGCCCGGCTCTACGAGGCCACCAGGGAGATCTTTCTGTTCAACCCATTCGATGGATTCGTCGAGATGATCAAGCCGCGCAACCTCCGGCTTCTTCCGATGCTCCCGAAGCTCGGCGTAACCACCACTGTGGACGCCAGCCTTCGCCGGAGGTTCCGCTCCCCGAAGCTCGTGCAGCTGTTCGACCGTTTCGCCACCTACAATGGCTCCTCTCCCTACAGGGCCTCGGCCACGCTGAACATCATCCCGTACGTGGAGTTCGGGTTCGGAGCATGGTATCCGGATGGAGGGATGACGGCGATCGCCGATGCGCTGGGAAGGCTTGCCGCCGAGCTGGGCGTCGATATCCGCACGGAGACGAACGTCGGGGGAGTGGAGCGGAAGGGGAAGACGATCACCGCCATCGTCGCCGACGGCGAGTCGGTCGCGGTGGATGCGGCGGTCTCGAACGTCGATGTGCTCTGGACGTACCGGAATCTCCTCGAGCCGGCCGGCATCCCCACACCGGCGAGCGTGGCCCGGGCCGAGCGCTCCTGCTCCGGCTTCCTGATGCTGGCCGCCGTCAAAGGGAGCCATCCCCCCCTGGCGCACCACAACATCTTCTTCAGCGATGATTATCCCGAGGAGTTCCGCGATATCTTCGAGCGCAGGCGCCTGCCACGGGAAATGACGATCTATGTGTCGATCGCCTCGAAGAGCGATCCGGCTCTCGCCCCGGAGGGGTGCGAGAGCTGGTATATCCTTATCAACGCTCCGTCGGGAGGGATCGAGCACCACGACCCGGAGTCGCGGTGCTGGTATGCCGAGTCGGTGTGGGGACGTCTCCGCGCGTTCGGTCTTGTCCCGGAGGTCATCTGGCAGGGGGGGCTGACGCCGCTCGATATCGAGCAGCGGTACAACAGCGTCGATGGCGCCATCTACGGCGCCTCGTCGAACTCGATCTTCTCGGCGTTTCTGCGGCCGCGCAACAAGGCTCCCGGGCTGCGGAATCTCTACTTCGCCGGGGGGAGCAGCCATCCCGGCGGGGGGATTCCGCTGGTGCTTCTCTCCGGGAAGATCGCCGCCGCCATCATCGAGCGCGATCTCGGCGGCGGCTCGCCATCTTACGGATAGAGCGTCCGCGTGCTCCAGTCGCCGCCCTCTCCCTGCCGCTCGAATACCAGTCTGTCGTGCAGGCGGAACTCCCCTGCGGTCCAGAACTCTATACGATGCGGGACGATCCTGAAGCCCGACCAGAAGGGGGGCCTCGGGGGGATGGCATCGGCGAAGCGCTCTTCGTTTGCCCGTACCCGGCTCAGCAGCTCCTCGCGGGAGTCGAGCGTCCTGCTCTGCTCCGACGACCATGCGCCGATCTGGCTTCCGCGGGCCCGCGAGGCGAAATAGTCATCGGCCTCGGCATCGGTCACCGGCTCGACGCGCCCTTCGACGCGCACCTGCCGGCCGATCGGCTGCCAGTAGAAGCAGAGGGCGGCATGGGGATTGGCGGTGATCTCGCGCGCCTTGCGGCTCTCCAGATTGGTATAGAAGACGAATCCCTCCTCATCGAACCCCTTCAGCAGAACCATCCTGACCGAGGGGCGACCGTCGGCATCGGCGGTGGCGAGCGCCATCGCATTCGGTTCGACGATTCCCGCATCGGCCGCCTGCTGAAAGATCTGTGCGAAGAGTTGGTACGGATTTGCTGCTGTCATGGGTCTGTATGATTGCTGGGGCGTCCGCCGATGCGGACGAATACTATTCGTGAGGCTACGCAAACCTTTTCCGGGGTGCCGGTGTCAGAGGCGGGTAGTTCTCAGTAACTTCGCGTCAATGTTCTGCCGTGGCGCTCATTGGAGGCCCCGGCGTCAATAATCCTTTACTAACGCAATGAGACGCAGAACACATTGGATCGGAATGCTTGCCATCCCGCTTCTGGCCGCAGGGCTCCTCTACGGATGCTCGGCCATCCAGGGGCTGATGGGACTGAACAAGCTGCAGTTCAAGCTCGATAACGTCAACGGGTTCCGTCTGGCCGGCGTCGATGTCAGCCGCGCGGCAAGCCGTGGAGATATCGGCGTCGGCGATGTGCTGAATCTCACCTCGGCATTCGCGCAGAAGCGCCTTCCGGTCGACTTCACCCTCAACGTGGCCGTCAAAAACCCTAACACCCCGTCGGCCGGCAAGGGGGCGACCAATCTCTTCCTCCGCAAGATCGCCTGGACCCTTCTGATCGACGACCGTGCCACGATCAGCGGCGTCACCGATCAGCGGCTGGAGATTCCGGGGGGCGGTCAGACCGTCACCGTGCCGCTTCAGATGTCGCTCGATCTCTACAAGTTTTTCAGCGATCGGGGCTTCGATGATCTTCTGAACCTCGGACTCGCCATCGGCGGCAACCGTGGATCGAGCTCGCGCCTGAAGCTGACCGCCCAGATCTCGGCCGAGATCCCCGGCACCAACAGCGTCATTCAGTATCCCGGCACCCTTACGATCGTCGATCACAGCTTCACCAATCCCTGATCGGCGCGACGATAGAGCTTTATCCGGATATGAGCCGTCTTCGACCCTGGGGTCGGGGACGGCTCGGTCGTTTCCGGGGAGAGCTGCCGGTCTACTTCTTCGGCTTCGCGACGGCCATCAGGGAGACGCCGAAGGGGAGGTTGAGGGAGGGGACGAAATGCTTCTCCGCCTCGAACACCGTCCTGAACACCGAGTTGACCAGCGGCGATGGCTGATCGACCTCGCCGGTCGCCTCGTTGACATTCTTGTTTCTGTCGACGAACTTCTTGGCCGCCGCCAGCGGGAACAGGAACGTGTTGTAGTAGGTGAACTTCACCGGCTCGAGCCCCGCCGCCTCCAGCGCCGCGCGAAGGGTCGACGGGCTGTAGCGCCGCTTGTGATGGTTCGCCAGGTCGTGCGCACTCCACATCCACATATGCGCCGGGACCGTGACGATCACCCGCCCATCGGGGCCGACGATATCGCGTGCGGTCTTCAGCACGCTGACGTCGTCATCGATATGCTCGATCACATCGAGCAGGGTCACCGCCTTGACATCGAACTTATCCTTCGGAAACTCCTCGGCGGGCATCAGGAAGACGTTCTTCAGCCCACGTTTTTTCGAGTACTCGACGGCCAGCGGGGACATATCGATCCCGACCATATTGTAGGTTTTCGAGAGCTCCTTCATGATCGCGCCGGTGCCGCAGCCGATATCGAGGATGGTATCCCCCGGCTTCAGGTTGCCGTAGCGTTCGATCACGCGCAGCACGATCTGCGTGCGCGCCGCAAACCACCAGTGGGACTCTTCCTGCTGGAAATGAAGATGATAGAGGGATTCATCCATGGATCGTTATCACCTGCTCTAATCGTGTTCCAAAAAAGAGGGGAGTGAAGCTGTCGTCAGCCACTCCCCGGCAAAGAAACGCATCATCGGCCCAACCTGCGCGGTCGGCTTAGAACCGTGTGTTCCGGTAGTCGTCGATCGATGCCCGCTCGCGCTGCTTCTGCAGCCACTCCTGGAAGGAGGTCTGGCGGCGCTGCGCGATAAGGTTCTGAATGAACTTGGCCTTCTCGGTCTCGAACTCCTGATCGGTCGGCTGGGTCCGGTTTGCGACCGTCACGATGTAGTAGCCGCGCTCGCCACGGATCAGGTCGGAGGTCTGGTTCAGCTTCAGATTGAACGCCGCGTTGGTCAGACCATAGTCGAAGCCGACGCCAGGGAACGGAGCCGAGCGGCTGACATCGGTGAACGGACGGACCTGAACGGTCGGGTCGATCTGCTGCAGCTTCGAGAGGCTGTCGCCGGCGGCAAGCTGGGCGCGGAGCTTCGTTGCCTTGTCCTTGATCATGTCGAGCTTCCGCTGGTTGCGGATCTTGGCGATGATCGTCTGCTTGGCGTCGTCGAACTCCATCATCCCTTCCTTGCGGATCTTCGAGATCTGGCCGACGATATATCCCCCCCCCTGAAGCTCGATCACCTCGCTGACGTCGCCAACGTTGCCGGCATAGGCGAAGTTGGTGAGCTTCATCGAGCCACCGGCCGGCTGGAGCCGATCGATCGGGCCCGACTCGAGCACCTGGATCTTCTGCTTGGCGGCCAGCGTGTCGATCACCATCCCCTTGCTGAGCTCCTCGCGGAACTGGGCGGCGCGACGGCTCACCTCATTGCGGGTGATGTTGGAGACCTTCACATCGAACCTGATATCGCGAAGCTTGTAGCTCTTGCTGGAGCGGTCGGTCACCTTGATGATATGGTAGCCGAACTCAGTCTTGACCGGTCCGACGATGCTTCCCGTCGTTGCGGCGAATGCCGCGTCCTCGAACGGCTTGACCATGCTCCCCTTCTTGAAGTAGCCGAGGTCGCCACCGCGCTGCGCCGATCCCGGATCTGCGCTGAACTGCTGCACCAGCATCTCGAACGGCTCGCCCGCCTTGGCACGCTGGAACACTTTCTCGGCGAGGGCCTTGACGCTGTCGTCGTTGCCCCCCGGGGCGGTGCGAAGCAGGATATGCTGCGCCTTGACGAACACCTCGCCTGAATCCCTGACGTCGACCACATTAACAAGGAAGTTCCCCTCGGAGAGCCTGATCGGGCCGATCACCGCGCCCGGCTCGCTTCCCTGAATGGCGGTCTGAAGCTCCGGCGCGATCTCCTGCAGCGGCGTATAGCTGGTGCCGTTGTAGTTGCTGGTGCCGAGCTTCGAGGCGAACTGCTTGAAGACCGAGTCCTTGGCCTGCGGCGTCGTTGCGCGGCCGAGGGCCTCGGAGACATCCCTCAGGTTCTTTGCCACCTTCGACGAATCGCTCGACGACGGGAGCAGGTTGAACATCGCATAGCGCACCTCGCGTGCGTTGCGCTGCTGGAAGTCTCCCTTGTGAGCGTCGTAATATTTCCGGGCATCCTCATCGCTGACCTTCACCGCCGAATCGGAGATCGACGTCGCGTCGATCAGGGCGAAGACGCCGGTGGCCTTGGCCTGCTGATCGTCGAACGCGGCGCGGGCCTCGGCGGGGGAGGGAATGGCCGAGGAGGCCACCACGCTCTGCACTGCCTCGCGCAGGCGGTCCAGGCGGATCCCCTCTTCCATCGTCTTGATCTGCTTCTTGATCTTGTCGATATCGTTCGGCTGGGCGCCACGCGCGGTCATGAAGCCGTTGATATCGCTCATGAAGCTCAGATACTCGTTCTGATGGAACGTGCCCGTGCTGTCGACGAACGGCTGCTTGAGCGCCGGGGGCGGATCATACAGAAGCACCTCGCGGAGTTCGTCATCGCTGATGGTGATGCCAAGGCGCTGTGCCTCCTGGCGGATGAGCATCTCGTCAACCATCATCTGCCAGACCTGCTCCCGGATACGCTCCTCATCCACGGGGGCATCGGGGTTTGCCGCGCGCTGCGCATTAATGATGTCGGTGACGCGATTCTGGTACTCCACAGCACTGATATCGTCGCCATTGACGCTCGCGATCGCATTATGGCCGCCACTGATCTTTCTGCCTCTGCTGGTATCTCCCCATTCAAAAATGATGAGGGCTACGAACATTACGATAAGACCGATGACGACCGCCGGCATGTTCTGCCGGAGCTTTTGCATGAACCCCATAACGTAGATAAGATGGAAGCTGTAATTTGGAATGTCAGAACATATCTGAACGGCAAATATAAGCCGCATAAAACGATTTGCAATCGAAGCTCACCGTTGGGAGTCATGATATGCATTTCGTCCCCCGCCCGGGTCACCCCGATCGTTACGCTGGCGGGCCGCTCTGATGGATCGGTCGCATTCATGATAGCTCTTCACACGCGTACCGTCGCGATTCTCTGCGCCATCGCCGTGGGCCTCCTCCCGGCGGCCTGGCCGGCGATCGCTCACGGGCAGACCCTCGTCACCCTGGCGCTGCCGAACGCGGCCCGCACGGTGGTGCTGCGCCCCGCCTCGCCGGACTCCGCGCGTTCCTCCGGGGGCGACGGGCTTCCGAAGATCGGCCTGGTGCTCAGCGGCGGCGGATCGCGCGGGTTCGCCCAGATCGGCGTGCTGAAGGTGCTCGAGGAGGCCCATATCCCCATCCATGCGGTGGTCGGCACAAGCATGGGGGGGCTGATCGGCGGGCTCTATGCAAGCGGGTATACCGCCCGCGAGATCGACTCGATCGTGCGCGGGACCAACTGGGACGCCCTTCTCGGCATCGGCGACGAGACGCAGCGCGCGGAGCTGTTCATCGACCAGAAGCACGAGAACGACCGAAGCCTGCTGACGCTCCGGCTCGACGGGCTGACCCCGATCCTCCCCGAGGCGATCTCCATCGGCGCCCGGATGACCCAGTTCGTCGAGGGGCTCGTCTGGGGGAGCGTCTACCACGGCGACGGGTCGTTCGACAGGCTGAAGTATCGCTACCGCGCCCTGGCGACCGATCTGGTGAGCGGCCGGAGCGTGGTGCTCGACAGCGGCAACCTCGCCCTGGCGATGCGAGCCAGCGCCACCGTCCCGCTTCGCTTTTCTCCCGTGGTGATCGACTCGATGATGCTGGTCGATGGCGGTCTGCTGTCGAACATCCCGGTGAATGTCGCCAGGGATCTCGGCTGCGATATCATCATCGTTGTCAACACCACATCCCCGCTGCAGGATGCAGACCATCTCGACAGCCCCTGGAACGTCGCCGATCAGATCGTCACGCTGATGATGGATCGCCAGAGCCGCGAGGCGCTCGATGCCGCCGACCTTGTTATCACCCCCGGTCTCTCCCGCTATAATGGCACCGACTTTTCGACTCCCGGCCAGATCATCGATTCCGGCGAGGCCTCGGCGCGGCGGATCTTCGGCCAGCTTCAGGCGCTTGCGCGGCGCGAGCTTCCGGGACACGACCAGCGGCTGGTGAACATCGGCATCGAATGCTCCGATCGCGTTCTGCTCGCCTCGCTCGGCTACGAGGGGAACCCGGCGGTGATCGGGCTCCGCGATATGCAGCGCCGGCTCGATCTTCTCGACGCGCGGGGAAGCTACCGCGATCTGGCCGTGCAGGTGAACTACAGCGGGACGGGGGACAGCGCCCGGTTCCACATCATCGGCACCCGCTCGCCGGTCGTCGAGGCGATCGCCCTGCATGGGTTCAACCAGTTCCCCGTCGAGAGCGCCCGCGAGATCTGCGGTGCCAGGCTGATCGGCGAGCCGATCGACAGCATCGTGCTCGGCGCGGTCCGCGAGGATCTGGTCAGGAAAGCGCGACAGCTCGGTTATTCCTTCTTCACGGTCGACTCCGTCGGCTTCGACGAGGAGGAGGGGCGGCTCCATTTGTATGTGGATGAAGGGGTGATCCGCCGTCTGCGGATCGATGGACTGAAGAGCTGCGCCGAGTTCGTGGTGATGCGCGAGCTGGAGTTCGATGAGGGGGATCTGTTCGTCGCCGGGGCAGCCGGCACCGCCGTCAACAGGCTGATGCGGACCGGCTATTTCAAGCAGGCGCATATCGATGCCCACCAGCTCTCCGACAGCGGGCTCGAGGTGGTGGTGCATGTGCAGGAGCGGAGCACCGCGCTGCTGCGGCTTGCCGCCAGCGTCGACAACGAGCATTACACGCAGCTCGGGCTGGAGCTGGCGCAGGATAACCTGTTCGGCCAGGGAACCCATGTGGGAGCGCGCTTCTCCGGCGGCCTTCGCGATCGCGCGCTGGCGCTGGATCTGCGCAGCAACCGCATCTACGGCACTTACTGGACGTTCGGGCTCACCGGCTACGGCAATATGCACGCGATCAATCGCTTCCAGCGGAACGTCGATCCGGCCGCGGGGGTGATCAACAGAACGATCGTCGGGGAGTACAAAGAGATGCGGGTGGGAGGGAGCGCGTGGTTCGGCCGCCAGGTCGAGCGCTCCGGCCTGTTCACCATCCAGGGACGCTACGAGCGGCAGGGGACGCAGGATCTTGCGGCCAGCACCTCCGACACCCGATGGCGCGAGGTCAGCACGCTCAAGTTCGGGGCGCGGTTCGATACGCAGGACAGGGTGCCGTTTGCCCGCGAGGGGGGTGTGGTGGATGTATCGTACGAGACCTCGCAGGCGGTGTTCGGCGCCGATGAGTCGTTCATCAAGCTCGATATCGAGGCCGATCTCTATACGAGCTTCTCGCGCCGCCATCTGATCCATCCCCGTCTGCGTCTCGGCTTCGGCGACGCGACGCTCCCGCTGATGGAGCAGTTCTCGCTCGGCGGACAGCGGAGCATGTTCGGGCTTCGCGAGGATGAGCAGCGGGGACGGCAGTTGTTTCTGACCAGCCTGGAATACCGATATCTGCTACCGGTCAAGATCTACTTCGATACCTACCTCAGCCTTCGCTACGATCTCGGCGCTACATGGCTCGCCCCGTCGGAGATCCGCCTGAACGATCTCGAGCATGGGGTGGGGGGGACCGTCGGGCTGGATACTCCCCTTGGCCCCGCCAATTTCTCGCTCGGGCGGAGCTTCACCTTCAACCGGACCCCGGCGGCCCATCTGGTGAACTTCGGGCCGATCGTCGCCTACTTCTCGTTCGGCTACCGGTTCGACTGAGCCGGATCATCCCGTTGTACGGGCTCTATATCCCGCCGGAGGTCACTTATCGCCTGAGGCTGAAGCTGAAGACGCTTCCGCGTCCATGCTCCGATTCCACCCTGATCGTGGTGCCATGCGCCTCGACGATATGCTTGACGATCGCCAGACCCAGGCCGCTTCCTCCCACCGCGCGCGAGCGATCCTTGCTCACCCTGTAGAAGCGCTCGAAGATCCTGCCGATATCCTCCTGCGGGATGCCGATGCCGTTATCGCGCACCCGCACGACCGCCTCCGATTCCTTCGCCTCCAGCTCGACGATGACCTTGCCGCCGGGGTGGTTGTACTTGATCGCGTTCTCGGTCAGGTTCACCAGCACCTGTTTCAGACGCTCCCGGTCGCCGAGCACCGTGATGGTGCCGCGCGCGTTGCCGGCCACATGAAACTCCAGATCGACCCCGGCGATCTCGGCGGTCGGGCGAAGCTCCTCGGTGATCGCGTTGAAGTACTCGGCCGCGTCGAAGTAGCGGAAGCTCATCTTCATCTCCCCCGATTCGATCCGCGAGATCTCGATCAGGTCGGTCAGCAGCGTATGCAGGCGCAGGACGTTCTGGTGGGCCTTGTTCAGAAAATCGTCCCGCACGGTCCGGTCATCCACCGCCCCGTCGATCAGCGTCTCGATATACCCCTGTACCGAAAAGATCGGCGTGCGGAGCTCGTGCGAGACGTTCCCGAGAAACTCGCTGCGCACCCGTTCGAGCCGCTTCATCTCGGCGATATCGGCCTTGGCGCGCGTCGCCATAGCGTTGATGGCGTCGGCAAGCTCGTGAAGCTCGGTCAGCGGCATCTCCACCTGCTCGATGCGTCGCTCGCGGTCGCCACGCGACATCTCCCGCGCCGATGCGGTCATCGACCCGATCATCGCCGACAGCCGGTCGATGAACCTGCTGGTCAGGGCGATCCCGGCGATCCCGAACGCCAGGGCGAGCGCCGCGACCCCCCAGACCATATAGCCGGCAAGCTCGGGAGGGACGAAATAATAGTCGAGCAGCAGCAGGATGGATGGGAGAACCGCCAGCCCGCCGAACAGGGCGAGCGATCGCCTGCGGATATGTTGTCCAATGGAGCCGCTCATCGTCGCAGGCCGCTTGATGGATATGGGGGGACGATCGCTGCCGTCTGCAGCGATGCCATGGGGTGCGTGGAGCATGCGGATTATCCTCGAAAACGGTAGCCGACCCCTTTGACAGTCTCGATCAGCTCCCCTTCGGTGCCGAGCTTCTCGCGGATCTTCGAGATATGAACGTCGACAGTTCTATCGACAACGTACACGTTCTCTCCCCAGATCTTGTTCAGCAGGGTCTCGCGCGAAAATACCTTCCCCCGGTTGGAGGCCAAGAACGCCAGCAGCTCGAACTCCTTTTTCGGGAAGAACGCCTCGCGCCCCTGCACGCGCACCGTATAGTTCTGCCGGTTGATCTCCAGCTCCCCGACGTTCAGCATCTCCGGCATCACCAGCGTCTCGGTCTTCACCGCCTCGGCGCTTCGCCGGAGCACCGACTTCACCCGAGCCACCAGCACGCGCGGCGATATGGGCTTCTGCATGTAGTCGTCAGCGCCGAGTTCCAGGCCGAGGATCTGGTCGAGCTCGCCGACACGGGCGGTCAGAAACACGATCGGCGTGACGGCATGCAGCGGGGTTGCGCGGAGCTTCCGGCAGACGTCGAACCCATCCACCTCGGGCATCATCACATCGAGAAGCACCAGATCGAGCGGACCCTTTTCGGCGATTTCAAGGGCCTGTGCGCCGTTGGCGGCTGTTTTTACGCTGTACCCCTCCTTCTCCAGATTGTAGCGGAGAAGCTGCAGGATGTCTTCTTCATCGTCAACGACAAGGATTGTCTTCGGCATGGTAACGTTGGTACTGTAAGGTCCGGGCGACCGCTCCGGGAGTGACCTATAGCGAGCGGATCGCAAAAATGCAAGTTAACATTCGCGGTCCGGCGAAATTACCCGGCCACGGATCATGTTTTGGTAACATGCCCGGGCGCTGGACGTGGATACCGTAGCCGGGGCGACGGGGGGTGAATTCGGGGGATTCGCGGCAGGATTTGCAGCCGCTACAAAGTTTTGCAGGGGAAGAAAATGGTTGGCGATGTGGCGAACAGTGCACTATGTTTGTCGACTGAAAATTTTTTCCCAATCCCCCGAGCGCCCTTCGTATCGATTCATCGAACCTTCCGGCGCTCTTTTAACACCCACCCGGGTGTGGGGCCATTGTTGAAGCGAGGCGGAGATGGATACACAGAAGAAGCCGCGCCCCTCGACAATGCAGCAGCTTGCTCCCTACGGGGGCTCGGGCCTGCAGATGGTGATGGCGATGGGGCTCTTCGGCGGTATTGGATATCTGCTCGACGGGCGGCTGCACACCGAGCCCTGGCTGCTGGTGGTGGGGCTGCTCCTCGGGGCGGCGGGGGGGATGATCAGCATCATCCGCATGGGAAGCAAGAAAAAGTAGTGGCGCCCGATACTATCGATAACCGATCGATAGGGCCGGCAGAACGATCAACTCAATCGAATGCGCTTTCAGTTTATCAAAACCGCGGTTCTGATCCTTGTGGGGGTGGTGCTGGTGCTGGCCTATCCGCTGCACGTCTGGGGCACCCCCGAAGTTATCAGAGCCATAGCCGCATCCGCTACGATCGCCTTCCTGAACGCCGTCACCGGCGCCCTCAGTCTCGAATATGCAATCGACAGATCCAACAAGGTCTTCATGGTGGCCGTGTTCGGCGGCATGGGGATCCGCATGGGGCTTGTCCTGGCGGTCGTGATGATCCTTCTGCTGAGCGGCTATCATGCCCTCGCGCTCGTCCTCTCGCTGATGGGGTTCTACGTCGCCTATATGATCGCCGAGATCACCCACGTCCTGCGCGCTCTGGCGCGCCGCCGGCCCCGAGCAACGCGGGCCGGTCATGCCCCCGACCGGCGTACTTCCCTTCGCTCACACTCAGTCGAACTCTGGAGTAACTGATGCACGATCCCAATATATCTCCGCTGATAGCGCAGAACGACGAACATCATCAGGAGCAGCAGCAGCACGCGCCGCAGCAGGAGGGACACGGGGCCCCCGGCCATGGCGGCGCGGCCGAGGAGGGGACCGGCAGCGTCTTCACGACGCTTCTCGGACAGCTCGGGGACCATCACGAGATCACGTTCGGCCACAATACGCTGTTCCATCTTCCGGTGATCCTGGTCGATAACGGGCTGCATGTCTACTCCAGCGTCGAGTCGATGGAGGCCGGGGGGCTGTACACGATGAGCCACACCACCCATCATATCGAGCGGGTCAGCGACCACAAGGCTCCGGCGCTCGATATGTCGGTGACGAGCCTGGTGGCGTTCCAGTGGCTGTCGATGCTGCTGCTGGCGGCGGCGCTGATCCCGATGGGACGCAAATACAGGCGCCTCGGCGCCCATGCTCCGCGCGGATTCTTCAACGCGCTGGAGGCGGTGGTAACCTACGTTCGCGACCAGATCGTGCTGCCGAACACCGGCCCCGCCGGCAACAGGCTGATGCCGATCTTCCTGACGATCTTCTTCTTCATCCTGGCGATGAACATCGTCGGCCTGGTTCCGGGAGGCCACTCGGCCACCGGCAGCCTCAACGTGACGGCGGGCTTGGCGATCATCGCCTTTATCGTGATCCAGGGGGCCGCGATCGCTCAGAACGGCATCGTCGCCTGGCTGAAGCACCTGACCGGCGGCGTTCCCTGGTGGATCTGGCCGATCATGGTGCCGGTCGAGATCCTCGGCCTGTTCACCAAGCCGTTCGCGCTCTGCGTTCGTCTGTTCGCCAACATGACGGCCGGACACGTCATCCTTCTGTCGCTGATCGGACTGAGCTTCGTCACTGCGGTGTTCATCCCGGTGACGCTCGGGTTCTCGCTGTTCATCAACATCCTCGAGCTTCTCGTCGCGTTCCTGCAGGCCTACATCTTCACGATGCTGACGGCGGTGTTCACCGGCATCGGCATGGCCTCGCACGACCACGATCATGACCACGAGCATGGCGGAAGCGATCACGCCGCCGCCTACTAAGCGCGTGCGGCGATCGCGGCCGGCCGGAGGAGCGTCATCGTCTGCTACTTCTTGATAACCTTTTCCTCCGTCGGGGGGGATGACTCATAGAGCGTTTTTGCGTAGTTTCGCAGATCTATTTCAGATTCTTCACATACACTTTCCCATCCATTGGAGGACATTGAATGGAACCGCAGGTTTTCGCTTACCTTGCTGCCGGCATCGGCGCTGGAATCACCGTGTTTGGAGCCGCTAGCGGCATCGGTCGTCTTGCCGCCGCTGCACTCGAGGCCAGCGGCCGCCAGCCGGAAGCCCTGGGCGACGTCCGCACGACGATGATCATCGCCGCCGCTCTTATCGAGGGTGTCGCGCTCTTCGCAGAGGTTATCTGCATTCTGCTGGCAACCAAGTAATTGCCCGTTCGCCGCGTCATCGCCCGCTGCATCAGCGCAGGGGGCGTTGCGCTGTCTCCAGCCTTTTCAAGTGTGCGAAGAAAGGACGACGTATAGGGGAGGGAGTGCACAGCGAGATATCGGCCCCGGCCGGACTCCATGGCTGCGCTCCTCTTTTCTCTACCGAGGGTCTTCTTCTCTTCTGTCGAGAACTCGAAAGCCGAGATTCCTATGAACTTTCTTGACATCCAGACTGGTCCCATTCTCTGGACCATTCTCAACTTCGTGATCCTTCTGCTGCTGCTGCGCATGGTGGCATGGAAGCCGATCCTGAAAGCTCTCGAGACCCGTGAGAGCACCATCAACGATGCCCTCAGCCGTGCCGAGGTCGCCAAGTCCGAGGCCGAGCGTATTCTGGCCGAGAACCAGAAGGCGCTGCTCCGTGCCGAGGAGGAGTCGCAGAAGGTGCTGCGCGACAGCCGCGAGTATGCCGAACGGCTGCAGGCGGACGCGTCGGCCAAATCGCAGCAGGAGAGCCGCAGGATGCTCGAGCAGGCTCAGCAGGAGATCGAGCGGAGCAAGCAGCAGGCGCTCAACGAGCTTCGCACGGAGGTCGCCACGCTCGCCGTCGGCGCCGCCGAGAAGATCCTGAACGAGACGCTCGACGCCGACCGGCAGAAGCGCTTGGTCGATACCTATCTCATGCAGGCTGTTCCGACGAACTAGCCCAAGCAAATTTCTCTATGGCTACAACCAGAGCTGCGCATCGCTACGCCAAGGCGATCATGGAAATGGCACACGAGGAGAACGGCGTCGACGCCCTGATCGGGGATGTTCAGACGCTGCGTGCGACGATCGAGAACTCGCGCGACCTCAGGAACTTCCTGGAGTCGCCGGTCATCGACGAGCGTACCAAGGCCTCGATTCTCCATGAGGTGTTCGCCGGGAAGATCGGCCCCCTGATGGAGCGTTTCCTGAAGCTTCTCACCGAGAAGGGGCGGGTGCCGGATCTGCCGAAGATCCTTATCGCGTTCCAGCGTATCGTTGACACCGAACAGAACGTCGTGCAGGCGGCGATCACGACGGCGGTCGATCTCGATGCCTCCCAGAAGGCGCGTGTCGAGAGCGAAATCGCCCGGATCAGCGGCCACAATGTGCGTGCAAATTATATCGTCGATCCGTCGATCATCGGGGGCTTCCGCGCCCGCTTCGAGGATCAGATGATCGATGCCACGGTTCGCCATCAGCTCGACCGCCTGCGGGAATCGTTCATCACGGGCTCCGCGAACTGACACCGATGCGCCCGCAACCGGGTCGCCGCAACTACTACGCGCGCATGGGCGCGGCGGGCGATCGCCGATCGGGACAATGCAACACGGAACATTCATAACAGATTATCCATACAGATATGGTTGAAGTACGTCCAGATGAAGTAACGGCGATCCTTCGCAAGCAGTTGACCGGGTTCTCCAGCGAAGTCGATGTCTATGATGTGGGAACCGTGCTGCAGGTTGGTGACGGCGTCGCGCGCGTCTACGGGCTTGCGAACGTTATGGCCTCCGAGCTGGTCGAGTTCCCGAACGGCGTCTTCGGCATGGCGCTCAACCTCGAGGAGGACAACGTCGGCGTGATCCTCTTCGGCGACGACAAGCTCATCAAGGAAGGGGATATCGTCAAGCGTACCGGCAAGGTCGCCTCGGTCCCGGTCGGCGAGGAGCTGCTCGGGCGCGTGGTCAACCCGCTCGGCGTTCCGATCGACGGACGTGGTCCGATCAATGCCCGCCATACGCTTCCGATCGAGCGGAAGGCGACCGGCGTTATCACCCGATATCCGGTGACCGAGCCGCTGCAGACCGGCATCAAGGCGATCGACGCGATGATCCCGGTCGGCCGCGGACAGCGCGAGCTGATCATCGGTGACCGTCAGACGGGGAAGACCGCGGTCGCGGTCGATGCGATCATCAACCAGAAGTATACCCACACGCCGGAGGCGGCAGCGCAGGGGATCAACCCGGTGTTCTGCGTCTACGTCAGCATCGGCCAGAAGGCCTCGACCGTGGCAAACGTCGTCGCGACGCTCAAGGAGCATGGCGCGATGGAGTACACCACGGTGGTGGTCGCCTCGGCATCCGATCCCGCTCCGCTGCAGTTCATCGCCCCGTATGCCGGCGCCTCGATCGGCGAGTATTTCCGTGACTCCTCCCGGCACGCGCTGGCGGTGTACGACGATCTTACCAAGCAGGCCGCGGCCTATCGCCAGGTCTCGCTGCTGCTGCGCCGTCCGCCGGGCCGCGAGGCATATCCGGGCGACGTCTTCTATCTGCACTCGCGTCTGCTCGAGCGCGCCGCGAAGCTCGACGCCGCCTACGGCGGTGGCTCGCTGACGGCGCTGCCGGTGATCGAGACCCAGGAGAGCGATCCGTCGGCATACATCCCGACCAACGTGATCTCGATCACCGACGGACAGATCTATCTGATGCCGAACCTGTTCAACGCCGGCGTCCGTCCGGCCATCAACGTCGGCATCTCGGTGTCGCGCGTCGGTGGCAACGCGCAGATCAAGGCGATGAAGAAGCTGGCCGGCACGCTGAAGCTCGATCTGGCGCAGTACCGCGAGCTCGAGGCGTTCGCCAAGTTCGGCTCCGATCTCGACAAGTCGACCCAGCAGCTGCTGCGCCGCGGCGCGCGTCTGGTGGAGCTTCTCAAGCAGGGGCAGTACCAGCCGGTGCCGGTCGAGGAGCAGGTCGCCGCGCTCTACATCGGAACCACCGGCGTTCTCGATCCGCTTCCGGTGCAGGATGTGCGGCGCTTCGAGAAGGGCTATCTGGAGTATCTGAAGGCCCGTTATCCCGATCTGCTCCCGTCGATCGCGGCGAAGAAGGAGCTGACCCCGGAGATCACCGAGACGCTGAAGACGGCCGGGCAGGAGTTCTCGCGCACGTTCTCGACGACCGAGGCGTAACGACCGATTCACGTGAAGGGGAGTCCGGGGGAGTGTACTCCCGGATATCCCCGGCGATAACAGAAACTGACTTGTAGCACATGGCAAAGTACCGTGAAATACGAGGCCGGATCCACGGCATCGACAACACTGCCAAGATCACGCAGGCGATGAAGATGGTGGCCGCCGCCAAGCTTCGGCGCGCGCAGGATGGCATCATCGCGGCACGTCCGTATGGGCAGAAGCTTCGGGAGATGCTGCAGTTTCTGGCGTCGAACATGGAGACGGCGATCAGCCCGCTTCTGGAGGAGCGGGAGGTCAAGCGTGCCTGCCTGGTGGTCGTGGCGGCCGATCGCGGACTCTGCGGCGCCTTCAACAGCAACCTGCTGAAGGCCGCCACCTATCTGATCGAGAATCGTTACGGCGCGCTCAACGCCGCCGGCAACCTCGATCTGGTCTGCGTCGGCAAGCGCTCGGTGGACTTCTTCGTCAAGCGCGGCTACAACGTGATCGCATCCTACGCGGGGGTGTTCAACAGCCTCGATTTCACGGTGGCCCAGCGGATCGTCAACGAGGTGAGCAATGGCTTCCTCGAGCGCCGGTTCGACAGGGTCGATGTGATCTACAACGAGTTCAAGTCGGTCGCCAAGCAGAACATCGCCACCGATCAGTTCCTGCCGATCCCGAAGCTCGAGACCTCGGGAGCGGGGGCCGCGTCGATCGATTATATCTTCGAGCCGTCGCGTGACGAGATCCTGAACGCGCTTCTTCCGAAGCATCTCAACACGCAGATGTGGAATGTGCTGCTCGAGTCCAACGCCGCCGAGCAGGGGGCGCGGATGACGGCGATGGAGAACGCGACGCGTAACGCGAAGGATCTTGTGCGCAGCCTCAAGCTGAAGTACAACCAGGCGCGCCAGGCCGCGATCACCACCGAGATCCTCGAGATCGTCTCGGGTGCCGAGGCTCTGAAGAACGGTTGATCCGCCTGTTGCAAGACATCGAGCGGGGAACCTTCCAACGAGGGTTCCCCGCTTTTACATTCGTCCCGACGCAAACGTTCCCTGAATAATCTCCGCGAGCCGAGATGAACACTCCCGAACAGTCAGCCGTGCGCCACAGCGAACCCGGCGAACCGCCGACGCCCAAGGGGAGCTTCCTGAAATCACCCCTCTTCCCGATCTTTCTGATTGTTCTGGTGGATGTCTTCGGCATGACGCTGATCATTCCGCTCCTGCCGTCGTACGCCAAGAAGTTCGGCGCCAGCGATCTTGCCGTGGGATGCATCTACGCGGCCTTCGCGATCTGCCAGCTCATCGCCGGACCGGTCCTCGGCAGGATCTCCGATCGCGTGGGGCGGCGGCGGACGCTGATCGTCAGCCAGATCGGGACGTTTATCGGATTCATCATTCTCGGCGTCGCCAACACGCTCTGGCTGCTCTTCCTCTCGCGCATCATCGACGGCCTTACGGCGGGGAATCTGAGCATCGCCCAGGCCTATATCAGCGATGTGACCAAGCCATCGGAGCGGACCAAAGCGTTCGGTCTGATCGGCATCGCCTTCGGTGCGGGATTTCTTCTCGGGCCGGCGATCAGCGGGTTCCTCTCGAAGTATGGGTACCATGTCCCGGCGATGGCCGCCGCCGGTCTCTCGCTCTGCTCGGTGATCTGTACGGTGGTGCTGCTGCCAAAGGTGACCGCGCGCCCCAGGCCAACCGGCACGACGAGCCGCGTCAGGGAGTTCATGAGCTTCTTCCGGCGTCCGGAGCCCCGTCTTCGCCTGATGGGATTCTTTCTGTTCACCCTCTCGTTCTCGATGATCGTGGCCGGCGGGCTGGCGCTTTTCTTCTACCATCGTTTCGGATGGGGGCCTGAGCAGACCGGCTACGTCTATGCGTTCTCGGGGCTTGTGGGGGGGCTGGTGCAGGGCGGTCTGATCGGGCGGCTTGCCAAGCGGATGGGGGAGGAGAAGCTGACGGCGCTGGGCTTCGTGACGATGGCGATCGGCTACGGGCTGCTCGGCTTCGTCCACGATATCCCCATGCTTCTGGTGACCATCGTCTTCTCCGGCTTCGGCTCGGCGGTGACGCGCCCCGCCCTGACGACGCTGCTGACCAAGAGCGTCGGGCCGGACGAGCAGGGGGCTGCCCTCGGTGTGAATCAGTCGTTCTCGAGCATCGCCCAGATCATCGGGCCGATCCTCGCCGGCTGGCTGATCCAGCATGATCTGTTCACCCCGTATGGCCTGGTGGCCGGCGCCATCGCCCTGAGCGGGGCAGTTATCGGATGGGGAGGTCGCCGGCCGGCGATGGCATAAGCCCCCCCTTCCGCATCGCCGCGATCTCGGCCGCGCCGAACGTACGGTAGGGATCGGGGACGGTCGCTCCCGCGTCGCCGGGAGGGACTCCCGCCAGGGCCCTGTTGAGCAGCTCGGCGCTCTCGATCAGGCGGGGTCCGGGGCGGCTGAAGAAATGGTTGCCATCGAAGACGAACAGCTCCAGCCCGGGACGCTCCGCGAGCAGTGCCTGCAGCTCGTCGCTCGCGGCAAGATCCTGTGTCGCGCGCTCCACGTTGAAGCCGCAGCAGGAGATCACCAGCGTATCGAACCGTGCCGCGCCGATCGTCTCCCACGCAAGCTGGCGGGAATACTCGTCCGGGTTGGCGAGCATCGGGATCGCTCCCGCGGCCTCGATCAGCTCGGCGATCCAGTGGCCGGCGGAGAAAGGGGGGATCAGCCATTCGAGAAAGAGGAGGCGCGGCCGCTCCGGCAATGGCGGTATCGCCGCGAGCCTGGCGCGAAGTGCGGCGGCGCGCTCCACAGCGCGCTCCCGCAGATCCAGATACTCTCCGACGTCGACGATCGTCCTGATGACGTCATCGAGTGTGTTCGGCTCCAGGTTGACCACCTCCGGCGGCTGCGGCAGCGCCCGCATCGCCGCGTGGACCGTGGCATAGCCGACGGCGCAGACCGTGCAGAGCTGCTGCGTCAGCACAAGGTCGGGGCGTATCTGCTGCAGAAGATCCATGTCGAGCATATAGAGCGTGCCGCCATCCTCGAGCTGCTGCCGCACCAGCTCGTCGATCCGGTCGCTCGCCATCGACGGGTCGATCTTCGCCGATGTCAGGCGGGGCTTGGCTCGGGCGGCTTCGGGGTAGTCGCACTCGTGAGTAACCCCCACCAGCATATCGTCAGCCCCCAGCTCATAGATGATCTCGGTGGCGCTGGGAAGAAGTGAAAGAACTCGATTCATCGCAATTATCGTAATTTCGGGTTTATCGTTCTCCGGGAATCCCCGGGGCCGGGAGAATCTCGCTTCCAGGCCGGACCGACCGGCTCTGAATTTACGGATCGAAACGGGTTGGAGGCGATGGGGTGCACATATCTTGTTATTGATTTATACTGGACTTTATCATGACGCTGAACGATCGGATCAACGAAGACCTGAAAAGTGCGATGAAGAGCGGCGACAAGCTCCGGCTGGGGACGCTCCGTCTGGTGCGTGCCGCGCTTCTGGAGCTGCATAAAAGCGGCAACGACATCACCGACGACGCCGAGCTGAAGGCAGTGCAGAAGCAGGCCCGCAGCCGTAAGGATGCCGCCGAGCAGTATCGCGCCGCCAGCCGCGAGGACCTTGCCCAGAAGGAGGAGGAGGAGCTGAAGATCATCCAGGAATATCTGCCGCAGCAGATGGATGATGCCGCGATCCGCGCCGAGATCCGCTCGATTATCGCCGCGACGGGAGCCGCCGGCCCCGGCGATTTCAAGCTGGTGATGCCGAAGGCGATGGGGTCGCTCCGTGGCCGGGCCGATGGCGGCCAGGTACAGACGATCGTAAAAGAAGAATTGGAAGCAAAAGGCAGAGAATAAGGTAGAGTATATATGACACGTGAAGAGCTATTGCAGTCGAGTCTCGACCAGCTCGAATTTCATCGCATCCTCGAGCATATCGCCGGGTACGCCACCTCGACGCTCGGCGTCGAGCATCTGAGCGAGGCCGGTCCGATGACTGACGAGGAGACCATACGGGGGGAGCTGAGGATGGTCGGGGAGATCCGCGCGATGATTCAGCGCGATCAGCCCCCGCCGCTCGACGGCATCTATGATATCCGCCAGGCGCTCTCGGTCTCCCGTATCGCCGGGGCGTTCCTCAGCGGCGAGAACCTGCTGCATATCGCGAGCACCATCGGGTCGCTCCGGAAGATCCGTGAGTATTTCTCGGCGCGGCGCGATCAGTGCCCGATGCTGCACGAGCTGACCGAGGATATCCATACCAACCGGCTGATCGAAAAGCATATCGCCGATGCCGTCGACGATACGGGAAACGTGCGCGACAACGCCAGCCGTGATCTCCAGCGCATCCGCCGCGATATCATCGACAAGTCGGCGTCGCTGCGCATGCGCCTGCAGAAGATCCTTCGCCGCGTCTCCGACGAGGAGCTTGTCACCGACGAGTATGTCACGCTGCGTGAGGGGCGTCTGGTGCTGCCGGTGAAGGTCGAATCGAAACGGAAGATCCCCGGCATCATCCATGGCGAGTCGCAGAGCGGCAGCACCGTGTTTCTGGAGCCGGCCGAGATCTTCGACATGAACAACGAGATCGCAGAGCTCACCTTCGCCGAGCGGCGCGAGGTGGAGCGGATACTCCGCACTCTCACCGAGGAGCTCGGCGTGGAGGCCTACGAGTTCATCGCCGGGATGGGGCGCCTGCAGCTTATCGACTCGCTGTATGCGCGCGCGCGCTACGCAGAGCGCTACGACTGCGTCGAGCCGGTGGTCACCGACGACGACGTGATCAGGCTCGAGAACGCCTATCATCCGCTGCTGCTGACGCGCCTCGACAGCGTCGTGCCGATGTCGATCGAGATGAGCCCCGATACGCGCTGCGTGGTGATCTCCGGTCCGAACGCCGGCGGCAAGACCGTCGCGATGAAGACCCTCGGGCTGGTGACGATGATGGCCCTCAGCGGCATCCATCCTCCGGCCACCGGGTGCGTGGTGCATCCCTGCAACGTCTTCAGCGATATCGGCGACCAGCAGTCGCTCGAGAACGATCTGTCGACGTTCAGCTCGCATATGTCGCGCATCGGCGAGATCATCCGCAATGTGACGATCGGCGACGTGGTGCTGCTCGACGAGGTCGGCACCGGCACCGATCCCGACGAGGGAGGGGCGATCGCCGCCTCGATCCTCGAGCATCTGCTGGCGCGCCGTGCGTTCATTCTCGCCACGACGCACCACAGCTTCTTGAAGATCTTCGCCTACGAGACGAAGAGCGTGGTCAATGCCGGGATGGAGTTCGATACGCGGACGATCACGCCGACCTATCGCTTCATCCTCGGGATGCCGGGGAACTCCTATGCGTTCGAGCTGATCGAGCGTCTCGGGTTCGAGGGGAAGATCCTTGCGGCGGCGCGGGAGAAGCTGGGAGAGGAGCGCAACCGTATGACAGAGATCATCGGGCAGCTCGAGGAGGATCTCGCCGAGAGCCGGCGTATCCGCGAGGGGCATCGCCGCGAGCTCGAGCAGGCCGAATCGATCAGGCGGAAGTACGAGGCCGAGGCGCGCGAGTACAACGAGCGGCGGCAGACGATCATCTCCGAGGCGCGCGCCGAGGCACGCGAGACGCTGGCGCGGGCCAACAGCATGATCGAGAACGCTATCCGCGAGATCCGCGCCGGTGCGTCGAACGACCAGGTGAAGGAGCTTCGCAAGACGATCGGCGGAGCGCGCGAGGGGCTCGCCGAGAAGGCGCAGCCGAAGGATGAGGGGAGCCGCTTCAAGGCCGGCGATACCGTCAGGATCAAGGGGGGAACCCAGATCGGCGAGCTTCAGTTCGATCCGGACGAGAAGGGGGGAGTGGTGGTGCAGTTCGGCGCGATGCGGATGCGCTCCCACATCGACGATCTCGAGACGGTAAGCCGCAAGGAGATCCGCAAGGAGTCTGCCGGGCGGCAGTCGATCGTCAACGCCGCCGAGGCCGAGACGCGGCTCGATCTGCGCGGCCTCTATGCCGACGAGGCGGTGATCCGGGTGGAGCAGGCGATCAGCGGGGCGCTCAACTCGAACATTACCCGTCTGGAGATCATCCATGGCAAGGGGACCGGGGCGCTCCGCAAGCGCATCCACGAGTTCCTCACCGGCCATCCGAGCGTCGTCGACTATCGCATCGGGGCCCTGACCGAGGGGGGCGCCGGGGTGACGATCGTCGAGTTGAAGTAAGGTGGAATCGTGTGCTCCCTCTCTCAGCTGAGAGGGAGCACATCCTGTTTGGAAGTGTGGGAGAGCCAATAATCTTTTTGCGAGCGACTACTGCATGAATCGACTTCTGATTGCCAATAGAGGGGAGATAGCGCGGCGCATCATCCGCACGGCGCGGGCGATGGGGATCGAGACCGTTGCGATCTACTCCGATGCCGATACCGCGTCGCTCCATGTGCGCGAGGCCGATATCTCCTATCGTCTCGAGGGATTGACGCCGCGCCAGACCTATCTCGATCTCGACAGAGTGATGGAGGCGGTCCACGCCACCGGCGCCGATGCGCTCCATCCGGGCTACGGCTTTCTGAGCGAGAACCCCGAGATAGCGCGCCGCTGCGCCGCCGAGGGGATCACGTTCGTCGGGCCGACCCCCGACGCCATCGAGCATCTCGGCAGCAAGACGAACGCCCGCAAGCTCGCCATCGATGCCGATGTGCCGATCATGCCCGGCACCACCTCGGCGATCACCTCGATCGACGAGGCGAAGGCCACCGCCGAGAAGATCGGCTACCCGGTGCTGCTGAAGGCGGCCGCCGGCGGCGGCGGCAAGGGGATGCGCGTGGTGGAGGAGCCGGGGAAGCTGGAGGAGTCGCTGCGGATGGCCCAGGGAGAGGCGCTCACCGCGTTCAACAGCGATGAGGTGTTCCTGGAGAAATATGTCACCGGGCCGCGCCATATCGAGCTTCAGGTGATCGCCGATCATCATGGCAACGTGGCGGTGCTCGGCGAGCGCGAATGCTCCATCCAGCGCCGGCATCAGAAGGTGATCGAGGAGTCGCCGTCGGTCGCGGTGGACGATGCGCTGCGCGCCCGGATGTTCGCCAGCGCCGAGCGTCTGGTGAAGGCCGCCGGCTATACCAACGCCGGCACGCTCGAGTTCCTTCTCGACGACACCGGGAACTTCTATTTCCTCGAGGTCAATACGCGCCTGCAGGTGGAGCATCCGGTCACCGAGATGGTCACCGGGCTCGATCTGGTGGAGCTGCAGATCAGGGTGGCGCGCGGTGAGCATCTGCCGATCACCACCGAGAGCGTCCGGCGGCGCGGCCATGCCATCGAGTGCAGGATCTGTGCCGAGGATGTCTATCAGAACTTCATGCCGAGCATCGGCACCGTGCGCGAGCTTCAGGAGCCATCGGGCCCGAACGTCCGCGTCGACTCATCGCTGTACGATGGGATGCAGGTGACTCTGTACTACGATCCGATGGTCGCCAAGCTGATCGTCTGGGCGCCGACGCGCGCCGAGGCGATCGACGCGATGCTGGCCGCGCTCGACGGCTACCATATCGCAGGCATCAGCACGACGATCCCGTTCTGCTCCTTCGTGCTCGCCAGCAGTTCCTTCCGCGACGGGCATTTCTCGACCAACTACGTCCGCGAGCACTGGACCGATCCGAAGCCCGCGCTCTCCGATGAGCTGCTGGAGCTGGCCGTTGCCGCGGCCATCCGGGCGCATTGCCGGATCGAGGAGCGGATCGCCGGCCTCTAAGGCCGGACCGCTTCGGTGACGCCGATGGCGCTCTCTGCCCGACGGTGTATCGCACCCCGGGCGGGTATGATCATATATACGCTTATACGCTTCCGCCGTGATTAAGCACGCGGCTCTCGTTTTCCTTTCGCATTCCTCTTCTTCATGACACACTCTCAAGATACACGCATCAGCACGCTGGAGGATGCTCTGGCTCTCGGTCTGACCGAGGCAGAGTATCAGAAGATCAACGAAGTTCTCGGCAGATCGCCGAACTACACGGAGCTCGGGATCTACTCGGTGATGTGGAGCGAGCATTGCAGCTACAAGAATTCGATAGCGCAACTGAAGACCCTTCCGCGCAGCGGCAGCCGGCTGCTGGTGGAGGCGGGCTCGGAGAACGCGGGGCTGGTCGATGTGGGCAATGGTTATGCGGTCGCGTTCAAGATCGAGAGCCATAATCACCCGAGCGCCGTGGAGCCGTATCAGGGGGCCGCGACGGGCGTCGGCGGAATCCTTCGCGACATCTTCACGATGGGCGCCCGTCCCATCGCCGCGCTCGACTCGCTCCGCTTCGGCCGGCTCGATACGGCGCGCACCCGCTTTCTCTTCGAGGGCGTCGTGCGCGGCATCGGCGATTACGGCAACTCGTTCGGCGTGCCGACGGTCGGCGGCGAAGTGTTCTTCGAGAACTGCTACGCCGATAACCCGCTGGTCAACGCCATGGCCGTCGGCATCGTCAAATCCGACGAGACCGTGTCGGCCACATCCGGCCCGGCCGGCAATGCGGTGATGATCCTCGGCTCGCGCACCGGCCGCGACGGCATCCATGGCGCGTCGCTGCTTGCATCGCGCGAGTTCGACGAGCTTACCGAGAATATGCGTCCCACCGTGCAGGTGGGTGATCCGTTCGGCGAGAAGCTTCTGCTGGAGGCATCGCTGGAGCTGATCGCCTCGGGGGTGGTGATCGGTATGCAGGATATGGGTGCGGCGGGGATAAGCTGCTCCACCTCGGAGATGAGCGCCAAGGGAGAGTCGGGGATGAAGATCGATCTCGACAAGGTCCCGCTTCGCGAGGATGCGATGTCGGCCTACGAGATCATGCTCAGCGAGTCGCAGGAGCGGATGCTGGTGGTGGTCGAGCCGGAGAAGATCGCCGAGGCCGAGAGGATCTGCGCCAAGTGGGATCTGCCGATCACCCGTATCGGCGAGACCACCGGCGACGGGCTTCTGGAGATCTACCGCCACGGACAGCTGGTGGCGCATCTTCCGGCCGAGTCGCTGGTGCTGGGCGGCGGCGCCCCCGTCTATCAGCGCGAGTGGCACGAGGCCTCGTATGTCGCCGAGACCCGCGCGGCCGATCCCCGTGCCCTGGTCGGCGAGATCGGCGAGGCCGAGGCGTTCGAGATGCTTCTGAGCGCGCCGAACATCGCCAGCAAGCGATGGGTCTACGAGCAGTACGATTCGATGGTCAGGACCAACACCGCGCAGTCGTTCGGCGCCGACTCGGCGGTGATCCGTCTGAAGGAGATCCCCGGCAAGGCGATCGCCGTTGCGACCGACTGCAACAGCCGCTACGTCTATCTCAACCCGTACGTCGGGGGGATGATCGCCGTCGCCGAGGCGGCGCGCAACGTCGTCTGCAGCGGCGCGCTGCCGGTGGCGATCACCAACTGCCTCAACTTCGGCAATCCCTACAATCCCGAGGTCTACTGGCAGTTCCGCGAGGCGATCCGGGGGATGGGGGATGCATGCCGCGCGCTCGATACTCCGGTCACCGGCGGCAACGTCTCGTTCCACAACGAGTCGCAGCAGCACGCGATCTTCCCGACGCCGACCATCGGCATGCTCGGCGTGATCGACGATCTGAAGCATATCACCCCGAGCGGCTTCCGCAACGAGGGGGATCAGATCGCGCTGCTCGGGTTCGAGGGCTTCGAGCTCGGAGGAAGCGAGCTTCTGTCGCTTCGCGCGGGCACGGTGGTGGGGGATGCCCCGGCGCTCGATATCGAGAAGGAAGTGCTGCTGCAGCGCGCGCTGCTGGACGCCATCAGGACGGGGCTCATCAGCTCGGCGCACGACTGCTCCGAGGGGGGGCTGGCTATCGCACTGGCGGAGTCGGCGATCAACAGCGCCGAGGGAGCTCTTGGCGCCTCGGTCGAGTATCGGGGCGAGGATATGATCGCCGCGCTGTTCGGCGAGTCGCAGTCGCGCGTGGTGATCAGCTACGATCCTGCCAGCGCCGATGCTCTGCGCGAGCTGGCCGGGCGTCACGGCGTGCCGCTGCTTGCTCTCGGAGAGGTCACGCGCGGGAGCTTCACGATCAACGATACGATCGATACGACGGTGGAGGAGATCGCCGGGCGCTACAACACGGCGATCGGGCGGATCATGGAGCCTGCGCTGGCGGAGTAACCGGACTCCCGTCATTGCGGCCGCACAGGTTCGGGGCCGGTCCCGATCAGCATATGGCTGATCCGGAGGCCGGCCCATTCCGTTTGATCCGGGTCAATCATGTAGCCGTTATTGCAAAAGAGATAATATCCATGATTGTGCTATGATGGATGATGCGGGAACGGGCGAAGGTGACTCCGCGCATGGTGGGGCGATGGGGAGGGCGAGCCGAGCAGCTCTCGGGGAATGTGGTGATCCCGCTGGAGACGATGGGATTGAGAATGAGTAAGGGAAGGCGGCGCGCTCGGTAGCTTTCCGGAAGCGCTGTGGGGGATCATCCGGGATGCTTCCGCTGCGGCGGGCTTTCCGGTGATGGGGAGCTGTCCGTCACGGCGAGGCCGTGGATATGTAGCGCGAAGGAACCGATCCGCAATTGCTCCAGGCGCACGCATGACGGCCCCTGCCGCGTCTATATGTTCGTGCTGCGACGCGCCCGGCGTCGCCCCGGCCGGACCGGATCACAATGAACGAAACGCAGGAGCAACCGGATGTTCACGACACTTCGATCGAAGATTCTCGCCGGCTTCGCCGCGGTGATTGCGATCAATGTCGTCTTTGGTCTCTGGGCGATCTTCCAGTTCTCCCGTGTCGGGGAATCGGCCAACGACGCGATCGCCACCAACTACGAGCTGATCACCAACACGGTGCAGCTCGCCTATCTCGCCGATAAACAGCTCGCCCTGCTGCAGCAGATGCTCAGCGTGCCGAGCATCGATCAGTACAGCCTGCAGTTCGATCAGCGCACCGCCGACTTCCGCATAGCGCTGGCGAAGCTCGGAGGAAACCAGGTGGCGGCCGCCCGACGCGATGTGCTGGGCGAGATCGGTGACAACTACGAGGGGTTCCTCCGCACGGCCCAGACCTACAGGACGAGCCTCGTCACGCAGTCGCACGAACAGGCGCGCGATGTCCTCTACAGGGTGGTGCAGCCCGCCTCGAACACCCTCAAGGAGAACTGCTTCAATATCCTCTACCGGAACCAGAACGAGATCGGGACGGTTCGCATCGAGCTCGGCAACGAGCTGAAGCAGGCGCTTCTGTTCGTCGGCGCGGCCACGCTGTTCGCCTCGCTCCTCGGCATCATCGGCGGCGGCTTCTACTCGCGCTGGTCGCTTCGCCCGATCGAGCGGCTGACGCAGGCGGTCAAGAACCTCACCGGCGGCCGACTCGGCGAGCGCATTCTGATCACCACCGCCGACGAGCTTGGCGATCTCTCCTTCGAGTTCAACAGGATGATCGAGCGGCTGCGGCATTACGAGGCGATGAACATCGAGCAGCTGCTGCTGGAGAAGCGGAAGGTGGAGACGATCGTGCAGTCGATCGCCACCCCCATCGTTGTGGTCGATGCCGGGATGCTGGTCGTGCTGATCAACAACGCCGCGCTCGCTATGTTCCGCCTGCCGATCGACGAGCCCTATATCGGCGAGCCGGTCGATCAGGTGATCCGCGACAGGAGCGTGGTCGACTCGCTGGCGCGCGCGCTCAATCGGTCGGGGGAGCCGGCCGAGAGCGGATCGCCCGATATCTACATGGTGCTCGAGGAGGGGGCCGAGCGCTTCTACGCCGTGGCGACGCTTCCGCTTGCCACCACCTCGTCGGTCAGCGGCGTGGTGACGGTCTTCAGCGATATCACCCACTTCAAGGAGCTCGATCGCCTGAAGTCGGATTTTCTGGCGAAGGTATCGCACGAGTTCCGCACCCCGCTTTCGTCGATCATCATGAGCCTCGATATCCTGCGCGAGGGGATTCTCGGGGAGATCAACGACCAGCAGCGCGATCTGCTGAACGCGAGCAAGGATGACTGCCGCCGGCTTTCGAAGCTGATCACCGAGCTGCTGGAGCTGTCGCGGATGGAGGCCAATACGCGTCCCCGCACGCTGGTGGGGCTCGATCTGGCCGCCGAGCTCGATGCGGTGCTCAGGCCCCATCGCCTGCCGGCGCAGGAGAAGGATGTCAGGTTCATCGAGCGGATCGCCCCCGGTATCCCGCAGCTCTGGGCCGAACCCGAGGAGTTCCGGTGGATCTTCAACAATCTGATCAGCAACGCGCTGCGCCATACCGATGCCGGGGGGACGATCACGGTGGCCGCGGGGATCGAGGGGGGGAACCTGACGGTGAGCATCGAGGACACCGGACATGGCATCCCGCTTGACAGCCTGAGCAGGATCTTCGAGAAGTTTCATCAGGTCGGCTCCCCGGCCATCGCCACGCCGGGAAGCGTCGGGCTGGGGCTGTCGATCGCCAAGGATGTTGTCGAGAGCTACGGCGGGCGCATCTCGGTGACCAGCGAGATCCACAAGGGCTCCTGCTTCACCGTCAAGATCCCGCTGGAGCGGCTTGCTCCGCCGGGAGAGCTTGCCTCACATGTCGCATAACGAACAGCCATGAATGTACTGCTGGTAGACGACGAACCGAACGTTCTGAAGACCCTCACGATCTGCCTGGGAGCGATGGGGCTCAACGTGACCGCCTGCAAGGGGCCGCTCGAGGCGCTCGATGTGATCCGCGAGCGCTCGGCGTTCGATCTGGCGTTCCTCGATCTGAAGATGTACCCGATCGACGGCATCGAGCTGATGCTGCAGATCCAGCAGATCAACCCCGATATCACGGTGGTGATCATCACCGCCCATGGCACCGTCGATACGGCGGTGGAGGCGATCAAGAAGGGGGCGTTCGATTACCTCCAGAAGCCGTTCGAGCTGGATGAGCTCCGGCGCTTCATCGAGAAGGCGCTCCGCTTCCATGGGCTGAAGCAGGAGAACAGCCAGCTTCGATCGGAGCTGGAGCGGTCGCAGGGCTCCACCGGCCAGATCATCACCCGCAACCCCTCGATGCTGGGTCTGATATCGCTGGCCGAGCGTGTGGCCGATACCCCCCTGACGGTGCTGATCGAGGGGGAGAGCGGGACCGGCAAGGAGCTGTTCGCCGGCCTGATCCATCGCACCAGTGCCCGGGCAAAGAAGTCGTTCGTGCGGGTCAATTGTGCCGCGCTCCCGGAGAACCTGCTGGAGTCGGAGCTCTTCGGCCATGTGCGCGGATCGTTCACCGGCGCGCACAAGGATCGCATCGGTCGCTTCGAGCTTGCCGACAAGGGGACGATCTTCCTCGACGAGATAGGGGAGCTGCCGCTGCAGCTGCAGGCGAAGCTTCTGCGGGTGCTGCAGAGCCACGAGTTCGAGCGCCTCGGGGAGAGCCGCACCCGCAACGTCGATGTTCGCGTGGTGGCCGCCACCAACCGCGATCTCGGCGCCGAGATCACCGCCGGACGCTTCCGCGAGGATCTCTACTACCGGCTCAACGCCGTGCGGATCAAGATCCCGCCGCTGCGGGAGCGGAAGGAGGATATCCCGCTGCTGGTACAGTCGTTCATCAACAAGTATGCGCCGGAGCGGACGGGGCTGACGATGGCGGTGGAGGCTCTGGGACTGTTGATCGAGCATCCATGGAAGGGGAACGTGCGGGAGCTGGAGAACGTGGTCAGCCGCGCTGTGTTCCTGGCGCGCGGGGAGGAGATCACGGTGGCCGATCTGCCGGAGGAGTTCCGCAGCTACAGGTCGAGCATCCCCACGTCGCAGACGCTCGAGGCGATGGAGCGCGATCATATAGCGCGGGTGATCGCCGAATCGAAGAGCTTCGAGGAGGCGGCCCGGAAGCTCGACATCGACTCGGCGACGCTCTGGAGGAAGCGGAGGAAATACAACCTCTAGTCGAGCCACGTCCGGGAAGGGGATTCCAGCATCTTTTAATAATATCCGTTATTGCAAAAAGAATAACCAGCCACTGAGGAAACAAGACACCACAGTGCCAGGGGATTGGCCCTCGGAGGCTCAGCGCAGCACATGCGCGAAGATATACCAGAGCGCGGCGATCACCACCACCACGCCCCCTATCACCATCGCGCGCTCAACATTCGGACGTACCATTGTCTGCCTCATCGTTGATGATCATAAACTATCCGGGGATACTTTCTATGTGAAGTCGGCAAGCTCATCCAGGGTGATCCTGTGGACATGGTTGAGCTGGTGTCCCAGAAACCTGCTCCCGACCTCGATGAACTTGTGCGGAAAATCGCTCAGGTAATATTCATGGCGCGGCAGCGAGCTCGAATGGTTGAGCATCTCCATCTCCTCGAGCGTGCGCCGTGCCTCGGCGGCCGTCGCGATCCCCGGATCGATCAGCGTCACCGCCGGCCCGGCGATCTGCTCGATGCTCGGGCAGAGGAGGGGATAGTGGGTGCATCCCATGATCAGCGTATCGATCGAGCGGCTCAGCATCGGCGCCAGATATTCGCGGGCCATCAGGATCGTCGCCGGATGGTGCGCCAGCCCCTCCTCGGCGAACGCGACGAAGAGCGGGCATGCCTGCGCCACGACCTTGATCTCCCGGTTCCCATCGAGAAGCGCCTGCTGGTAGGAGTTCGATCTGACCGTTCCCTCGGTTCCTATCACCCCGACGATCCCGTTGCGCGTGGCGGCCAGCGCGGCGCTCGCCCCCGGGGCTATCACCCCCAGCACCGGCACCGACGCGGCGCTCTGCGCCTGCTCGAGCCCGACCGCCGAGGCGGTGTTGCAGGCGATGATGATCATCTTCACCCCGCGCGATTCGAGGAACGCGATCGCCTGCTGCGTGTAGAGATTGACCGTCTCGGCCGATTTCGATCCGTAAGGGACCCGGGCCGTATCGCCGAAATAGATGATGTTCTCCTGCGGCAGAAGCTCCATCACGCGCCGCGCGACGGTGAGCCCTCCAACCCCGGAGTCGAACAGTCCTATCGGCAAAGATTCTTTTCTCATTGTTGATCTTTATCGCAGCTCGACGGCCGTATCCGGTCTGGTCGGGTTCGCCGGAAGGGGATGACGAACCTGGAGCCACGCCGAATCGGCGTTGAAATCGGTATACTGGAACGGGCAGTGCGCCGAGTCGGTCGCCACCGAGGCCGCATGGCACTGGTAGCAGTCGCGCAACGAGCCCACAACGCCCCCCTCGGCGGTGAAGCTGCTTCGGTGGCGCATGATCTCGTGGTATGCGTAGTTCGATCCGGGGCCATGGCACCGCTCGCAGCTGACCCCCTCCATCGTCAGATGGCGCTCGATCTCGTTCTGGGGCGCCCGGCCGAGCGTGGTATGGCATCGCAGACAGTCGGCGTTCGTTCCGCCGAGCTTCGCGATGATGGTCTTCGCCGAGTCGCTCTCCAGCGCCTGGTAGGCACGCGAATGCGCGCTCCTCAGCCATACCTTGGTTTGCGCGCCGGAACTGGCCGCTTCATGGCAGACGCGGCAGCGATCGATCCCCATATAGCGTGCCGGCGCCTCATCCTGGCGGTTGTAGGCGATGTAGAGCACCGCCAGCAGCGCAAGTGTTCCGAGCAGAAAGATATAGCTGAGTCTGTTGAGCATAATGTTGGAACGGGGCAAAGATATGAAAACGAAGATGCCGAGATCGGGTCCCCGGACGATGTAACGATTTGCACAGTCTTGGCCGTATGGAGTATATTGCTTTTCCTTTCGTGGAATGCAACCGTGCTTTCCGAAGATCTCGTTATATTAGCCCGATTAACAGCACGCGAAATAACGTCAACGCACTCCTAAACGATCTCGTAAATCATGACGGAACCTGGAAACACCTTTGAGTCGAACCAAGCGGACAGCTCCGGCTCTGAGGGGCACAACAACTCCGCTGCCGTGGATAACGGCGTCGGAACGGCCACCGAAACCAATGCCGGGGAGAACACCTCCGCAACTTCAGCAACCACAAGCGCGCCAACTGATGCTCCAGCCACGCAGGCCGAGCCAGCAGCGCCGGTTGAGCCCGCAACGGCAACCGAGCCGGTAGCGGCATCCGAGCCGGAGATCGCGGATGCTCCGGTCGCCGAGCCTCAGCAGTCACCCGAGCCGTCGGCGTCGGGGAATGAGGCCACAGAGACCACCGTGGCAGCCGAGGATGCCGCCGCTCCCCAGCAGGAAGGTGCGTCCCAGGAGGGAGCCGAGAGCGCTGAGCCGGCCGATGCCGAAGGGCAGGCCGAGGGAGGCCGCCGTGGCGGTCGCGGTGGCCGTCAGGTGCCGAAGATCCCTGAAGAGCAGATGCGCGAGATCTGGAGCGAGCTGACCGCCAAGAAAAATGCGGGCGAGTCGATCGAGCTTGAGGTCGTCTCCACCAATCGCGGTGGCGTCGTCGCTCAGTACAACGGGGTCGAGGTGTTCATTCCGGTCTCGCACTGGAGCCTCGACCGTCACAACACCGAGGGGATCACCCATGTGCAGCCGGGCGACAAGCTGATGGCGCATGTGCTCGAGATCACCAATTTCGATACCGACGCACGGCGTGTTACCGCAACGCGGCGCACGCTTCTGCGGAAGGATCTGATGGGCTCGCTCGAAGTCGGGCAGCGCATGAAGGGGCGCGTGGCCTCGATCCTCGACTTCGGTGCGTTCATCGATCTTGGTGGCGTCGACGGCCTGGTGCATGCCTCGGAGATCAGCTACGACCGGACCAAGCGTCCGAACGAGCTTCTCAACAAGGGGGACGAGGTCGAGGTGATCGTCCGTGAGATCGACCGCGAGAAGAAGCGTATCTATCTCGGTCTGAAGGAGCTCCTCCCATCACCGTGGGAGGGAGTCGAGGAGCGCTTCCCGATCGGCACCATCCAGCATGGCAAGGTCGTGGGTCTCGGCAAGACCGGAGCGTTCATCGAGCTGGAGCCGGGGCTGGAAGGATTCGTCCGTGCCTCGGAGCTTTCCTGGACCAAGCGTATCAACAACCCGAAGGAAGTGCTCCGCAAGGGGATGGATATCGACGTCAAGGTGCTCGACAGTTCCTCGAAGAAGGAGCGCCTCAGCCTGAGCTTCCGCCAGGCGCAGGAAGATCCGTGGGAGACGATCGCCACGAAGTACTTCGTCGGCAGCCGCTGGGAAGGGGAGGTTCGCGAGATCTCGAACAAGGGCGTCGTTGTCGGCATCGACGATGTGGAGGGCTTCCTCCCGCGCGGCCGTATGGGACGCGAGTCGAAGAGGCTCCCGGAGATGAAGGCCGGCGACAAGATGACCGTTCATGTGATCGAGGTCGATCCCGAGGCACACTCGCTGATCTTTGGGCTTCCGCGTGCGGAGGGTGAGGAGGAGCCACAGCGTCACGAGCAGCGTGGCGGCGGTGGTGGTGGCGAGCGTCGCGGTGGCGGTGGTGGCCGTGGTGAGCGTCGCGATGGCGATGGCTTCCGTGGCGGTGATCGCGGCGGACGTGGCGAGCGCTTCGGTGGCCCGGTGACCGCGGTCAATGAGCTCAAGACCGCCGAGACCGTCAGCAACTTCGCTCTCGGCGATATGATCGGCGACGCCATCAAGAAGCGTCTGAACTACAAGGAGGCCGAGCAGCCGAAGGAGGCCCCGAAGGCACAGTCCGCACCGGCACCGGCACCGGCAGCAGCACCTGCTGCGGCGGAGCCAAGCCAGACGGCAGCGGCTCCCGTCGAGCCGGCCAGCCAGCCAGCTGCCGAGGAGAATACCCCGGCGGTTGCCAATGAGCCCGCGGGCGAGACCTCGACCGCAACGGATGCCGGAACAACCGAGACCGGCTCGGTGGAGACGGCTCCTGACGCGACGCAGTCCGAGAGCACGAGCGGTGATGTGGGCTACACCACGTCGTTCGAGCAGGGGGATGATACCGCACGCAGCGACGAAGAGCGCGCCGTCTGATGTCTGTGCGCTGATATCGATCGAGCTAGAAGAACTAACGCGCTTCAGCATCAACTGCTGAAGCGCGTTACTGTTCCATTACAGATGATCGGGCCCTGCTTCCGGCAGGATGCCGATGGTCCGCAGCCGGTAGTTGGAAGGTGAAAACTGCGTTGTGTAAGCCCGGATGGCGAAATGGCAGACGCATCAGACTTAAAATCTGAAGTCACGTAAGTGGCGTGCGGGTTCGAGTCCCGCTCCGGGTACGGCGTAAAGCCTCGCGTAAGCGGGGCTTTTTTGTTGTGGGTGAGCCTGTGCACTCTGGGCGGAAGAGCATCCTCAGCGGTTGTGCATATAGAGCATCAGCCCTTTGGGCATGGGCAGGTATCGCCATGTACTTCGGATATCGGATGGATCGTACCATTGTCATCCACCGCATCGATCCCTATGGTGCGAAGCGTGGCCGCGAGCTGTCCGTGCATGGCGATATAGATATCCGTGCACTCGGCGATAGCGGGTGCACGGCGTCTGGCGTCAGGGGATGCAGTTGATCGAGCATGGGGCGAGCCTCAGGGTACAGGTGCCGCTATCGAAGCAGGCCGAAGCGCAGCACGATGGTCCGCCGCCGAATCCCAGGATCGAGGCGCACAGCGCACAGTTGTTCCTGAACGCAACGCTTGTGCCGGCGGTGGTGATCACGCCGATTGGAGCACCGAACCCAGGCGGCGCGGTGACGATGGTATTGCCCGGTGGAATATGGAATGTCGCGACCATGCCCGTCCTGTCGTAGACAAGGAAGTTGAGATCGCATCCGGTGGTGTTGACGACGGTGATCGATGGGCAGAGGCGCTGTGCATGCGCGCTATGCGGAGCAACGAAGGCGGCGATCGATACGATCATGGCGATCGCCATCAGAATAGATGTTCTGTAGATCATGGTGAGGACTGTCTCCGGGTACGATAGTGTATATCATGCCTCGCAGGAGCGATCGGCAACACGGCGCTGGATGACTATGCTGTGTTGTACGCTTCGGCTCCAGGGCATTACTCTCACCTGATAAGATGCCGTTGCCCTCCGGAAATGCACACTCCTGCACGGCGGTTTTCCAACCGACGGCATGCTCCCGTCGCGCGATGGTACGAGATTCCGGTTCACCGCCGACAAAGAACTTCCATGTATGCGAGGATATATGCCGTATCCTGGCGCGAACCCGCACGCCATGTACGAGACTTCAGATTTTAAGTCTGATACGTCTGCCGTTTCCCCATCAGAACAACAAAGCGGTTTCCGCCTTCGCCTTCTGTCTGAAGACCATCCGTGGACCATCGAAGGCCCTGTGCATTGCATCCCAGGTTTGATCATCGGTGATAACTGCGCATGTGCTTTTGGATGGGAAAGGAATACATGAAGTACCATAACAATCAGGGCCGACCCCATTGCGGAGTCAGCCCTGTTCCATGATGTCGTCTATCAGCTTCGGTGGCGATCCTCGCCCTCCATCCGGTTACCGCACCACCGTCATCCGTTTCGAGAGCGTGGTGCGTCCGCACTCCAGCGTGTAGAGATAGCCCCCGGAGCCGAGCCGCGAGGCGTCGAACTGAATCCGGTGCTCTCCCGCGTCGAGCGTGCGCTCCACCAGCGATGTCATCTGCCGTCCGTCGCTGGTCGTGATGCGGAGCCTGACGTCCGACTGCCGTGGAATCCGGAACGTGATGGTCGTGGTTGCGGCCACGGGATTCGGCGTGTTCTGCTCGAGCGCGTAGCCGGCGAAGCGTGCCTGCGTCTCGTCGAGGACGCCGACGGTCGGCGCCATAAAGAGCGGAAGCTTTTCGAACTCGCCGCCGAGGATGCCGGCCGTATCGCTCCGGCTGAATCCCAGCCAGTCCTGCAGGGCCGATGCATAGACCTGCCGGAAGTCGTGCATGAACTGGATGTCGCCGCGGTTATCAAGGTCCACCAGATTCGGTGCACCGCCCAGCAGGTTGCCGCCGAGAACCGATTTCCCGAAGACGAAGAGGGGAGATGCAGCGCCATGGTCGGTGCCGGCGGAGCCGTTCTCATTGACACGGCGGCCGAACTCCGAATAGGTCAGCAGCGCCGCGCGGTGTCCGTTGCCCGCCGCATCGAGATCATCCATGAACGCCTTGACCGCGCGCGAGATCTGGCTGAGAAGCTGCGCGTGCTGCACGAGCTGGCTGTAATGGGTATCGAAGCCGTTGATCGAGACCACATAGATGCCGGTGCGCAGCCCACCGTTGATCAGCCGCGCCACCACCTTGAGCTGCGAGGCGAGACTGTTGGTCTCGTACGCGACGTTCGTCGAGCCATCGAGCATCGCCTTGTGGATCTCGGTGGAATAGCGGTTCGACTGCGCTATCACATCGCGGACGAACTTCAGCTCCGGGCCGGCGAGCGTCGCCGGCAGCGGATCGGGCTGCACGTTCAGACCATTGGCGAGGTTGTAGAACCTGTCGGGGTTGTCGATCGCCATCCCCATGCCCCCCTTGTCTCCCTGCAGCATCAGCGTGGCGCTGGAGGCGACCTGAATGGCGAACGGCGCCGTCGGGAGCGTGGCGGGATATTCGGGGTGATCTTTCTCCAGATAGCGCCCCAGCCAGCCCGTATGCAGAACCGTGTCGGCATCGGAGGCGGTATGCCAGATATCGGTGGAGCGGAAGTGGGATCGATCCTGATCGGGATAGCCGACGCTCTGCACGATCGCGCACTGTCCGGCGTTGTAGAGCCCCGCCACATGCTCCATCGAGCCATGCAGCCCCACCGCTCCATCACCGATCTTCAGCGTCGAGCCCTCGGCAAGAGCGATCGTCTTGCGCGCATCGTAATAGCGCTGGTCGTGGATCGGCACCACCGTATTGAGGCCGTCGTTGCCGCCGTTGAGATTGATCAGCACCAGCACCCGGTCCTCGGCATCGGAGGTGCGGGGGAGAAGGAGGCTGGAGAGGGGACGGCCGAACAGGCCGGAGGAGGCGAGCGGGAGTATCGTACCTGCCTGGAGCGCGCGTTTCAGAAAGTCTCTGCGTAACATGGATCTCTCTCTGTGCTTGAAAATACGTGTACGAAAAGCGTTGCGCCGTTGCGCGCCTACATCAGTTGATACTCGCCAAGGTTCGCCACCCGTATCAGGCAGGCACGGATGCGTGTCGCGGCGTTGGGGGCATCGGGATTCCATTCGTAGGCCGGACCGCCTCCGAGCAGCTCGTCGAGAAGTATCTGCCGCGTCTCGTTGCTGACGGCCACCGGCAGCAGCAGCGTCAGCATATCGTCCATCAGCTCGGTCGCGTCGGCGGAGCTTGCGAACGATTTCACGAAGGCCACGGGGTTGAAGCCGTATGCCAGGGCCCCCGAGACCGGCTCGAGCCACATCTTCGAGTAGCGGATGCGGAGCGGCACCGTGGCGCTGCTGATCCATGTGCGTCCCCCGATCCATCCCTTGACGTTCGGCGGATACAGAAGCGACTGCGAGAGATTCCCCATCGCCGTCACCGGGTCATGCACCTCGGGGCGTCCCGTGTCCGTTGTCGTGCGGCTCATCACCGGCGTGAGGTTGAACTGGCGGATGGAGCCGAGGACGAACTCGACGGGGCTTTTGAGTTTCGCGCCGATCACATTGTCGTCGAAGAAATGCTCGCTCGCCAGCAGCTCCCGCAGCACCGGCTCGATGCGCCATTGGTTGTCGATCAGCGTCCGGGCCATGCCGGCGACGATCTCCATATCGGGAGTCTCGAAGATGAAATGCTGGTAGAGCTTCGAGCAGAGGAAGATCGCCGCACGCGGGCTGTCGAAGTCGGGATCGATCTGTCCGAAGATGTGGTCGATCACGTCATCCGTCCCCGGGGCAACCCCAAAGTTGCTCGTCCGGCCGAAGATCGTCTTGCTGCCACTGTCGAACCGGGTGCTTTTGAACTCGCTGTTCAGCCCGTTGACGGTCCATCCGGTGAGCGCCTTGGCGAGGTCGACGATATCGCGCTCGGTGTAATGGGGCTCTCCGTTGGCATAGGAGCCGACGCCGAGCGTGAACAATTCGAGGAGCTCACGCGCGTAATTCTCGTTGGGATTTCCCTGGCGGCTCGTGGCCCCATCCAGATAGATCAGCATCGCCGGATCGGTCGTCACCTTTCGTGTCAGCGCCCTGAAATCGCCGAACGCATACTCCCGGAAGAGCTGGTTCTGCCTGAACATCAGCTGGGTTATCTCCACCTTGGGATACTCGCTGACGAAATGGTTATGCCAGAACAGGACCATCTTCTCGCGCAGCATCTCCGCCGGGGCCAGCATCCGCTGTGCCCACCACTCCTGCATATCGCGCACCCAGGTGTAGTACTGGGCCCGCTCGGCGTTGTTAACTTGTGCGAACGGTGGGGTCGTCACCCATGCGCCCGGCCCCTCGGGCAGCGTCGCCGGGGAGAGCAGAGGGGCAAGGATCGCCGAGGGGGTCGAGGCTGCCGCGGCGGTGATCTCCCCCCAGGTGGGGGCCAGGCCAACACGGCGGAGCAGATGCGCCGCGCGCCGCTCGTCCCACGGCTTCTCCGGCCGGGGTGTATAGGGCGTCAGGTCGCCGGCGCTCTGGGAGGATCGCGCGGCGGGCCGCCTCTCATCGCCGATGCCGTATGCCGGCGCACTCGGGCTTGCCGGCGTCAGGGAACGGGCCGGGAGGGCCGCGCCTCTCTGCAGAAACGAGCGTCTGTTCATCTGTGGTATAATCCTCTCGGTATCGATAAGAAGAACGTGAAGGCCGGAGCGCCGGATACCATGGGACCTGTATCCGGCCGTGCTGGACCAAGGCGATATATGACGGGGGGGCGTCCGCCGAAATTGGGTCGTGGCGGGGGGCGGCATCGCCGGGCCGGTATCAAGGGAATGGAAAGATCGGGGAAGTTACATCTCGTTGCGGATAGTGTCAAGCGGTAGTTACATCGTCGGATACCATGCGTCATAGCCTTATGCACGACCATGCGAAGAGCGACTCCCTGCCCCGGCAGCGGGGAAGGGCCGTGAACCCGGGTCGAATCGTACCGGCCGGCCGGCGCGAACATCGGAATATCCCCGGTGGGCGATTCAGACCGGAGGGGGCGTGCTGCGGGGCGTGACGGTATTCCATAGCTTGTTTTTGGCGGCCTAAACAGGTAGATTCGCTGCCATTTTTTTGGAAACCTTACCGGAAAACCAAAGTGAGTTGGGAGAGTGAACAGTCCGAGCAGGACAAGCAGCTCCAGGACCAGTTGACCGCGATCGGTGCGCTGCCCAGTCATGTGGCAATCATCATGGACGGCAACGGACGATGGGCGAAGGAGCGCGGATATCCCCGTGTTGCCGGGCATCGCGAGGGGGTCAACTCGGTTCGCGATATCGTCCGCGCCTGCGGACAGATGCACATTCCATATCTCACGCTCTATGCCTTCTCGACCGAGAACTGGAAGCGCCCGCGCAGCGAGGTGAGCGTGCTGATGAATCTGCTTCTGCATTACCTGCGAAGCGAGATGGACGAGCTTGCCCGCAACAACGTCAGGCTCAACGCCATCGGCAACCTCAATTCGCTGCCGAAGCCGGTGCAGAAGCAGCTCCACAACAGCATCGAGCGGCTCTCGGGCAATACCGGGCTGACCCTGACGCTGGCGCTCAGCTACAGCGGACGATGGGATATCCTTCGCGCTGTCCAGACGCTGGCGCTCGACGTTCGGCGCGGCACGCTCTCCCCGGAGGATATCACCGAGGAGATGTTCCGTACATACCTGACGACCGCAGCCATCCCCGACCCCGACCTGATGATCCGCACCAGCGGGGAACTACGACTCAGCAATTTTCTCCTCTGGGAAATGGCCTACTCCGAGATCCATGTGGCCTCGGTGTTCTGGCCCGATTTCCGGCGCAATCATCTCTACGATGCCCTGGCCGATTACATGCAGCGCGAGAGGCGATTCGGCAAGACGAGCGAACAGCTCGGCGATGCGGAACAGCCCCAGAGAAACTACGTTCAGAAGATCATAGATGCGTTTACACGTCAATAAAACTCGGAAGCTTCTGTTGATGCTGGGTGCCGTGGCCGCAGCTACAGGCACGGCCGGTACCGCCGTGCTGGCGCAGCCGCTCGCTCCCTCCACCACTCCACAGCCCCCCGCCCCGCTGATCCGCATTCGCGATATCAGGGTGGAGGGAACCCAGGCTTCGACTCCCTCGGCCGTCATCTCCTTCTCCGGGCTGCATGTCGGAGATCGTATCGCCTCGAACAGCGATGCCATGGCAAAGGCGATCCGCAACCTGATGGACCGCCGTCTGTTCAGCGATGTGAAGATCTACGCCGAGCAGGCGACCAGCGAGGGGATCGTGCTGGTGATCGCGGTCAAGGAATATCCCCGCATCGGCTCGGTGGTCTTCATCGGCAACGATGAGATCGACGAGAAGGATCTGACCGAGCTGGTCACGATCCGTCCCGGCGATATCGCCTCTCCCTACGAGCTCGATCGCTCGCGCGCCAAGATCCGGGCGAAGTATGCCGAGGAGGGCTATCTCTTCACCAAGGTCGCCGCCACCCAGGCGCCGACAACCGATTCGAGCCGCGTTCAGGTGGAGTTCAATCTGGACGAGGGCCCCGAGGTCAAGATCGGAACGATCACCTTCCAGGGGAACAGCGCCTTCAGCAACTCCGATCTGAAGGGAGAGATGGAGGATGTGAAGGAGAAAGCATGGTGGCAGCTCTGGCGCTCCTCGAAGTTCGACCGCACCAAGCTGAAGAGCGATGAGGTTCGCGTCGTCGATTTCTATCGCTCCCACGGGTTCATCGACGCGGCGGTCACCGGCGATTCCATAGCCATCAACCCGGCCACCGGCCGCACCGATGTGCGGATCGATGTGTCGGAGGGAAACCGCGTCTATCTGCGGTCGATCGCCATCACCGGCAACTCCGTCTATCCCTCCGATGTGCTCCTTCGCCGTCTCGATATGGAGCTTGGCGCCGAGTACAATCAGCTGCGGATGGAGCAGAATCTCAACGGCAACCAGGAGCAGACCGACATCCATTCCCTCTATCTCGATAACGGCTACCTCACCTTCAATTCCCAGCTGCTCGAGAATCGCGCCGGGGATTCGGTCGATGTGGTGATCAAGATGGCCGAGGGGGGACAGTCGAGCATCCGGTATGTCTCGATCGTCGGGAATACCAAGACGAAGGATAAGGTGATCCGCCGCGAGCTCTATACGCGCCCCGGCGATACCTTCTCGAAGCAGGCGGTGATCAGGTCGCTCCGCAACCTCGCCAACCTGAACTACTTCAACCCCGAGCGCCTGCAGCCCGATGTGCAGCCGGTCGATGCCACCAGCGTCGACCTCACCTATCAGGTGGAGGAGAAGCCGAGCGATACCTTCAACGCGTCGGTCGGCCTCAGCTCGCTCGGCCTGTCCGGCATGCTCGGCGTCTCGTTCAACAACTTCTCGGCGGCCGAGCCGCTGACCGGCGGGGCGGGACAGCTGATGAACTTCAACTGGGAGTTCGGCACCTACCAGACCACCTTCTCGCTCGGGTTCACCGAGCCGTGGCTGTTCGATGACCCGACCTCGCTCGGCGGAAGCATCTTCTACCAGACCAGCGATCTGTCGGACTACAAGCTCCGCCGCTACGGTCTGACCGCCAACCTCGGCCGCCGTCTCCGCTGGCCCGACGATTATTTCCGTGTCGACGTCGGCGTGAACGTTCTGAACAACAAGATCGTCGGTGATGAGAGCAACGTCGTCTACTACAGAAACGGAAGCGAGCGGAGCGTCGCGCTGACACTCTCGCGCAGCAGCATCGACAATCCGGTGTTCCCGACGTCGGGATCGCGCTTCGCCTTCAGCAACAGCGTTGCCGGCCTTGGCGACGCGCAGTACACGAAGCATGAGGTGAAGTTCGAGTTCTTCTCGCCGGTGGCAAGCCTGAGCGAGACGAACCCGGTGGTGTTCTACATCGGCAACGAGTACGGCTATCTCAACGACTACGGTCCGATCGCGGGGATCCCGCCGTCGGCGTTCTATTCGATGGGAGGCACCGGGCTCGGTGGCGGGTTCAATGTGACGCCGCTGCGGGGCTATCTCGAAGGATCGATCGGCCCGGTGGGAGCCGGCGGCGTTCCGATCGGCACGGTCTATACGAAGGTCTCCTCCGAGCTTCGCTTCGGCATCTCGGTCAACCCGATTCCGATCTATGCGCTGCTGTTCGCCGAGGCGGGCAACGTCTGGGGAAGGTTCCGGGAGGTCGATCCGTTCAGCCTGAAGCGATCGGCCGGCGCGGGCCTCCGGCTGACGATCCCCGGCGTCGGGCTCCTCGGGTTCGACTACGGCTTCGGGTTCGATCGCGACAGCAACGGGGAGCAGGGGGGATGGCAGTTCCACTTCCAGTTCGGCCGGTAATGTAATTTTTTTTCCGAACGGGGCACGTTCCAGCCTGCCCCGTTCGTCTGTTCCGACAATACCAAATCACATACGCACAAGCATTGTTTGGATTTCTATTCATACCCATGAACGTATTCATTCGCACAAGCGCACTCGCAGTTCTTATCCTCTTCGCCGTGATGGGGTCGGCCCAGGCGCAGGTCAAGCTCGGATTCGTCAATACCGAGACGATCGTCCAGCAGATGCCCGAGTTCAAGGATATCGATGCAAAGCTCCGCACGCTGCAGTCGGCATTTACCGACACGCTGCGCGCCATGGAGATCAACTACAAGACCCGTCTTGAGGCGTATCAGAAGCAGTCATCGATGATGACGCCGGACGCCAAGGCGAAGGAAGAGGAGCAGATCAAGGGGATCGTCGATCAGTACCAGCAGTACCAGCAGGATCGTCTCGGTCCGCAGGGGAAGCTGGCGCAGCGTCAGGCCGAGCTGATACAGCCGATCCGTGATAAGGTGCGCATGGCAATCGAGAAGGTCGCAAAGGATGAGAAGCTCTCCGGAGTGATGGAGAACTCCGTCATGATCTATTTCGACCAGAAGCTCGATATCACTTATAAAGTTCTGGATAACCTCCGTCGTGGTACCAACTAACCGAACATATTTCTCTATCGCGCTGATCCTGGCGACGCTTGTCGTTGGCGGGACCGCGCATGCACAGCAGAAGATCGGCTTCGTGGCGAGCGAGGCGATCCTCGAGCGCCTGCCCGATGCCAAGACCGCGCGCGCCAAGCTCACCGAGCTTCAGTCGGGATGGATGCGCGAGATCCAGCGCCAGGAGCAGGATATCGACAAGGGGCGGACCGATATGCAGTCGAACCGGCTTCTCTGGAGCGTTCAGGAAAAACGCGATGCCGAGTCGCGCCTAGCCGACCTGGAGTCGAAGCTCGCCAGCTACCGCCAGTCCAAGTTCGGACCGAAGCAGGAGTTCGAGCGCCAGCAGGGGGAGCTGATGGGGCCGATCATCGAGAAGGTCGCCAAGGCGATCGAGGATGAGGCCAAGGCACAGAAGTACGATTTCGTCTTCGACAAGAGCAGCCGCGGCATGCCGATGCTCTTCTCCAATCCGTCGAACGATCTGACATTCGCGGTGCTGAAGCGTCTCGGCGTCGATCCGTCGACGGCCGATGCTCCGGCCATCGCCCCGTCCGGCGCGTCGCCGACGGTGGTCGATCCGAAGGCCGAGGGGGACGCCATGCGGCGCCGTTCCGGAGCGCGCGGCACCAGCACGACGACCTCGTCGCCGGAGACGCTCGATCCCAACGCCGTGCTGCAGCCGGTCGCTCCGCCGGCCGGAACACCGCCGCCGCAGCCGATCGATCCGCGAACCGATACGCAGAAGACCGCGCCATAGCAGCACGCTGTCCGCTGAAAGAACAATCGCCGCGGGAGCATCCCGCGGCGACGGCGGAACGGTCCGCCGGCTTATCCCCTACCTGGAGAGATATCTCAATGCTAGTAACTGAAATCGCTCGGCTTGTCGGTGGCGATATTGTGGGAAACGGCGAGCGCGATATCGCGAACGTCCGGAAGATCGAAGAGGCGGTCGACGGCGATATCTCGTTCATTGCGAATCTGAAGTACGCGAAATATCACGACAGCACCCGTGCAAGCGCGCTGCTGGTGGGGCCCGACTTTCCGGCCACCCGTGAGGATCTCACCTATATCCGCACCGCCGATCCCTACGCCGCGTTCCTGACGATGCTCCGCACATTTGCTCCGCAGAGCGAGCGGCCGGAGCCGGGTGTCCATCCAACCGCCGTCATCTCAGCCGATGTACAGCTCGGCGAGGGTGTCTCGATCGGACCGCACGTCGTCATCGGGACCGGCTGCGTCATCGGCCGCAATACCGTCCTGCACGCCAACACGACCCTCGGATCGCAGGTGACGATCGGGTCCGATACGGTGGTCTTCCCGAACGTGACGATCTACCGCGGCACCCGGATCGGGGAATGCGTGACGATCCATGCCGGAGCGGTGCTCGGGGCCGACGGCTTCGGCTTCGCGCCGAAGGGGGATGGGAGCTGGGAGAAGATCCCCCAGATCGGGATCGTGGTGATCGAGGATCATGTGGAGATCGGCGCCAATGTCACCATCGACCGCGCCACGCTGGGGGAGACCCGCATCTGCCGTGGCGTCAAGCTCGACAACCTGATCCATATAGCGCACAACGTGGTGGTCGGGGAGAACACCGTGATCGCCGCGCAGGCGGGAATCTCCGGCAGCACCCGGATCGGCAGCGACAATATGATCGCCGGACAGGTCGGCGTGGTGGGGCATATCGAGACGGTTCCCAATGTGATCATCGAGGCGCAGTCGGGGGTCAGCAAATCGATCCAGAAGCCGGGACGCTACTTCGGCCATCCGGTCAAGGAGCATGCGCAGGCGCTCCGGCAGGAGGGGGCGCTCCGGCAGCTTCCCGATCTGCTTCGCGAGATCCGCGATATGCGCAACCGTATCGTCAGGCTCGAGGAGTCGCTCAGCGTCAGGGATGAGAAATAATCCTCTCTGCCACCTGATGGCTGCATTATCTGAAGTGGATGCCGTGGCGCTGCCGCGCATCCACTTTCGGCATGAAATGGCAACATCACGTTACGAAGGCGCTTCAGATATGCGCGAAAGATTATTTTTGTGCCGCCTGTGACAGGGCCGCGACGATCGTTCGCGGAGCCCTTGCTCCCATCGAGATATCGACGACACACTTCCATGGCATAGCTTTGCCGATAATCCTTCGTCTATGCGTCAACAGCAGCGGACAATCGCCGAACCCGTGAGCCTGTCGGGGGTTGGCCTCCATACTGGCAACCAGTCGACCATCATCTTCCATCCCGCGCCCGAAGGGTACGGCCTTCGCTTCGTCCGCACCGATCTCGATGGCTCGCCGGAGATCCCCGCCGATGTCGATCTGGTCACCGATATCTCCCGTGGCACCACCCTCACTCTCAATGATGCAAGCGTCCATACGGTGGAGCATGTGCTTGCCGCGCTCGTCGGGCTCGAGGTCGACAACTGCCGCATCGAGCTGACCGCCAACGAGCCTCCGGTCGGCGACGGAAGCGCGCTCCCGTATACCGAGGTGCTGGTCAAGGCCGGCTTCGTCGACCAGAAGGCGCCGCGCCAGTTCGTGGTGCTCGACCAGATCGTCAGCTACAAGAACGAGGAGAAGGGGGTCGAGATCGTCGCGCTGCCGAACAACGATTTCCGGGTGACGGTGATGATCGACTACAACAACCCGGCGCTCGGCAGTCAGCACTCCGGGATGTTCAACCTGCAGACCGAGTTCGCCACGGAGTTCGCCCCGGCGCGCACCTTCTGCTTCCTGACCGAGGTGGAGATGCTGCGTCGCGAGGGGCTGATCAAGGGGGGGAACCTCGACAACGCGATCGTGATCGTCGACAAGGATATCGACCAGGCGCAGATGGATGAGCTGACCAGCAGGCTGGGGATCGAGGGATCGGTGGTGCTCGGCTCGACAGGCATCCTGAACAACGGCCATATGCGATTCCGCAACGAGCCGGCGCGCCACAAGCTGCTCGATATGCTCGGCGATCTGGCGCTGGTCGGCAGCCCGATTCAGGCGCAGATCCTCGCGGCCCGTCCGGGGCATGCCAGCAACATCGAGTTCGCCCGGAAGGTCAAGCGGCTGGCCGAGCAGAAGAAGCTTCACAAGAAGCTCAACATCAACACCGACGCGACCATCGTGATGGATATCAACGCCATCATGAATGTCCTGCCGCACCGCTATCCGTTCCTGCTGGTCGACAGAATCGTGGCGCTCGATACCGAATCGGGCACGATCGTCGGCATCAAAAATGTTACCATCAACGAGCCCTTCTTCGGCGGACATTTTCCGGGGCAGCCGATCATGCCGGGGGTGCTGATCCTCGAGGCGATGGCGCAGACCGGCGGCATGCTTCTGATGAATCATCTCGGCTCCGACGGCACCAAGATCGCCCTGTTCGTGGGGATCAACAACGCCAAATTCCGCAAGCCGGTCGTCCCCGGCGATCAGCTCCGTTTTGAGGTGACGCTCCGCGCCAAGCGCTTCAACACCTTCATGCTCCATGGCCGGGCGACGGTCGATGGAGCGCTGGTGGCCGAGGCGGAGTGGAGTGTGGCAGTCGTTGATCGTCAATCGTGAACCGCGTATGCAGAAGCTCGACATGCTAGAAACCGTAATCAGCCCGCTGGCCTCCGTAAGCTCCGATGCCGTGATCGGCGAGGGGGTGCGGATCGATCCGTTCGCCGTCATCGAGGGAAATGTGGTGATCGGCAACGGCGTCCATATCCAGCCGCACGTTCATCTCTGTTCCGGCGCCCGCATCGGCAACGACTGCAAGATCTTCACCGGCGCCTCGATCGGCGCGGTGCCGCAGGATCTGAAGTTCGGCGGAGAGGAGACGCTGGCGGTGATCGGCGACCGCACGGTGATACGTGAATATGTGACGGTCAACCGGGGGACCGCCGCCCGCCGCCAGACGGTGGTGGGAAGCGATACGCTGATCCTTGCCTATTCCCATGTCGCCCACGACTGTATCGTCGGGGATAATGTCCTTATCGTCAACAGCGTGCAGCTTGGCGGGCATGTGGAGATCGACGACTGGGCGGTGATCGGCGGCCTGAGCGGCGTGCATCAGTTCGAGCGCGTGGGGAAACATGCGATGGTGGGAGCCGGGTTCCGCGTGATGAAGGATGTGCCGCCGTTCGCCCGTGCCGGCAACGAGCCTCTCAGTTTCAGCGGCATCAACTCGGTGGGACTGCGCCGCCGTGGCTTCAGCGATGAATCGATCCGGGTGATTCGTGAGGTCTACCGTCTGATCTACCAGGCCGGGATGAATATCGGCGAAGGGGTGGGCAGGGCCGCCGAAACCTATGGCGATATCCCCGAGGCGCGCGAGATCATCGAGTTCATCCGCGGAAGCAAGCGCGGAATAATTCCATTTGCCAGATAATGGCTATCTCCCGTCGGCGACAGTCCGGTCAGTCGGTGGCCGGGATGATGGCACAGAGGTATCGATGAGCTCCGCTCCCAGCGTCATGATCATCGCCGGTGAGGCCTCCGGGGATCGCCATGCGGCGCGGCTGGTCGAGGAGATCCGCGCGCGCTTCGGCGATCTGGACGTCTGGGGGATCGGAGGCGACCGATTGCGCGAGCAGGGGGTCGAGACGCTCTACGATGCCGCCGAGATGAACGTGATAGGGTTCGTCGAGGTGGTCAAACGCTATCGCTTCTTTCGCTCGGTCTTCAACGCCATGGTCGATCTCGCCCGGCGCCGCAGGCCCGCACTCGCCATCCTCGTCGATTATCCCGGCTTCAATCTCCGCCTTGCCCGCGCCCTTCATGAGCAGAATATTCCGGTCGTCTTCTATATCGCCCCGCAGGTCTGGGCCTGGAAAGAGCGCCGCGTGAGCGATATACGGAAGTACGTTGATGACCTGATCGTCGTCTTTCCGTTCGAGGTGGAATATTTCCGCCGCCATGGCATCGATGCCCATTTCTTCGGCCATCCCCTCGTCGATCAGGTTGCCGAGGAGCGCGCGCGTCTTCCCGTCGCCACAAGCCGTACGGCGGGGCCGAGAACCATCGCCTATCTCCCCGGCAGCCGCAACGAGGAGATCGCCCGCCATATGCCGACGCTCTGCGAGGTGATACGTGAGCTCGGGCCCGGTTATCGCCATATCATCCCGCTTGCCAGCACGATCTCCCGCGCATCGCTCGAGCGTTACCAGAGCGAGGCGGGCTTCGAGATCACCGACAATGCATTCGAGGCGCTCGCCGGCGCTGATGCCGCCCTCGTCAAATCGGGCACCTCCACGCTCGACGCTCTTCTGCTCGATATCCCCTGCGCAGTCTTCTACAAGACCTCCGGAATCAGCTACCAGATAGCGCGCCGCCTGATAAAAGTCCCCTATATCGCGATGATCAATGTGCTGGCCGGCCGCCGCGTGGTGCGCGAGTTCATTCAGGGGGAGATGACCGCCCCGGCGCTGGTGGAGGAGCTGCGGAGGTTGCTGGAGGATGGGGCATACCGGTCCGGCCTGCTGCGCGAGATGGGGGAGGTGCGCGATACGCTCGGCCGGGAACAGGCCAGCGGCAGGATCGCCACGTTCATCATCGATAAGTATCTCCGGCAATGAGCACATCATCCGTTACGCTGACGTCGCTTCTGCTGCGCGGGGTGCTCCGTACGCTCTCGGCCACGTGGCGCTACAGGGAGGAGATGCCCGAGGATGTCGCTGCGGCGCTCGCCGGGCCCGCGCCGGTATTGATCGCGTTCTGGCACGGGAAGATGTTTCCGGTCTGGTATCGTTTCCGCCGCAGCGGCGCTTCGGCGCTGATCAGTGGCAGTCGCGATGGTGAGCTTCTGGCGCGCTATCTGGAGAGATCTCTCGGCTACATCGATGTGATTCGTGGATCGAGCTCGAAGGGGGGAAGCCGGGCTCTGGGGGAGCTCGTGGCGATGCTCGGAGAGCGAAGCTGCCTGATCACCCCCGACGGTCCCCGTGGTCCGGCGCGTCGGGCGAAGGTGGGGGCGCTTGTGGCTTCGCGGCGTGCCGGCTGCGACTGCATCGGCGTGGGGTGGAGCTGCCGGCGGGCATTCATCTTCAACTCGTGGGATCGCATGGAAATCCCCTGGCCCTTCTCCGTAATTAATATCCGTTATTGCAAAATAACCCCAACAAACAATACCGGAACCGGAAGAAACGAACAGAGCGATGACAACCGCGCGACCGAAGAGAAAATCATTACTCCTTCCGTGAAGAGGGAGATCGGTGGGAGCGGGGAGACCTCCGGCCATCGACCGATCGGTCCGGATGAGATCGATCGCTTCGAGTCCATGCTGAATTCAATCTCGGGAGAATCACGATGAAGTTCCGCAGGCTTCTCTGGCCCCTGTCGCTGGCCTATGGGGCCGGCCAGCGCATCGATCGCCTGGCGAAGCTCTCGGGCGCGTACCGATCGCGTCTGCCGGTGATCTCCATCGGAAACCTCTCGGTCGGTGGTTCTGGGAAGACTCCCCTTGCCCTCTATCTGGTGGAGAGGCTTCAGCGGGAATATGGTATCCTTGTGCTGACGCGCGGGTATCGTCGCGAATCGGCCGGTACCGTGCTCTGGCGCGCGGGGGAGAGCCTTCCCGATTACCAGAGCGTCGGGGATGAGCCTGCCCTGATCGCCATGCATCTGAAACGTGGCGCGATGGGGGTTGCCTCCGATAGGGCATCCCTTCTCCGTTCGATCGAAGGGGAGTTCACCGGCCATATCGTTCTGCTCGACGATGGCTTCCAGCACTACCGGATGGCGCGGGATTTGGATATCGTCATCGTCGACGATCGCACTGTCGAGAACGCCGGGCTTCTCCCGGCCGGGGATCTTCGCGAGCCTCCGTCGGCACTGCGCCGGGCCCATATCATCCTCGCCACGTCGACCAGGGCGAAGGAGTTCGCCTACCGGTGGAGATCGGAGTCGGCGATGGTGCTCGGCATGCGAACCTATCTCAAGGCGATCGTGCGCTGGAATGATGGACGGCGCTACGATGGCAATGCGGCCCTTCTTGTCACCGGGATAGCACGCTCGGAGCGGGTTCCCGCCGGCCTTGGTGAGCAGGGAAGAGCGGTCGTGGGTCATCTCCGGTACCCCGACCATCATCAGTACAGCCGGAGCGATGTCGCCCATATGCTCGCGGAGATGCGGCGCAGCGGAGGGGAGATCATCCTGACAACGGCCAAGGATGCGGTGAAATTATCGACGTTCGGCGAGCTTGCCGAACTTCTCTACGTGATCGAGATCGATATCATCATCGACCGGGAGGATCGTATGTTCGAGGCGATCGAGTCGGTGGTGACCGGCGGGTTTACATATAATCTGTGAGAGAGGCGATGAGTCTGGTAATTGGAATCTCGAAAGGAAGCGGCAGTCAAAAGTATGACCGTTATGGCATATGGCTTCACAACACACAAGAGGATCTGGAAACGATAGACCTCTGGACTTCGGATGACATCGAGCGCGATATGGCTCGGGTCGATGCGCTCCTTCTCTCCGGCGGAAGCGATATCGACCCGGCGCGCTATAACCAGCCGGAGCTGGCCGTCCATTGCTCCGATATCGATCCGGCGCGGGATGCCCTGGAGTTTCGTCTGCTTGAGCTGGCGGCCGAGCGGGAGCTTCCCGTGCTCGCCATCTGCAGGGGAGAGCAGCTTGTGAATGTCTTCTATGGAGGAACGCTGATACCCCATCTTCCCGACGTTCTCGATGGCAGCGAGGCGCACCAGAAGGATGGCGAGCAGGATCGCGCGCACGAGATCGAGGTGACGCCGGGATCGCTTCTGTACAAAGCGACCGGGGAGCTGAGCGGCCAGGTGAACTCGGCACATCATCAGGCGGTGGGGACGCTGGGCGAAGGGCTCTCGGTCGCGGCCCGCTCGGAGGATGGCGTCATCGAGGCGATCGAATGGAAGAACAGGATGGGGAAGCCCTACCTCTGCGCCGTGCAGTGGCATCCGGAGCGAATGGCCGATCAGGAGAGCCCGTTCTCGCTCGGCATCCGCGAGCAGTTCCTGTTCGAGGCCAAAAGCTCGAAGATCCTCTCCCGTACTACCAAGCCTCTGCCGAAGCCCGATCCCCCCGAGCCGCAGATCGATGGCGATGATGAAAACCCCTCCGATGCCGGCGGGACGTTCCTGCTGCCGATCATCCAGTAATGCGTCGCTGAAATACTACTTGCGCTATATAACTGAAAGCGCCGGGCCGGAAATAATTCCGGCCCGGCGCTGACGTTTTTTATGAGATCTCGGGATAGGATTGGTTCCTGCTCACGACGAGCGGATCCAGGCCACAGGAAGGAATTATCCCCAGTACAATTATCCGAAGAATTTATTCCGCTCTTTTTTGAGCTCCTTCAGCAGATAGAGGATATTCAGGCTCGACGCCCCCTCGGCCATCGGCATATAATGCTCGGAGGTCTCCTTGACGTATTTATACGGGTTGCGCTTCAGGTTGAACTCCAGACAACGGAAATTATCGAGCCGGTCGGAAAGCTTGATCAGGAGGCAGTCCTCCGGGCTTTTTTTCAGACGCTCCACATATTCGCGGTCGATCTTCTCGCGCAGCGGCCCATCCTCTACCCGAACCTCCTTGGTCAGAGTCTCGACCAGATAGCTCACATAGGAGCCAAAATTATATTCGAGCACCTCCGGGTTGAGGATATCGGAATCCTCAAGCGTATCGTGCAGCAGCGCGGCGATCAGGATATCGGGCTCGTTGATGGCAAGCTCGTCGAGGATAATTCTGGTGACGCGCGTCGGGTGCCAGAAGTAGGGCGTGCCATCGTTTCGCTGCTGAAATTGATGGACGTTTTCGGCCATCTCGTAAGCGCAGAGCACCCGGTTTAACTCCACCGGGCCGACGATCGGCAGAAGCCGGTCGCGGATCTCGCTCTTCGAGAGGAACGTCTGATTGTACTTGTTCGGTTGGGATATCATCTCACGACTCGATCAGTTCACGGGCCATTTGCAGACTGGATTCGGTGATGATTTCACCGCTCATCAGCTTTGCCACCTCACGTGTATGCTCCTCCATGGTGAGCCTGCGTACGCGCGTGACGGTTCGGTTTCCCTGCTCGGATTTTTCAACGACGAAATGATTGCTGCTCATCGCGGCGATCTGCGGCAGATGGGTGATCGCGATGATCTGATGGAAGTCCGCCAGGTCGCGCATGGCGATCCCCACCTTCGAGGCGATGCGACCGGAGATGCCGGTGTCGATCTCGTCGAAGATGAGCAGCGGCAGCTTGTCGTTCTTCGCCAGAATAGTCTTCAGCGCCAGCATCACACGGCTTACCTCGCCTCCGGAGGCCACGCGCGCCAGCGGCTTCGGCTCTTCGCCGAGATTGGTGGAGATATAATATTCAGCGTGATCGAACCCGGTCGGTCCCGCCGCGAAATATTTTCCGTTGTGGAATACCGAGCTTCCCGACTCGGCGGTCGATTCGCTCTGTTCCACCTTCACCACGAAGCGTGCCTTGTCGATGCCCAGCTGCTTCAGAACGCTCTCGACGGAGCGCTGTACTTTTTTTGCCACATCGCATCGTTTCTGCGAGAGCTTCGCCGCGAGCTCGCCCGCCCGGCGCTTCTTCTGGTCCACATCGTTGCGGAGCTGTTCGATCTGACTGTCGAAATTCTGTGCCAGCTCGATCTCGCGCGTGATCGACGCACGGTAGAGGATCACATCCTCCAGCGTGCCGCCGAATTTTTTCCGCAGCCCGTTGAGCTTGAACAGCCGCTCGCGCATCTCTTCGAGGCGCGCCGGGGAAAAATCGATGCTGGCCGAATAGCTCTGCGAGTACTTCGCGATCTCCTCGATGATCGAAAACGCGGAGATGCACTCATTGCGATATTCGGCGAAGGATGGATCGATATGAACCAGCTGGTCGAAAATGTTCCGCGCGCGCAGAAGCTGGTCGCGCACTGAATTCTCGTCGTCGTAGAGCACGTGATGGAGCGCCGAGGTCAGCTCGAAGATCCGCTCGCTGTTCTCGAGGATCTTCAGATCCTGCTGGATCGCGATATCCTCTCCCGACTGCGGATCGACCAGCTCGATCTCCTTGAGCTGATATTGATGAAACTCCTGTTTATCGCGGAGCTGCGCCTCGCGCTGCCGCAGATCGTTGAGCATATGCTGCGTCCGCTGCAGATCGGCAAAGACGAGGGAGAAATCCGCCACCATTTTTTCCAGTCCGCCCACGTTGTCGAGCAGATGGATATGGGTCTCGGCGCGCAGCAATAGCTGATGCTCATGCTGCCCATGCAGGTCTACCAGATAATCGCCCAGCTCCTTGACCAGATTGAGCGGGGCGGGGGAGTCGTTGATGAACGCGCGCGATCCGCCCCGCGAGGTGATCTCCCGGCGGATGATCAGCTCGTCCCCTCCCGAATCATATCCCATATCCTCGAGCAGCTTCCGCGCGCGCTCGTTGTTGCTGACCGAGAAGACCCCCTCGACGATCGCCTTGTCGGCTCCCTGACGGACATTCTCGGTCGATGCGCGCTCGCCGAGGATCAGCCCGAGCGCGCCGATCAGGATCGATTTGCCCGCGCCGGTTTCTCCGGTCACGATATTCAGACCGATTCCGAAACCGATGTTGATCTCATCGATGAGTGCGTAGTTCTTGACGTAGAGCGACTTCAGCATAATCGTGAAAAATCAATGGCGACTGCATCATCCATCGGGTCGATATCAGCTCGGCTGCGAACGATGGCTCGCCTGAAATTGCATCTCCTTGAAACCGGCGAAATGCCCCTTGACTTTATTCCGTTGATATTTTCCGGTCGATGTTACCGGGATATCTTCCCCGAAGATCACCACCTTCGGCGCTTTATGGAAGGGGAGATGCTCTTTGCAGTAGGCGATCAGCTCCTCCTCGCTGAGCGACGCATCGGCGCGGCGCACATAGGCGCCGATCTCCTCGCCATACCAGTTGTTCTCGAACCCGACCGAGATGCCGACATCGACCTTCGGGTGGCTGTTGATCACCTCGTCGATCTCCAGCGGGGAGATATTCACGCCGCCGCGAATAATCAGCTCCTTGATCCTCCCGGTGATGAAGAAATAGCGCCGGCCATCATCGGCATCGATGAAGAACCCTTCGTCGCCGCTTCTGAACCACCCGTGGGTGAACGCGCCGGCATTGGCCCCTTCGTTATCGTAATACTCGAGCATCACATTATGCCCCCGGATGACGATCTCGCCACGCTCCCCGGCCGACAGCGATGCTCCGGCGGCATCCTGGATATCCATCTCGTTCTGCGGAATCGGCACGCCGATGCTCGGGAACCCGTACCTGGTGTGCCATTCCATCCGCGTCGCGTCGTCCAGATCGATCGGGAGGAAGCAGCTGTAGCATGTGGTCTCCGACAGACCGTAGCCATGCATGATCGGTATACCATAGCGGCGCTCGAAGCGCTCGGCGATCTCGCAGGTCAGAGGGCCGGCGCCGCAGATGATATGGCGGAAGCGATCGAGCCCCATCGCCGCGGTGTCGATATCGGCCTGCAGAAGAAACGCGAGGAGCGTCGGCACCACCGATACCACCTCGACCCCTTCGGCGGCGATGCGGGGAAAGAACGTTCCTGACTGGAATTTCCTGTTGAGCACCACACCGGAGCCGGCATACATCGGCGTGACCAGCGTGACCACCGTTCCATTGACGTGATGGATCGGCAGAACGCACATCATCCTGGAGTCGAGGCCGATCGCATGCCATGCGCTGATGCCGTCGGCATCGGCCAGGAGATTGCCATGCGCCAGCACCACCCCCTTGGGATTGCCGGTCGTGCCGCTGGTATAGACGATCAGGCACTCCTGATTCATGAGATCGAGGGCCGGGGGAAGATCGATTTCCTCATCCCTCTCGAGAATCCTCTCCATCGTCGGGGCCTCGCCATCGCCCGTGCCTCCGCACTGGACGATCGTGCTGAGATCAGGGAGATCGCCGGCCAGGGCACGAACCCGCTCGAGATATTCCGAGCGGACGAACGCCAGGCGGGTTTTCGAGTTGGTGAGGATATAGACCATCCGGGCATCATCCTCGCCGACATTGATCGGGATGATGGTCGCCCCGATCCACCACGCGGCGAAGTACTGGATCACCGTATGGGCATGATTATGCGCGATGGTGGCGACCCGGTCGCCGGCTCCTATGCCGCTGGAGCGGAGAAATCCGGCCACGGCGCGGACCTGCCGGGCGAATCGGTCGTAGCTGAATTCCGAGCGCGAGCCATCCTCATCATAGAAGACGAGGTAGGTCTTGTCGGGGGTCAGCTCCCGACGTTGCGCCAGGAGATCGCCGAGCGAGGTGAAGGGGAGCTGAAGTTCCTGGAACGGGATGCCACGCACTGAGCGGGCCTGATCGATGAGCTGTTGAAGATCCATAGCGGGAACAAGATACGAAGTTGGCGTCGAGGGAGGCCATCGAAGCGCTCGTCGTCGATGAGGATTTCCTAACTTAGCGGCCTATGCAGATACCAAATCACGTACAGGAGCGAGTCAACCAGGTGCTCGCCGGGGAGCGGCTGGGGGTCACCCGTGCCATCACAATGGTCGAGAACGAGCGGGCGGGGTGGGAGCATCTCCTCTCGGCGCTCTATGGTCATACCGGAAAAGCGTACAGGATCGGGATCACCGGACCTCCGGGGGCGGGGAAATCGACATTGACGCAGAAGCTGATCGCCTATCACAGCAATCTTGGCAAGAGAATAGCCGTTATTGCAATAGATCCTACATCTCCCTTTACAGGAGGAGCAATACTCGGCGACAGAGTCAGAATGCAGGCCGAATCGATGCGGCCGGGAGTCTTCGTCCGCTCGATGGCGACGCGAGGGAGCCTTGGCGGGCTCAACACCAAGGCGCAGGATGTGGCCGATATCCTCGATGCGGCGGGCTTCGATCTGATTATCTACGAAACGGTCGGGGTGGGACAGTCGGAGCTTGATATCGCCAAGGCCGCCGATACGACGGTGGTGGTGCTGGTGCCTGAATCGGGGGATTCCATCCAGGCGATGAAGTCGGGGCTGATGGAGATCGCCGATCTGTTCGTCATGAACAAGGCCGACCGCGATGGCTCCGATCAGGCCGTCGCCGCCCTCAAGACGATCCTCACCTTCAGAATCACCCACGCCGATGACGAGTGGGTTCCCGATGTCGTGAAATCGGTCGCCACCGATGGTGCCGGGGTGGAGGGCATCGTGGCCGCCATCGGAAAGCATCATGAGTATATGGACCGGATCGGGGTGTTCGAGCGCCGCAGGGCGGGGCGGGAGAAGGAGCGGGTGCGCACGCTGATCGAGCGGCTGCTGCACTCGACGTTCTGGACCCCACGGAGGATCGCGCTGCTCGAGGAGGAGCTTCCCGCCCTGAACAGACGAGAGCGCTCCCCGCTCGAGATCGCGCATTCCCTGACGGCCGATGTGGTCCCATCGATCCATAACGTGCCCGCCGAGGAGCCTACTACTTCGGATCGGTGATGATGATCCGTACGGTCCGGCTGAGGAACCGTCCCTCCGGCGATCCGCTTCCATAGGGAGCTTCGTCGGGGGAGGCGCCCCGATAATCGGCCTTCACCCCGGCCGGTATCATCGCGGCCACGCGGCGCGCGCGCTCCAGTGCAAGCTCACGGTTATGGCCGATCTCGCCGGTGGAATCGGTATAGCCGATGATGCTCACCGCCGATCCGGGACCGATCCTCTCCAGAACCGAGGCGATATCCCTTCCGCCGCGCCGGGTAAGCTCTGAGCGATCGTACTCGAACCTCAGCAGGAGGAATTCGGCACTGTTATCGGGACGCCCCGCCGCGCTGGCGATGCTGATGGTCGTGTCAAGCTGCAGCGGAAGCAGACGGGGCACCGTCTCTGCGGACTGTCCGGCGCCGTCGTACACGCTCATTCTGTAGAACAGATCGCCCCCGGAGAGCATCCTTTCCCGATCGGCCTGGCTCAGCTCCCACCGCATAATTCCCTCCGGACTTCCGGCCCCCTCGATCCTCCTGACCGGACCGCCATCTCCCGCGGTGATATCGATCCGCCAGCGCTCGATGGGGGATTGCGACGAGACGCCGGTTATGAATGCCACCTCGTTCGGCTCGATGGTCGGCTCAACCGACCGGATCTGTACCGGACGCTCCAGCTCCTCCTGGCTTGCCACGATCTCGACCCGGCGATTCTCCTGGCGTCCCTCCGGATGCTCCGAATTCGACGGCACGGCAGGCTCGCTCCGGGAGGCTATCGTGATACGTCGCCGGTCGATACCCCAGCGATCGATGAGATAGGCCGCGACCGCATCGGCACGACGCCGGGCCAGCACCGGCCGGTTCGATTCGTCGATGCTCGTCGCTCCGGTGACGGTCAATCGCGCCCGCGGATGCTCCGACAGTCGCTTCCCGATCACATCCAGCACCTGCCGATGTGCTTCCTCGGCGTTGCCGGGGAGCCTCCCCTCGTCGAAATTCATCGCTACGCCCGGATGTATCCCTCCATACCGGGATGGAATCGCCGCCGAATCCTTATCGAAAAAGATCACCGGAAGCAGCGGAACGTAGCGCGCAACGATCTGACGGCGGAGCCTGATCGGGCCGCCATCGCTCAGCAGATCGATCCTCGGAATCGCCATGAACGGCGTCGCCCCCGCCGGAGCTGGCTCTGTCGCCGGCATCATCTCCGCGATGGGAGCGGGAGGTGGACTCCAGGGAGCCGCAGCATGGCCGAGACCGATGCCGCCACGCAGAACCAGCGGGGTCCATGACGGCTGGACCGGCGTCAACCCCATATCGGCGCCGACCATCGGCTCGAGAAACAGGTGGTTTCCAAGTGGAAGACGCCAGGCCAGAACAGCCCCCATCCCGAGCCGCACGCCGATCGCTCCCAGATCTCCCGTCCCCTCGGGTACCTCCCGCTGCTGCGTTTTATCGAGGAAGGTCGCGTTGGATGGCGAGACCACAACATCGCGTTCACGGCTCGATCCCGCGATCGGGATGCTGCAGCTCGGACCGGCTCTGAAGAGAATGCCTCCTCCCAGGGCGATCTCCAGCTCGAGCGCCGTTCGGATCGACCGGAGAGTGAACAGAACGCTCTGCCGGGTCACGATCCGCTGGTAGATGTTGTTGATGGGATCGTAGCCTTCGTAGCTGTCGTTCGGCGAGGACGTGAAGAGGGAGGTGAGATCATCGTATCCGACCGCAATCGAAAGCGCCCGGAGACCCGCCGAACGGGCATCCGGATCGCCGATGATGCAGGCGGCTCGCGCCGCTATCCCGGCGTTGAATCTGGTTGCGGGCTCGACGAGCGGCGAGCAGGGGATTGTTCCCCGCAACGATTCGAGCGCGCCGACCGGCAGCGTCATCAGCGCCACCGGATCGACGGCGAATTCAACGTACCCGCCGGTGGTATCGTCGGCGATATCCTGTCCCCGCAGTATTCCCGTGGCGGCAACGCAGCCGGCGCTGATCGCCAGCGACGCGGCTGCCAGAAGTGTATGGCTGGAATGTGTCATCGCATCACCCGTATGATGATTGTCGTGGTGAAATTTCCCGCGGTCAGCACGCAGTAGTAGGTGCCGGGGGAAAGGGTGGAAGCATTGAACGGAACGGCATAGCTCCCCGGATAGCCGGGACCATCCGCCAGGCGGGCTATCTCGGTGCCGCCGGCATCGTACACCCCAAGATGAACGTTGGCGATGGCCGGCAGCGTATACTCGATGACGGTTGCTCCATAGGCCGGGTTGGGCTTGCTCGCCAGCATCAGTGACGAATCGAAGCGGATCAGCCGACCTTCCGGATCGCAGATGCCGGTGACAGTGAAACGCACCGAATCGGTGAGGAAGGTGATATCGGATCGCCCCGGCACGGCGATCGAGTTATATCGGATCACCGCCGCGAGCCCATCCCCCAGAAGCACCGTCAACGCAACCTCGGCGACGATGCCCGACCCGAGTCCACGGTCGACGAGAACCCGGACGTCGACGCCGGAGCGTGGATCGGAGTCATGGAGCAGGAACGCGGCGGTGGATGCGCCGCGCGGAACGACACCGACCGGCCTGAGCATCGTGCCCGGGAATCCCAGTCTGACGTCGAGCGTATCGACCCCCGGACGCGCAACGGAATCAGGGAGACCGGAGAGGATGATCGGCACACGCAGAGTGTCTCCGGGCATCCCGCTGATATCGGTGCCGAGCGTTGCGTTGAGCCTGATCGGAACGATGTCGGCCCTCGCCAGCAGCTCGATGCTCAGCGTATCCTCGGCCGGAGCTCCATCGGCCACCCGCCCATCATGAACGACCAGAAGCCTGCCGGAACAGACCCCGGCGCGCGACGGAGCGGTGAAGCGAATCCGCACCGCGTCGCGTGCGTTGGCCGCCACCTGATCCGGAGGGAAGGAGATGATGGCGAAGGAGCTATCCCCGACGATGAAGCATCGCCTGATGGCCGCCGCGTCGATATATGCCGGAATGGGAATATCGGTGGTGGGCTCGTTGAGCAGCCGCACGACCGTATCGGCGAGCGATCCCGCGTTCACCCCGCCGAAATCGATCGTATCGACATCGGCCCGTAACACAGGCTCCACGCCGTTTCCGGCCAGGATGAATGAGCTGTCGGCAACCGTTCCGCTTCTGATCCTGAGCCATCCCCGACGGGGGCCGAGCCCGTTCGGAGCGAACCGAACGCGGAGCTGCAGCGGCACAGCGGGCTGCAGCCTGATCGGCACTGAAGGGGGGCTTTCGATTGTGAACGCCTCCGGACCCTCCATGCTGAGCTCATCGATGGTCAGCGGAGCGCCCGAGAGGTTGGTAAGGCTGATCAGGCTGTCTCGCCCCGTCCCATTTCTGACGTTTCCGAAGTCGATTCCCGCCAGTGCCGGCTCATAGGCGATCGCCAGCGCGAGCCCTTTTCCCAGAAGCGTTATCCGATGCGTGGGAGTTCTCACGCCGCTCTGGAAGATCGCGAGCTCCGCTTCGCTGATGCCGACGGCAGGGGGCTGAAATCGCAGTGCGAGCGCCCGGTCGTCGCCGGGCGCCAGTGCGAACGGAGCATCGGGGGAGAGCAGCAGATAAGACCCGGCCGCAGGTCCGGTGATCCGCAGCGAATCGATCGAGATGGGACCATCGGAGCTGTTGGCGAGAAATCGGGCGACGATGCTGTCGCGACCGTTCGCCACGAGGAGCGGAGGGAAGATGACCGAGTCGATCATCACATCGGCAACCGACTCGGTCGGTCCGCTGAGTCGTATCGCCAATGGTCCATCGCCCGCGTCGTGATCGACCAGAAGAAGCGCCGTATGAGGACGCAGCTCCCGGGGACAGAACCTGATCGCCACCGACAGCGATGCGGCGGGAGGGAGCGTCAGGTCCGGGGGAAGGGGGGCGCCGACGATGGTGAATGCGGTGCTGTCATCGGCGATGCCGGCGGGATCGGGGGCGATACGGAGCCGGGAGATACGCAGCGGAAAGGTCCCGCCGTTATGCAGAAACGCGCTCAGCAGTGTGTCGGCACACTCGCCGATCCGGAGCCGCCGGAAAGCGACCGCATCGCCGGACGCGATGATCTCCGGCAGGACGCCATCACCGGCCAGACTCACTGTAAGAGGATCGCTTCTGCCATCGGCGTAGATATCAAGCAGTGCTTCACGACGTCCGGGAGCGGCCGGAGTAAAGCCGAGATGTATCGTCTCCCGCGAGCCGCTGGCAACGCGGAACGGTGGCGTCGGTCCATCGAACCTGAACTCATCCGGGTGGATCCCGGACACTCGAACGCTGTCGATCCGTGATTCGGCGTTGCCGAAGTTGATCAGGTAGCCATCGAGCGCCGAGTCACGCCCAGTGCCGACGCGACTTGATCCAAACACGATCGATTCATCCGCGCAGACCAGCTCGGCCTTCGCCCCGTTGACCAGCAGCACCACGGTATCGGCCAGTGAGCCGGGGAGATCATGCGTCACGATCGCGTATGCCACGCGGCGGCCGGTTCCCGACGGCGTCGCGGTGATCGGCACCCGGAGCTTCTCGTGCGGCGGGATCGCCACGGCCGATCCCGGTGACACCTCGAATCTGGTGGTGAAGTCGGCCCGTTCCGGACCATCGATCCGGAACGAGAGAATCCCGGTGCTGTCGAGACATCCTCCGATCTTCACATTGATAAGCTCAAGGATGCCGTCGATCGATCCCCCGACCGGTACGCTGCTGAACCGGAGCGTATCATCGGGAGAGGTCGAGAAGCTTCGCTCCAGTCCGGTGCCGGCGACCGGGACGCGGAGCGGGGCAAGCGAATCGGCATCATGTTCGACGATGATCGTGTCGTAGCGCAGACAGGGAGCCACCGGCTCGAAGATCAGCTCGAGATCGGCCTGCCCGCCGGGCGCGATTGTCATCGATGAGAATGCGCCGAGCGAGAAATCGGTACCGGCGGCCAGATGCGCGCCGGTGACAGTCACCGGACACTCCCCAGGATTGATCAGGGCGTTCGGCAGCTTCAGCACGCCGCGGCGTCCGATCCCGGTGGGCACCGCCTCATAGTAGCCGGTGCCGTCGACCGCGAGGGTCCGCGGCGCGATCACCGCCGACACCGGCAGGATCTTCACCGTGTCGGCGCCGAGATAGTTCGAGTCGTTGCTGTGGATACGAAGCTCTCCGGCATAGAGGCCGGGCGATGCCGCCGGATCGAGATCGGCGCGGACGACGATCCTCCCGGAATCTCCCGGCGCGATGATCGCCGGAAATTCGACGACCGTGTAGGTCGCGCCGGGACGTGACGGCTGCAGCAGCGCGATGCTGTCGATGCGAAGCCGCGCATGCCCGGCGTTCCTGATCACTCCGTCAACCGTGAGCGACGTGCCTGCGCATGATCGCGCGAACGCCAGGCTGGGTGATGCCATGGCGATGTGAGGAACCAGCGACATCCGCAGCACGGTTCCGCCGCGTCCCACGGCATAGATCTCATCGGTCGGCGTGATGCAGAAGCGGCGAAGGTCGTTGCTGTTGCCGGGGGGGAGGATCTCGGCGCTCCAGTGCTCTCCGCCGTCGTTGCTTCTGTAGATCCTGAAGCCCTGCGTGGAGGCGAACAGCAGCTGGTCGCTCACCGCCAGCACGGAGTTCCCCGCCTTCGTGTTCCCCGGAAATCCTCTGGTGAGCGATGTGGCGGTCCAGGTGACGCCGAAATCGGTCGTCTTCCGCACTTCGGTGAAGCGCTCGGAGCCCACCACCACGCCCCCCGAGGCATACGCGATCCCGGTTCCGGCCACCGCGTCGACCCCGTAGAAGCTCATGCTGGTGGTCGGATCGGAGCCGATGCGGCCATTCGGCTCCCAGCTCTCCCCGCCATCGGATGTGACCGACTTGCGGGCGTTTGCGCCGGTCCCGACGACAACTCCATGGCGGTCATCGAAGAAGTCGACATCGTACAGATTATTCTGTGGTCCGGTCTGCGGCACATTGCTCCAGCTTCGGCCCCCATCGACGGTGCGGGCCAGCCGGGGTCCGCTCCCCGATCCGGCGGGTCTGCCGGCGGCGAACCCTTCGAGGGCGTTCTTGAAGTGGATACCCTGGATATCGCCTCCGGAGGGCCACGCCGCAGCGGTGATGTTCGCGGCGCTCCAGCTGGCGCCATGATCGGTGGTGACCGCGACATAGCCGGCATCGCCCGCCACGGCTCCGATGCCTCCGGGAAGGAACTGGATATCGTAGAGCGGGCCGGGAGCCCCCGGAAGCGATGCGGTCGCGTCGCGCCACGTGGTCCCGCCATCGAGCGTGAGGTACAGACGTCCGCCGCCGCCGAGCTCACCGCAGACATAGCCGGAGTCGCGCGTAAAGAACGTGACTCCGTAGAGATCGGGAGTGGGAAGGGTGGCGGGTTTTGGCAGCTGCATCCATTTCTGGGCGTCGGCGCGGCCGGTGCCCAGAGCGATCAGTAGTCCGAACAGCATCGGGATGCGTCCGGAAAGGTGGTGAATGACCATAACAACCTCCACGGTATGGTTGAGCTATCTCATCAATAACCCGAGAGGGAGCGGGGGTGGAAACTGCTTATATTGTGATGCGTGTCGAGCGTGGTAGACGTTGCGGGTGGACCTGTTCCGCCGGTAGTGTCTGCGGCTCGAACATTCGGCTATAAAACTACTCAGAACTGGATCTCCATGGTAGAAATTATTTTCGATCATGCGGGATGCCGCCAAGAACTCTAACGGATACCAGCGGATCATCTCATGGAAATCACCAACACGCATGTCGATGCGGTCATCTGGGAATACATCGACCGATACACGAGCACCAACAAGGCTGCATCGCTGGTGCGGAGCGCCGTGGAGGAGCTTGGCGTCGGGCTCAGACCGCTGCTCGATCATATCTCGATCCGCACACGCGACGTGCAGGAGCGCGCGCTCGAGTTCGAGGCGCTCGGCTTCGGCTATGATGACCGGCTCGGCGTCATCGAGCGTGATACATGGTGGGCCAAGGTCTATCGCAAGCCAGGGTTTCCGGCGATCTATCTCGATCAGGCGTTCACCGACCAGCGGGGGACCAACTCGACGCTCAGCCGCTGGGTGGAGAAGTTCGATGATGGACAGCTTCATCATATCGCCATCAGCGTCGACCGCATCGAGCACGCCATCGAGCGTTTCAGCGCGCTGGGCATCGAGTTCACCGGTGAGATCATCGGGGAGCCGGGAAGCGAGTATCGTCAGATCTATACGGTGGCCGAGGTCGTCGACGGGGAGCCGTTCACAACGCTCGAGCTGATCGAGCGCCGCTGGGGGTTCACCGGGTTCATGTCGCCTGCGGCAGACCAGGTCTCGCTGTAGTTTTCCTCTCCGCTTCCAGAGCTTCGCTATGATTGTCAAACAGCAACAGGACGAGATCCAGGATTTTCTCAGGGACGCATCGAATATGCCGGGGGGCTCGGCCGACCGGATATACGTTCCGGAGAGTGAGTCCGAAGTGGTCACGGCGGTCCGGGAGTGCGCCGGCGAAGGGCTGCGCCTCACGATCTCCGGCGCCGGTACCGGCCTTGCCGGAGGCCGGGTGCCGTTCGGCGGCGCGGTGCTTGCGACCTCGCGGCTGAACCGTATCATCTCGATCGACCCGGAGCATCTGCGCGCGACGGTCGAGCCGGGGGTGATCCTGGGTGAGTTCCAGCGCGAGGTGGAGGGGCTCGGGGTCTTCTATCCCCCCGATCCCACCGAGCGGAGCTGTTTTATGGGAGGAACTGTCGCCACGAACTCCTCCGGCGCCCGCACATTCAAGTATGGTCCCACACGCAGCTTTATCGAGGGGCTGCGCATTGTGCTCGCCGATGGCGATATCGTGCATCTGCGGCGCGGAGAGACCCTGGCCGACGGCCGACGCCTTGTGCTGCACACCGAGAGCGGGCGGACGATCGAGCTGGAGCTTCCGGAGTATGGGATGCCGGCCACCAAGCATGCGGCCGGATACTTCATCCATCCCGGCATGGACGCCATCGATCTGTTCATCGGCTCCGAGGGGACGCTCGGGATCGTGACGCTGATCGAGGTGCGGCTTCTGCCGCTCCCGGAAAAGCTGTTCAGCGGCGTGATCTTCTTCCCGGACGAGAGCTCGATGCTCGATTTCGTCGATGAGGCGCGCGAGCGCAGCCGCCGGACGCGCGATCATGGAGCGGTGCCCGATGCGGATGCCATCGAGGCGCGCGCGCTCGAGTATATCGACCACAATGCGCTCGGCATGATCCGCTCCGGGTTCCCGACCATACCCGAGCATGCATACGGAGGGGGCGTCTGGTTCGAGCAGGAGACGACCGAACAGAACGAGGAGGCGCTGCTCGGTGCGTGGTACGATCTGATCGTACGGCACAACGCGCTGGCGGATGATTCCTGGTTCGCCATAGGGCTGGAGGATCAGCGCAGGATGCGGAGCTTCCGCCATGCCGTTCCCGAGGCTGTCTACGAGTATATCTCCGAGCACCGGCAGACGAAACTCGGTACCGACATGGCCGTACCGGATGAGCACTTCCGGGAGCTGCTCGGCTTCTATCGCGAGCAGTTCGCGGCCCATTCCCTGAAGAACGTGACCTATGGTCATATCGGGAATTGCCATCTTCACGCAAACCTCTTTGCCGACGGGGAGGAGGAGTTCGCGCTCGCCAAATCCGTCTACAACAGGCTTGTGGAGAAGGCGCTGGCGCTGGGGGGGACGATCTCGGCCGAGCATGGAGTCGGCAAGCTCAAGAAGGGATATCTCGAGACCATGTACGGCGCCGAGGCGATCGATGCGATGCGCAGGATGAAACGGGCGCTCGATCCGCATGGGATGATCGGTGCCGGCACGATGTTCGACCTCTGAGAGAGATATCCGGACGCCGTCATAGTAGGATGGGGTCCACAGCAGGATCAATCATGGATTCCAACACACGAATTTTTCAGATCGCTCTCTCCAAAGGCGGTGTTCCGAAGCATGCCGTACAGACGGCCGCCGTGACGACGCTCGGCATCGAGGGGGATAAGCATCGCGATATGCGGCATCATGGCGGGCCCGACCGCGCGCTCTGCCTCTATTCGCTCGAGCATATTCTGGCGCTGCAGGGGGAGGGGCATCCGATTTTTCCCGGATCGACCGGTGAGAACATCCTCACGCTGGGACTGAATTTCGCGGAGATCCCGGTGGGAGCACTTCTGAAACTGGGGGAGGAGGTCCGGCTGGAGATCACCAGCCATGCCGCCCCCTGCAAGACGATCCGGGGATCGTTCATCGACGAGGGATTTACCCGCATCTCCCAGAAACTCCACCCCGGATGGAGCCGGCTCTATGCGCGGGTCCTCCGCGAGGGAACCATCCGTGTCGGCGACGGCATCCGGCTGATCGCCTGACCATCATCAACGCGCCATTCTGGCGTGCCCTCGATGGGCTCTGCCCTCGGGTCGGCACCGCTCCATAGAGGACCGCATCCGCGGCAACCGCACAACCCAATATTCCTCATTGCCCATGTCATTTCTCAAGGCACTCTTTGCCTCGATCCTCGGGTTCTTCATCGCGATGATGCTCATATCGCTTTTCTCGGTGATCATCCTTATCGGCATCGCTAATAGCGCCGCCACCAAGGAGAAGGTGAGCATTCCATCCAATACGGTATTGAAGCTCGACCTGACGTCGATCCCGGAATACTCCGCCGAGAACCCATTTCTGGTGTTTACCGGAGAGAGCCCGGAACTGACGATGCGGGGCTATATCCAGGCGATCGAGCACGCCAAGAAGGACGACCGGATCAAAGGGATCTGGATGCTCCTCGGCGATTATGCCGGGGGATGGGCGCAGGCCGGCGAGCTTCGCGACAAGCTCGCGGATTTCAAGACGTCGGGGAAGTTCATCTACGCCACGAGCAACGTCAGCGGGTTCGATGAGGTCAACTACTATATCGCCACCTCGGCCGATACGATCGTGATGAATCCGGCGGCGGGGATGGAGATGAACGGCATCTTCGCCGGACTCTCGTTCTTCAAGCCGATGCTCGACCGGATCGGTGTCACCGTGGGGGTGGCGCGCGCTGGTAACTTCAAGAGCGCCGTCGAGCCGTTCGTGCTCGACTCGGCCTCGCCCGACAACAAGGCGATGATGACCGATCTGGTCACCCGGATCTTCTCGCGCTTCAAGATCGCCGTCCAGGAGTCGCGCAAGATCTCGCCGGAGAGCCTGGAGGATATCCTGAACAACAGGGTGATGCTGACCGCCGAGGAGGCTCATGGACTGGGGCTGATCGATGGCCTGATGTACGACGATGAGGTCGACGCGCTGATCAAGCGCCGTGTGAAGCGCGACAGCTCGCGTACGGCCCCGGTGATCGAGATCGACGACTATGCCGATGCCGAGCTCGGGGCGGCCGGCGACAACTCTTCGAGCGACGGCGAGATCGCCATTGTCTACGCGGTTGGATCGATCGGTGCCGGCGAGAGCCATTACAGCCCCAACCCGCTGTTCGGCGGCGAGATGATCGGCAGCGAAACCTTCGGCGAGGCGATGAAGAACGCGCGTGAGGATGAGGATGTCAAGGCGGTGGTGATACGGATCGATTCTCCGGGGGGCGACGCATCGGCAAGCGAGGCGATGTGGCGCGAGGTGGTACTGACACGCCAGAAGAAGCCCGTGTTCGTCTCGATGGCCGGCGTGGCGGCATCGGGAGGGTATTTCATCGCCGCGGCCGCCGACACGATCGTCGCCGAGCCCTCGACGCTCACCGGGTCGATAGGCGTCTTCAGGCTCTGGTTCAACACCAAGAGGCTCTTCGAGCAGAAGATCGGCATCAACACGCAGATCATCAGGACCAATCCCCACGCCGACATCTATTCCTCGGCGCGCGATGCCTCGACGCCGGAAATGGAGATCGCCGAGCGTGGCGTCGACAGCGTCTACAAGACGTTCCTGGGCGTGGTCGCCGGCGGACGCCATCTCAGCGTCGACAGCGTCGATCGCATCGCGCAGGGCCGCGTCTGGACCGGCGAGGAGGGAAAGCAGATCGGACTGGTGGATGAGCTGGGTGGCCTCGAACGGACGCTCGATATCGCGGCCAAGCGCGTCGGGCTGAAGAAAGGCTCCTACAGCCTGAAGATTCTTCCGCGTCCGAAGCCATGGATCGAGACGATCGCGGAGCGATTCGGCGGAAGCGCCAGCGCTCTGCTCGGGAGCCGCACGCCGCTGGACGAGTATACGACCATCATCAAGGCGCTCGATGAGCGCACCGGGGTTCAGGCGCGTATGAACGATCTGCAGCTGCGCTGAGTCGAACGGAGATGCTGTGCGGAGCGATAAAGCACGGCGGTCGATAATGTATTTGATGATACCGGGATCTCCGGGCCGTGGAGAGCGGCTGGGCGATCCCGGTTCCGTTATGGACAGGGACCACGAAACTGGTATCGGTACAGACCACCGGATGAAGCTCCACTCAGCCAATGGCTATAGCGGAGGAGCACGGCAGCGCCGTCATAAACCCGTCACACACTGATCCGGTTTCGATATGCCCTTATAGTGACGATCTATGGATGTCCGGGAGGTCAGGGGAGATGATCTCCATATCGTAGGTGACATAATATACATTATGGTGGGAAGTGGGATTCCTGGAAATATCCCCGAGATGCAGGTTTACCGGCTTCCGTTATCTTGCCCGATCAATCCCCTTATCCGATCCAATCGCGTTTATCGATGCCATGCGCAAACCTCAGAAGCAGAACGGGATTCCTCGTACACCCCAGCCGCCCGATCTGGAGATCATTACCCGTACCACATCGCTCCCCGGCGACCATCTGGACGACCAGACCAGTTATGAGCGGATCGAGCTCTCCGAATGCGGCCTCGACGAACAATCCGCCGACCAGATCGTCTTCCAGCAGTCCCATCTCCGGCGCGTCGGGCTCGGCCGAACCAGCCTGCGGTCACCGGAGTTTGTGGACGTCAGATTCGAGGCGTGCACGCTTGCCGGCGCCGACTGGCAGAAGCCACAGCTGACGCGGGTCGAGATGGCCGACGCGAGCCTCGTCGGCGCCCGGTTCATCGACGCGACGATCGACGATCTGGTGCTCAAAAGTTGTAACTGCGAGCTGGCCGCGTTCTGGACCTCCAGGTTTCGCGTGGTGCGATTCGAGCGGTGCAACTTCCGCCGGGCATCGTTCCGTGGCTCCGATCTGAGCGGTGTCGTCTTCCATGAGTGCGACCTCCTCGGCGCGGACCTTCGCGGGACAAAGCTCGCCGGCACCGATCTCCGTACGTCGACGATCGCCGGCATGGCGGTCGGCATCGAGGATCTGCGCGGCGCGATCATCACCCCCGAACAGTCGGTCGATCTGATCGAGCTTCTGGGAGTGACGGTGAAATCCGCATATGAATAGCTCTGCACACCGGGATCCGACGATGGTGGTAAAAAAAAGCAGCGGGAGATGATCCGAAGACCATCTCCCGCTGTTATTATCGGGATATATGGAGCGTCGACTTACCTATTAATCGACGAACGGCAATCCCAGATCTCGCTCTCGTGTCCAGAGCTTCACGCTCTGTCCCTTATAGTTCCCCTCGACAAGGTACCGATAGCCATCACGGGCATCGTTGATATCCAGAATGGCCACACTACTACCACGCGGAAGCGGCGATAGATATTGTAGCGTCCGTACGACATCTCCCCTGCCGAACTGTGGCTCGTTTGCTGTCATCGTCGGAGATTCTCCGTGGAATTACCCGAGCCGCCCGCACTGCGGCGGACGGCTCGGTGGTGTTATGAATGTTTCGGGATCGTCACCGATCCATTCGTATTAACGGAGAAGTCCTTCGAGGACATCATGAGCCGCATCCTCCTGCTCGGCCTGGCGCCGGATCTTGTCGAGCTCGGCCGGCTCGACGAGGATGCCACAGAGCTCCTCGTAGGCGTCACGGGTGACCTCCTCGACGCTGCCGAAACGGAACAGAGCGAGCAGACGCTGCAGCTCACGCTCGCGCCAGTTATGCACGCGCGAGATGGCACGGAACCGTCCTGCCTGCTTCGGGCTGATCAGACGCCGTTCCGCGGCACCCGGTGCCGCGGAAATCGGCATCTGGGGACTGCTCTCCGCGACGACCGGTTTTGTCTCGGCTACCGCCGCTGGACGCTGTGGAGCTTCGGCTGGCCGGGAGGCCGGGGCCGACTTTGGCTGTGCCGGGGCAGCATCGCGCCCCTTCGGCGGAGCCTGCTGTGCTCCCCCTCTGTCCCCATCCATCTCGACCCACGGCCAGAAATCGACGGGCGGCGAGGAGCGCTTGCGCCAGAACTTCTTCCGCTTGTGCGGGTCCTGACGATTCTGGCACCACACCTCGATGGCGTACGTCGCAAGCCACTGCCGCGTGAAGGTGGGGTCCCACAGGTCGCTGGCGATACCGATATCCTTGCAGCACCTGACCAGACAGTTCGACTTGGCCGCCTCGGCGGCCGTCGCATAGCTCATCCGATCGTTGTTCGGGAAGTACTGCTGCTCACCGATCGCCTCGGAAACGAATCGTCCGTGGATGAACAACGCCCCCCGGTAGTAGAGCATGTTGTCACCCAGATCGATGCTGCGCGGCATCACCGCCCAGGCGCCAGGTCCGAATGTTCTATTGAGGATACGCCGGTAGCGGATCTCCGGAAGATAGATCAGCCCGTCGGGGCGGATCTCCACCTGATCATCTCCGATCGTCTGCAGCAGCAGTTCGGCCTGCTCGGCGGTAAATGGCTGTGCAGCAATACCGACATATGGATTTATTTGAAACGGGACCGTATTCTCGCTCTGCGCGGAGCCGGCATGGGTCAGCACATCCTGATCGAGTGCTGCGGCCAGCTCATCCGCACGGATAAGTTCGGTTGCCATAGATATATTCTCCTAAAGGAAGCTCCATGTAATCTGACATTTGTTCATGGCCCGTACTCCACCCATTTCCGGCCGGCCCATCCTATCATGCGACGGCCGAGTCCCCTATTCCCAACGCAAAGCGCGGGTGCGGGCGGAACGGGTGGTGATATCTCCCATGAACTCCGCTAAAGACGCCGAAACTGCGAATCCATTGTGTTTCGCGGGAAAACATCCCGGACTGCTTCCTCTGCCGACCCTCGAAATCCTCACCAAATCGCCCCTTTTTAGGCGTAAATTGTAAAGAAAAGTATCGCGGCCGTATGTTCCATTCGACGATGGCGCGGAGGCCGCGGGTCCAAATAGCGATGCGATGGAGCTGAAAAATCGGCAGGTATGATCGATGCCACGACCGATCCCCTGTCAGTGAACATGGCGTATACGAAATCTGCTGCCTCATGGCACGTCACTCGTGCACGGGCGCTTGCTGATCAACCATGCACAGGAGAATTATCTCCCGGAGAGCGGCTTCGCCCATTACTTTAGTTGAAAGGATTTGTATTATATAGCTCCGATCCTTTCCCTTCTATCATGATGTAGATTTCGGCGCCTATGAACGACCTCTTACGGCGTACTTCCCTCCTCCTTCTGCTCGCTATCCTTTCCCAGCTGACGGCGCATGCCCAGTGGCGAAAGGCCTTCAGCACGCCCGGTGAATTCTATAACGAAGTCTTCTTCGTCGATAATATGCATGGCTGGATCACCCAGCAGTCGACGACCGTCTATCGTACGATAGACGGCGGGACATCCTGGCAGAAGAGTACAATGCCGGGCGGCATAGGATCAGCCAATCGCGATATCTGCTTTATCTCCACAGCCGTTGGCTTCGTCTCCGGGAGCGATGGCATCTGGAAGAGCACAACCGGCGGCATCGGCTGGGTCATGATTACCCCGCCGACCTATCGTGTCGGTTCCGGCACATCGTGCTGGTTTATCGATGAGAACAACGGCGTCTTTGCCGCTGGTGATCGTGGCACCGTCACCTTCTACCGTACATCGAATGGGGGCGCTACCTGGGATAGCATCACCTACACCGGCGGCATCGACGATGGCGCGATCGGTGGAATGACCTATGCGGCCGGACTCTATTATGCATCGGGAGGGGACGGCCAGATCTGGCGTTCCGCCGACGGCGGGGCCACATGGATCGGTTCAACCACGAACTCCGGAGGGTGGCAGGAGGATATGGTCTCGTTCGGAAGCGGACTGTATATCGCCTCGGCCGATGGAAAGAGCTACGGCGGCCTCAATGGCGGCAAGCTTCTTCGCTCGATCGATGGAGGTATCACCTGGGCCAGATCATCGTTCCCCACCCTTACCTGGGGGATCTCGATGTACTCCTCGAGCGAGGGATGGGGCTGTGGCGATGGAGGGCGGGCCTATAAGACCACCGATGGCGGCGTCACATGGACCCAGCTCTCCTGCGGGATGGACAAGTCCCATGCGGTCGATGATATCCATTTCACCGATGCCACGCACGGCTGGGCGGTCGGCAACGCCGTCTACCAGTTCGTCGTCGATGGTTTCAGCTCCCGCCCCGATACGATAGATTTCGGCGATGTGGTGGTCGGCTCCAAAAGCCGCGATTCCAACGCGATCATCACCGCCCTTGGCGTGAAGCTCACGATCACTGCCCGCAAGCTCGAGGGCCTCCATCCGACGCAGTTCGGCTCGTCGCAGCCGCTCGGGTTCCTCGAACTGAACGCCTGCCAGGATGGGCTCACCCCGCTCTACTTCGCCCCGACTTCCGATGGACCCAAGATCGCCAAGCTCGTCTATACGATCTCCGGCTCGAACGAGACCGCCGAGGTGATATTGAAGGGGCGTGGCGTCAAGCCTACGATCGCGTCGGTGCAGACGATGATGTTCGATACGCTGCTGTGCAGCAACATCGGTCTCGACACCGTCCTCCTCCGCAATACGGGGACGTATGCGCTGAAGATCACCGATGCCGTCGCTTCCCCCGTCCTCGATGCCGTCTTCCGGGTCATCTCCCCGTCGTTCTCCCCCACATCTCCAGTGACCATCAAGCCCGGCGACAGCGCCCGCTTTATCGTTCAGGTGGAAGTGGCGAAGCCCGGAGTATACTCCGGGACCATCTCGTTCACCAACAATGATCCGGATGTCGGGAAATCTCCCTGGAACGTCGCGGTGACGGCGGTTCGGCGCGACCTTGCGGTGACGATGAGCGGCGACAGCATCGATCTGCCCGGCGCTCCGCTTGGGTCGATCTCGAGCCTCTGCGTCACCTTCACCAACAGGGGTGATGGCCCTCAGATCATTCAGAGCGTTACGCTGATCGGGGGCGATGGCATCATCAAACAGCTGCCGGCGATCAGCAATATCACCGTCGCCAGGGGAACCGAAAAGACGATCTGCTTCAGCGCCACGGCAACCGATACGCTCGTCCATATCGCCCGCTTCCGTATTCGTCTGCTCCCCTGCAATCGCGATACGGTGATCACCGTGCGCTATCAGGCGCGCAATCCGGTGATCTCGACCATCGTACAAAAGACCTTCGGCGCGGTCCTCTGCGATAGCGGCATGGTTGATACCATCGTCGTCAGAAACAACGGCAACGCGCCGCTGATCCTCGACAGGCCATCGTTTATCGGAGCCGCCGCTGCCGACTTCACGCTGGTCGAGCCGGAGACATGGCCCGATACGATTCCCATCGGCCAGTCGCTCATCATCTCGGTCCGCCTTTCCGGAGCTGCTCCTGTGGGCGAGCGCATCGCCACGATGATCATCCCGAACAACGATCTGTTCCCCGGCAAGGCCCTGTGGGCGATCACGGTGCGCTACAGCCATGGCACCACCGAACTGACGCCGAGCCGCAGGGTGATCGATGTGGGCGAGATCTGCATCAACGGCACGCGGACCGAGCGGGTTACCATCCTTAATACGGGCTCGGGGGATGCGATGGTGGAAGGGATCACGCCGCTCGGAACTCCCGATCCATCGATCGTGGCGATCGCGCCGGTTGGCAGCATCATCGCTCCGCGCGCCGGCGATTCGCTGAGCTTCACGATCACCCCCGCCGCCGCCGGTCCCTTCAGTTCGCAGTTTATTCTCCGGTATGGTCCCTGCGACCGTTTCGATACGATCACCGTAACCGGCCGGGCGTTCGGCATCGCGCTGGCGGCAACGCCCCCGGCGCTGGATTACGGAAGCGCGAGCATCGGACGGAGCGTCCAGAGGACGCTGGTGGTGGCAAACAATGGCGGTGCGACGGCCACCATAACCGCATGGAGCTTCGTTCCGGCGCTTCCGGGGGCGCGCGTGGTCTCCCCGCAGCCTCCGGTCACGATCGGTCCCGGAGAGACCCGGACCGTCACCGTCGAACTGACCCCGGCCGATACCGGCAACATCGCTCTGACGCTGCTCGGGATTGCCGATGGTCCCTGCCCCGACACGCTTCGCGCACCGATCGTCGCGCGCGGAGTACGTGGCGCCGCGGTCACCGACCGTTATCGTCTCGACTACGGATCGCTCTTCTCCTGTTCCAACGGAGCGGTGAGCGATTCGGTGCGTCTGATGAACCATGGGAGTGCGCCGATCACGCTTCGCGCGGTGAGGCTTGCCGGAGGAACGGGGTCCGGCTTCAGGATCGAGAATCCTCCGGCGGGACCCCGGCAGCTCACGCCGGGGGATTCGCTCACCATCATCCTGTCGGCGATCGCCGAAGCGCCGGGCGCGCTCTCGGACACACTGCTGTTCGAGCTCGATCAGCAGGAGGAGCCGGTGATCGCGGTGCCGGTGGAAGGGCGGCGCGAGCGCGCCGATCTCGCTGTCCGTGATCTGAGCGATCTGCCGGCCACCGTGGTGGTGTTCGATGATCTTAGCGGGTGCGGTCCCAGCGACGAACAGACGCTGCGTCTGCGCAACACCGGAACGGTGGCCGATACGGTGGCGCTCGCCGTGAGTGGCGCCAGCTTCACGCTGCGCTCGGCATCGACGCTGATCCTGCAGCCGGGCGCCGATACCACGATCACGGTGCGCGCGGCCATGAGCGCCCCCGGTGACGATACGGGGCTGCTGACGATTCGCTCGGTCCCCTGCTCGCTCGAGTCGCTGGTCCAGCTTAAAGCGCATTACGGCGCCGTCTCCGCGACGGTGACCCCGCTCGACTTCTCGACGGTCAACATCGGACGGACCATCCGGATGACGGCCGAGATTCTCAATACCGGCGATGTGGATCAGGTAGTGGATCATCTGGAGATCGATCCTCCTTCAAGCGACTACGCGATCATTGGAACATACGCGGGATCGCCGCTGCCCGCTCAAGGATCGCTTGCGGTACAGGTGAGCTTCACCCCGACTTCCGCCGGGCCAGCCGGGGCACGGATCATCGCGGTGATGCGCGCTCCCTGCGACGACACCCTCAGCGCCGATCTCAGCGGCCGAGGCATCCGCAGCAATGTGTTCGTGGGGACGCGCGGTATCGCCTACGGCGAACGGCTCTTCTGCCAGGATAGCTGCGCGACGGTTCACGTCGAGGCAACCGGCAGCGATCCCGTCACGATACTCGATGCGACGCTGGAGGGAAGTGGCAGCGGCGCCTACCGCGTGGCGACCGAGGTGCTGCCGCTGACGGTCCTCCCCGGCACATCGGCCGATATCACCATCTGCTTCGATCCGGGGGCGACGGGAGACACGGCCGATGCGTTCGTGCTTCTGACGACAAGCGACAGCGCCCAGCCGCTTCTGCGTCTGAAGCTGACCGGCTCGCGCGGCCAGGGCCTTCAGGGACCGGAGACGATACTGTTCGGCGGCACCGATCCGGTCGATACGTCGGTCGTCATCGTCAATCGAGGCGGAACGCCCATCGAGATCGGCGACGCGGCGCTCACCGGTCCGTATACCGTGCTGACGAAGCTTCCGGTCGTGGTGGGAGCGCATGACTCGGTGGTGGTGCGGGTTCGCTATACTCCGTCGTATACCGAGTCGGCGAATGGCTCCCTTATCCTTCTCCAGTCGATCCCCTGCTCCGACTCGCTGCTGGTGCTGCTGAAAGCATCCACGGAGAACGAGCGTTACCAGATCGCCCTCGGTGCGGACAGTTCCTACGGACGCTGGGGAGAGCGTGTGGAGATCCCGATCGCTCTGGAGAATCCGCGCCAGGCGCGGATCGAGTCGATCGACCTTGTGGTGACCGCCGATCCCGCTCTGCTCGATCCGGGGACCGTTCGCCTTCATCCGGCGCTTGCCGAGGCGTGGAGCGTTGCGCGCGGCGCCTATAATCCGGCTACCGGAGCACTGGCGATTCACATGAGCGCTCGCGCCGGGTCTGCCGTGATCCCTTCGAGCGATACGCTGCTCAGCATCGACTATCTGGTGCTGCGCGGCGGAACGATCTCCTCCACAATAGGGATCGAGACCAGCGGCCTCCCCGCATATGTGGCGGCAACGACGACTCCGGGATTCTTCGCGCTCTCCGACTATTGCGACGCGCACGGCCGGCTGCTGGAAGTCAGCGGCACGGTGGCGCTCGACCAGAACGTCCCGAACCCATTCAACCCGACGACGACGATCGAGTTCGAGACCGCATTCGAGAGCCATGTACGGCTGACGGTCCATGATGAGCTGGGACGCGAAGTGCAGCGTCCCGTCGATGGTCTGATGCCGGCCGGCCGTGGCCGCGTGGTGATCGATGCGACCGGACTTCCCTCGGGAGTCTATACCTACCGTCTGACCACCGGGCTCCAGACGCTGACAAGGAGGATGGTCGTAGCAAAATGAGATCCTCCTATCCCGATGATGTGACGATGAAGAGCTCACCGATACGTACTGCCGCGATCCTCGCGCTTCTTGCGATCCCATCGCTTCTTGCGATCCCATCGATGGCGTGGGCGCAGATGCCCGCTTCCCCCTCGATCGAGCGTGAGACGCTCTCGATTGGAGGCTATGCCGGCTATAGTCACGACATCTTCTCCGCAGCGTTCGCCGTGACCGGCGACGGAGCGCTGAGCGATGCCAGCGACTGCGGACGGTTCGAGCGTGGCAGCGGCGATTCACCGCTGTTCGGAGTGATCGCGACCGCTCCGATCGGCGGGATGTTGCGTGGGCGCGCGGCGATCGAGTACCAGAATCATTCGGGAACGCTCCGCTTTCCCTGCGTCGATCCCGCGTCGATACGGCTCCCGAATGGGACGCTTGTCCCGGCATTGACCGATTTCATCGCCGATGTCGATTACGCAACGATCACGGCGCGGCTCGGCGTGGATATCAGCCCGTTCTCCTTCCCGTTGTACCTCGGCGCCGGACCGACGGTCTCGCTGGTTCTGCCGGGACGCTACAGCGCGCGCGAGGAGGTTGTCACCCCATCGAGCGCGGAGTTCCTCAGCGGCGGCCAGGTGAGGAGATATGGCGATGAGGCATTCGGCGATGGAGCGGGCGTTTCGCTGGGCATTGCCGCCGCGCTCTCCTATCGCGCGCAGATCAGCCCGCGACTCTGGCTGATGCCGGAGCTGGGAGGGATGCTGAAACTGACCGATGATATCGCATCGGCAGGGCTGCGCGTCCATACGCTCTCGGGAAGCCTCGGCCTTCTCTATACATTCGCGCCATCGGCTGAGGTTATTCCGACTCCTCCACCGCTCCCTGTGGCGACGCTCGATGCCGCCGTGCGCGCCAGCGCCGTCGAGCGTGACGGAGCTTCCGCCGGGACGATGGTGATACGGGGAAGCCGGGTGATCACCACGCATCTTCATCCGCTGCTCAGCTATCTCTTCTTCGACGAGGGGGAATCGGCGCTTCCCGCGCGCTATATCAGACGCACGGCCGCCGAGGTTGCGGGGTTTGGGGAGGAGAAGCTGCGGGGCATGGAAACGATGGGCATCTACTACAACCTCCTCGATATCATTGGGTCGCGGATGCTGCGCTATCCATCGGCATCGGTGACGATCACCGGCACCCAGCCCGATGCGGGGAGAGGAAATTCCTCCCTCGCCGGCGAGCGCGCCGCGAAGGTGCGGGAGTATCTCATCGATGTCTGGGGGATAGATTCATCCCGGATGACGGTGGTCGCGCGCCAGCAGCCGGCCTCCATCACCAATCCCGAAACTGCCGACGGCGCGGCCGAAAATCGTCGCGTGGAGATCTCCAGCAGCACCTATCAGATCACCGATCCCGTGCTTCTTGCCGATACCACGACGGTACTGGAGATTCCGGGCCTCGCGGTGATGCCCGAGGTACGGTCGACCGCCGGGGTGACGGGATGGTCGGTCGAGGTGACACGCCGGGGGGAGCGGCTTGCCTCGACCAGCGGCAGCGGAGCCCCGCCAGCGGTTCTCCCGCTGACGCTCGACTCTGTGGTGCTGGGACGCCGGGATGATGGAGATCTCGATATCGCTCTGCGCGCCACCGATGCCGCCGGCGGTGTCCGGCAGGCCAGTGGGACGCTGCCGGTGCGCTATATGGTCGAGCCGGACTCCATACGCTATGGATCCGGCTCCTATTCGCTCATTCTGTTCGACTTCAACAGCTCCACGCTCCGTCCGGAGCATCTTCGAACCGTGATGATCGTCAACGCCAGAACCGATGCATCGACGGGCGCGAACGTCTATGGCTATACCGACCGGCTCGGCCTCGACGATCGGAACCGGGCGCTCTCGGAGGATCGCGCCCGTGCCGTGGCCGGAAATCTCACCAGCCGGGTGAGCGAGGTGGTGGGCCGGGGCGAGAGCGTTCTGCTGTACGACAACACCCTCCCGGAGGGGCGGTTCTACTCGCGCAGCGTGACGATCGATACCCATGCCCCGTAAAGTACGGGGCTATCCCTCCTGCTCCTGTCCGGCCGCCGTGGCGGCGGCTCCCTGCAGCTCGATGAGCGCCGCGCGGAAGCCGGCATAGTCGGGGAACCGGCAGCCGGCGGCATGCTCATGGCCGCCTCCACCGAACTTTTCGGCGATCTGCCGGGCGGTCACCTTCCCTCCCGGAATCGATCGCACCGAACAGCGCAGGGCCCAGTCATCCTGAATCGTGTAGATCAACGCCACCGCGTTCGGCGAGTTCTCGTGATGTTCGCAGAGATAATTCCCGAGCTCCGAGTTGAACGAGGTCGAGTTGACCACCAAAAGTATCGTTTCCTCCGCCGGAAGCTCCGCCACCTGACGTGCCGCCCGGTGCACCTGCGCCTCGACCATTGCCACGATCGCTCCGCCCCGCTCGGTGCGCTCGGCAAGCCACCGCTCGGGCGACTCCAGACAGGCGTCCAGCTCGACGCTCATATCCTCGACAGTGCCATTGAGCAGATTGAGCGCGGCATTGACCTCCTTCGATTTCTCGAGCTTCCACTCCCAGATATCCTGATCGGCCACGTACTGCAGAAGCAGCGGCGTCTCCCGGGCTTCACCCAGGCGATCGTTGAAGTAATTCCAGACAAGCGTGGCCCCGCTCAATCCCGCCCCGATCTTGATGTAGGTCTCGTCGCAGTATGCATTCAGTTCATCGACCTTGTCGAGCGCAGTGCTGTGATGATCGATGCAGACGACGCGCGGCAACTCCCCCTCGTCGATGCGGTCGTGGCTCCGGAGATGCTCGATGATCTGCTCGAACTTCACCTTCGACAGGCTGAGATCGACGATGAAGATCTCCGATACCGCATGCTTCGGCATCACCTCGTTGTCGAGATAGTTCTCCGGCAGGGGCTGATCCCACTCGGTCGTATAGGTCAACGGACAGAAACGGATATCATAGTCCCCCTCGCGATAGTTGGCCTGCTGGAGTCTGTGCTGCAGCGCCGCGGCCGATGCCGATCCATCGTTGCAGGGAGAATGGTAGAAGCAGAGAACCGATGTCATACGCTGAATGATAATAATGAATGCCGGGGTATCCCAACAGCCTCCGGCCCGATCCGCAAGATACCCCTTCCCATGGCATTTGAAGGGGGTGGGATGGATGCAGATGCATGAATCGCGCCGGTGTTGTGCGGGAAAGTCGTGGAGTCGGGTCGGGAGGAACGATGATGCGTGGTGCCGTGTCTTGTGCTCCCATCCCCCTGACGGGAGGATGGGAACGATGTAGCGGTCAGAGCGATGGGGAGAGATGAAGGTCAGACGTCGAAACGGGGAGCGGCTTCATCAGGTGAACGAGGATGAAGTGCCTCCCTGATTTTATACTCCCGGCGAGGATGGGCCGCGCGTGGCCGCGATAAGCTCCTCGGCGGTCATATCGCTGTGGATAGCCAGCTCCGCCTCCGCGCTCATCTCCTGGGCCTCGCTGGCGTAGCCGTACATTGTCCGCTCATATGTCCGGATGGCGTCCTCCAGGCTGGCGAACTCCCCGCCGGTCAGATTGTCCGCCAACGTCAGCGCGTCCACCAGCCCGATGTTGACCCCCACGCCGGCGAAGGGTGTCATCGCATGGGCCGCGTCGCCGATCAGTGTGATAGGGTGGTCTACCACGCGATCGGACACCAGTGGCACACGGTTGATCGAGAGAAACGCGAACTCGGTCGTGCCCCGAAACCCCTGGTGATAAACCGGGGCCCAGTTGACCATCTCACGTTCCAGGAACTCCGTCACGGCAGCCGGTTCGGGCGTCAGCCCGAGCCGGGAGAACCAGTCGGCCGGCCGACGGAACGTGAGGTAGTAATGGATGCCGCCGTCGGCCTTGGTATGCGCGAAGAGTGCCTTCCCCTCCCCTCGCGCCATCAGGTTCCCCTGGTTGACCAGGGCGGCAAACTCTGGACAGTCGAGGGTCGGATGGGCGATCTCTCCCCGAATCGCCACGGTACCGGTGAACTCGGGCGTTGTGCCGGTTACATAGGCACGAACTTTTGAGCGGATGCCGCTCGCCCCTACCACCACATCCGCCGTTTCCTCGGTTCCGTTGGCGAAACGCAGGATGAATCGCCCCTCTCGTCTCTCCAGCCCCTGGAAGTTCCGGTCCCAGACCACCGTGCCGGGTGCCAGACTTTCCAGCAGCAGACGATGGAGATCGATGCGATCGATCTCCGGCCGCCCAAACTCCCGGTCGGGCTCCTCTTCGATGGCGATGATCCCTCGCTCATCCACCATGCGCTCGCCGGTGGGACGTGCCAGCTCCCTGAACCTCTCCATAACCCCTGCGGCGGCCAGCGCCACCTGGCCGTCCTCAGCATGAATATCCAGCGTCCCACCCGACGTACGAATATCCTCCGGGGACCGATCGCGTTCGTATATGGTAATATGGGCGCCACGCCGCTGAAGGATGGCGGCGAGGGCCAAGCCGGCGGGACCGCCGCCGATGATGGCGACCTGATTGTCGCCGAGAAGAGAAGAATGCATGAGATCCTTTGTTTTGCTACAAAGGTATCGGGTCCTATGCGGGTAAAATAGTCCCGCCTGACCAAAAAATAGTCCTGTTCAACTGGACTGCCGATCGGCTGCCTGGTATTTCTTCGGGGTGATATGGTGGTATCTGGCGAAAAGCCTGCTGAAATGGCTCAGGTTGGTGAAGCCGAGTCGGTAGCCCACCTCCGACACCGAAAGGTAGCCTAGCAGCCGTCTGGCCTCCTCCATCCTCGCCATCTGATAGTACTCGTAGAGGCTGGTGCCGAAAATCTGGCGGAAGAGTTTCCGCATCTTGGTCTGGCTCAATCCCGCCGTTGCTGCCAGTGCCGCCATAGTCGGGGGGGTATTCAACGTCACCAGCAGCGCTGAGCGTACCTGAAAAATCTTCTCGACGTCGGCCGGATGCATTATCTGGCGGGGTGATGACGTTCGGTCAGCCAGCGCACGAAACAGCCAGTACAGCAGTTCCTGGGTCTTGATCTTGTAGAAGAACGCATCGAGAGGGTGCTCGGGCCGTGTCGCGATCACTTCTCCCAGAACGTACTGGATTTCGGGCGTCAGCAGGGTATCGAGCACTGTCGGGTGCGGTGAGGTGAACAGGGCCGGCAATACCTCCTCGGCCCCTGGCACCCAGCTGGCGAGTAAGCTCTTGTTGATGGCCAGGGCAAGGAGAATGATCTCCGTTTCGGCGGGAAGCGTGGTTGTTATCTCGATTCCTGCGGAGGCGATCTGCGCCGTGGAGAGGTAGAGACGGCCCACGCTCGCGATCGGAGCAAAGGCATGAAACGATATCAGCAGGGTTTCAGGACGGGTGCCATCAGCCGGTCGCTGGAGTGTGAACTCCCGCTCCAATGTATAGTGATGGATCGTCAGTATCAGACCTGGCTCCGGGGTGAGATATTTGATGAAGCCCGACCCGATGCCGGCGGGCAGCTTCAGGGTATCGTTGTTCCACTCTCCACCGGCTTTCCGAGCCATATCGGAGAGGATGTGAAGGCCGACGGGTTGAGCAGAAGGTATTGTCGTCATATCAGGACATACAAAAAGGGCTGAATGGCACGTCGGGATAGGCAGGTATGACGTCCGGCTCATCTGCCCCATGGTATGCCGAGGCACGGCGCCCCCATGAGGCAGTATAGCTCCGCGCAGTGGTTACCTTCGACCCCTCCCCCTCTAGGTGCGCGCCGCATCCCGGATCGCCTCGATGGCGGCCGTCGTATCGTCGGAGGAGATATCCTTGTGGAAGACCGCGCGCAGCTTCCCCTTGAACGCCGACGATACCAGCACCCCCTTCTCCTGAAGCCGTGATGCGAAAAGGTCGGGGGCCATCCCCGCAATGCTGAACAGAACGATGTTGGTGCGGGGAGTATTCATCACCTGTACGTTATCGGCCCCTTCGAGCGACGCAGCAAACCGTGCGGCGTTGGCATGGTCATCGGCGAGCCGCTCCATATTGTGCGTCAGCGCGTAGAGCCCCGCAGCCGCCAGTATACCGGCCTGTCTCCATCCTCCACCCCATATTTTCCTGAATTTCCGCGCTATTTCCACATGGTGCTCGCTTCCCACCATAACCGAGCCGATCGGCGCCCCAAGACCCTTTGAGAGACATACAGAGACCGTATCGAACGGCTCGGCATAGTCGCGCGGTGAGATTCCGGTAGCAACCGATGCGTTCCAGAGACGTGCCCCATCGAGATGGAATGCGATTCCCCGGGAGTGGGCCAGTTCCCCGATCGCTCGAATTCGCTCGTTTGGTATTGTGGCTCCGCCTTCTCTGTTGTGAGTTTGTTCTAGTGCAATAACGGAAGTTCGCGGCAGATAGTATGCTTCCTCCCGGATTGCCGCCTCGATATCCTCAAGCTCCATCCCCCCTTCGGCATTGGGAATCGTATGCAATTGCACACCCGACAACAGCGCCGGCGCTCCCGTCTCGTAGTTGAAGATATGGCAGCTCTCCCCCACGATCACTTCATCCCCCGGCGTGGTCAGCACTTTCAGGCAGAGCTGGTTGCTCATCACCCCGGTCGGCACGAACAGACCACGCTCCTTTCCGAGCATCGCCGCCACCTTATCCTGGAGTAGATTCACCATAGGATCCTCCCCGTACACATCGTCCCCCACGTTCGCCATGGTCATCGCCTCGATCATCCCGGCATCGGGACGGGTGACGGTATCGCTTCGCAAGTCTATATAGCTCATCGTTGGATAGTGGTTTTGTAATGGACCCCCTCGCGAGCGTCGCGGGCCGGCACGATCAGAAAGAGCATGAGCACCGCAAGTCCACTCTGTTAAAGAAGAAGGGGTGAAATGACCGCCCGCACCTCATAAAGCACTTTAAGTGCGGCTGCCGGTTCTTAAACTAGTTTCTTATTTGATTTTCTGCGGTTTGGAGGCATATTAGCCCATTATGAGCGATACGGAGCGTGATAAGCATCGATGAAAATCAGCGTTAAATTTACTCCTGCCATGCTGCCGAGCGATGCCGCCCTGCGGCATGCGACGGTGGTTGTTATCGATGTGCTCAGGGCAACCAGCACTATCATCGCCGCGCTTATGGCGGGCGCCCGCGAGGTGATCCCCGCCGGAACGATCGAGGAGGCGGTCGCCATCGCGCACCGGCTCGGCTCCGATCGCACCCTGCTCGGCGGTGAGCAGAACGCGCTCAGGATCAACGGCTTCCATGTCGGCAACTCGCCGGCCGAATATACAGCGGAAGCCGTCCATGGGAAAAGCATCGTGCTGACGACCACCAATGGCTCGAAGGCATTGCTGCGCGCCAAGAACGCCGAGCGGGTTTTCTGCGGAGCGCTCCTGAACGCATCGGCCGTCGCTCGCCAGCTCCTGCTGCTCCAGCCCGAGGAGGCGATGATGGTCTGTTCGGGAACCGGCAACGAGTTCTCGCTCGAGGATACGCTGGCCGCCGGGGCCATCATCACAGCGATACTGGCCGGCAGCCAGAGCGCCGATGATATCGTTGTCACTGATGGAGCGCGCTCGGCCCTGACCCTGTTTCATGATTTCAAGCACGATCTGTTCGGCGCACTCCGCTCCGGAGATCACGGGACGATCCTGACGGGGGCCGGACTGGAGGACGATATAGGATTCTGTTCACAGCTCGATATCCCCGGCGCGCCGGTCCCGACCCTGACAGGCTCGGTGATCAAGCCCTACCAGGAGCAGACCGAGGCAAAGACTGTCGTGAGATTTCCATAATGCAGTTCAAAACTTTCAATAGCCAAAGAGCACGTCATGGCCGATCTACCCTATCCTGAGATCACGCTGCTGCGTGGTAAAAATTCGAGGACTGGAGCGGACGGAACCGAGGGAGCCGCACCTCCCCAGGGAGCGCCCCCGCAGCGGGCGGGACGCCGCGCGGCCCAGGCCCCGAAGGAGCAGAAGCCGGCCAGGAAGCAGGTCAATCCCGACGAGCGTCTCCGGCATATCATCTCGATTCTCCTGGTCCTTGCGTCGGCGCTTCTGTTTCTGGCGATCATCAGCTATACGCCCCACGATCAGGCCAATGCCGAGATCAATATGAGCGATCTGTTCCGCTCGCTGATGAACGACCCGGAGATAGCGGCACTGGCCGATACCACCGAGAACTGGCTTGGCCTGCTCGGCGCCTATATCGCCAACTTCCTGATCAACTCGACGATCGGCTACTGCACGATCTTCCTCCCGCCGCTGGTCGCCATGTGGGGGATGACAATATTCAATGGGAAGAACTACGAGCGGATGACGCGCATCAGCCTCTATACGCTCCTGTTCCTCGGCATCATCGCCTCGGTGTTCGGCACCATCCAGCTGGTCGGCTGGATGCCACACCCCGCCCATGAGTGGAGCGGAGCGATCGGCGCGTTCATCGCATCGGTCCTTTCGGGACTGCTTGGAACCGCAGGCTCGTTCCTGATCCTTCTGTCGGGGCTGCTGATCGGCGGCATCTACGCCACCAACAGCGATCTGCGCCGGGCGGTGAACTTCGCGAAGATCTATCTCGATAAGCTCGGCGACCATCTCTCCCACTCGCGGTCGGTGGTCAGCTCGAAGCTTGGCGAGCTCTCCGACACGCGCGCCGCCGATCGCGGTGATGCCCGCGCCACCACGATCCGCCGTGGAAGCCCCGAGCCGGAGATACCGGCCGACAACGAGCCGGCCCAGATGATGCGGCGTATGCGGATGGCCCAGAGCGAGCCGGAGCTTCCCCCTCTCCCCGTGATGCGCGCGCCGGCATCGGGCACATCCCGACCGCAACAGCCGCAGCCCATGGCTCCGGAGGAGCGCCCGGCAACGTCGAAGGCGATCCCGTTTCCCGAGCCCCGTGTCACCCGCGCCGCGGCCCCTCCCCCCTCCCCCACCGTGCGGGGATCGGAAATCCCGGTCGATGACGACGATCTGATGCTGACCTCGGCCGCCAAGCTCGCAAAGAGGCTGGAGGAAGAGAGCCGGATCGAGGATGAGGAGGATATGGTGATGCCGCCGCTCCGGCCGATGCGCAACGACGCATCGGTGAAGATCGTGCATGGCGAGCCGCAGATCGCCCCCGTCGTCCCCCAGTCGGGCACGGGCCGGTTGATCCTCAACGTACAGGAGGGAGAGACCGACGCCGATATCGAGACCGACGATGATGGCGAGCTGATCGAGAAGCTGCGCGATGAGCAGATCGTCTACCTGCCGCCGCCGATCGAGCTGCTGCTGCCGCAGGTGGAGCAGGAGGATGTCAACGACGAGGAGTTGAAGGAGAACGGCCGGATTCTGCAGGAGAAGCTCGCCACCTTCAACATCCAGATCGAGGACCTGGTGGTGACGCCCGGCCCGGTGGTGACGCTCTATGAGTTCGTGCCGGCGGCCGGCATCAAGATCGCGCAGATCGAATCGCTTACCGATGATATCGCCCTGGCGCTGAAGGCACGCGGCATCCGGATCATCGCGCCGATTCCCGGCAAGGGAACCGTCGGCGTGGAGATCCCGAACCACAAGCCGGCGATGGTCAGGATACGGTCGGTGCTCAACACCGCGAAGTTCCGCGAGGCCGCCGTCAGGCTGCCGCTGGCGCTCGGCAAGACCACCATCGGCGAGGTCTTCTGCGACGATCTGGCGAAGATGCCCCACCTTCTGATCGCCGGCGCCACGGGCTCCGGAAAGTCGGTCGGCATCAACGCGATCCTCGCCTCGCTTCTGTACCGGATGCATCCGCGCGATCTGAAGTTCGTGATCATCGATCCGAAGAAGATCGAGCTGTCGCAGTATAAAGCGCTCCGCAATCATTTCATTGCGCGCTGCCCCGATATCGACGAGGAGATCATCACCCAGCCGCAGAACGCGGTGCTGGCGCTGAAGTCGCTCGAGATGGAGATGGACCGCCGCTACGATATCCTGGCGAAGGTCGGGCAGCGCAACATCTTCGACTACAACCAGAAGGTCGAGGAGGGGAAATACAGCGAGGTCACCGACTTCCATCATACGAAGCTCCCCTACATCGTGCTGATCCTCGACGAGCTGGCCGATCTGATGATCACTGCCGCCAAGGAGGTCGAGGAGCCGATCGCCCGTCTGGCGCAGCTGGCGCGCGCCATCGGCATCCACCTGATCGTCGCCACGCAGCGTCCGTCGGTGGATGTGATCACCGGCGTGATCAAGGCGAACTTCCCGGCGCGCATCGCCTACCAGGTCGCCTCGAAGATCGATTCCCGCACGATCCTCGATATGAACGGCGCCGAGCAGCTGCTCGGCAACGGCGATATGCTCTATCTCCCCGGCGGCCAGCCGAAGCCGCTCCGCCTGCAGAACGCGTTTATCTCCACCGAGGAGGTGGAGCTTCTCTGCGAGCATATCGGCGACCAGCATGGATACACCAGGCCGTATGTGCTCCCATCGGTGGCCGAGAAAAACAAGAAGACCGGCGGCTCGGTCAGCGATGTGCGGGATGACCTCTTCGACGAGGCCGCGCACCTGGTGGTACGGCATCAGCAGGGATCGGTCTCGCTGCTGCAGCGCCGCCTGAAGGTGGGATATTCCCGCGCGGCGCGCATCGTCGACGAGCTCGAGATGGCCGGCATCGTCGGACCGTTCGACGGCTCGAAGGCGCGCGCCGTGCTGCTGGAGAGCGAGGCGGAGCTGGAGGCGTTCCTCTAGAGGAGAAGGAATCTTCGAACAAACAGAAAGCCCCGGCGGACTGGCTCTTCATCAGAGCCGTACCGCCGGGGCTTCTTCGTTTCGTTATGAGTCCTGCAGGACTATCTTCGCCAGCGTTGGATCACGTTACGGCATATAGAAATCGATCGCATAGCTGGCAAGGGATGTCAGGCCCAGCAGCACAACGCCCACGTAGAGCTTCAGCCAGCCATGGCTGGGCTTCGCCTCCCGCAGACGAACGATCATCCCCACAAGGAGCATCATCGAGACGACGATGCTCGTCTGCTGCGGATCGCGCTCGCCGCTGAGCGGGCCCATGATCGCGGGTCCGATATGCCTGAACACTACATTGATCAGCGTCATCAGCAGCAGGACGGCAAGACCCCATCCCAACTGATCCTTGATATCACCACCGAGCGTTCTGCCGGAGGGAGACGTGGAAGGAGACTGAGCGTGCTGTTCCATGAGAGAGCAGAGTAAGGAATGATCGAAGGAGCGACGAGGCCGCAGCGATCACCAGTTACTGAGTCGTGCTGGTATTCTTCCTGCACTTAATCAGGTAGAAAGGATAATTCTCGGTGACCTCGGTGATTTCAAACAACCCGGCGTTGGCAAACTCGGCGCTGATCGACTCCCTATCGTAGAAGAACATCCTGACGCCGCCGAACTGCTCATACCGGTCTTTGCTTACCAGTGTGCCGTTGCCATACGTGGGGGACTTTTTTGAGATGGCGGTAAACACCATAGAGCCATTCTCGGCAAGCTGGTCATAGCAGTCACCGATCAGCTTCTTTCGTTCGCTGTGGTCCAGCAGATGAATCAACGCGTAGCAGAATACACCATCGTACCGGCAATCGTCGAATGGCATATCGGTCACCGAACCATGATAGATGGTCATGGCGGAGCCGTAATGCTTTTTCGCCAACTCAATGGCCGTCTGTGAGATCTCGATCCCGGTTACCGCCATGCCGTTGTCGGTGAAAATCCGCGCGTTCCGCCCATAGCCTATACCAGGAATGAGCACGGTTTTCACCGATTGTTCAAGGAAAAAATCTTTGGTCAGCACCGCGGATGCGGAGGGCTCGAAGCCCCACATTTCCTGCTTGTCGGTGAATGCCGCTTCCCAGAATTCAGGCTTTTCGTTATTCGTCTGCATAAGTGTCTCCAGGCTTGCGGTGAGACCATTGCGGTGAATGGTCGTGCGATCCCGGCCCAACACGGGACGATGCACGTCGAGCAACGGCCACGATACCATGACCGGTGCCGCAATGATCACCCCATCGCCGCCAGCTTCTCCCGCACTTCCCGCAGATAGCGGGGAAGCTCCGCCGCGCGGATCACAACGTTCGGCTTCGGAAGATTCGAGTCGGTCTCTGCCGGGAGCTGACCGCGATGCGACTCATCATAGAAATGAAGGCTTCTGTCGCGATCGGTGCTCACCTCCAGGAACGGACGCGAGCTATCGCTCCCCTGCGGCGGGGCGACGAACCGGATGCGCCCCTTGCCGAGCTCGAAGCTCTCGCCGGTGCCGAGATGCGCATACTGGAGCTCGAACGAGCTGTCGCTCCAGAGCCGCATACAGCCGGTCATCAGGAACTCCTTTGAGATGCTGGTGTCGGCATGGGTGACGATCGACAGCGACGAGCGGCGGCGGAGTCCGCGGCAGTAGTTGACGAACGCGCAGAGGCCACGGGTGAAAGCGATCGAGTTATCGGTGATGATCACGCTTTTGACCGAGAGGATACGCTTGATCTTCGCCTCCTGATAGAGCGCCAGAAGCACCTCGGGACGAGGATTGATCATGCAGACAGCCCCGTCGTACGCCACCATCGTCCCGCTGATCACCCCTTCATCGGTGATGAACACCTCGGCCTGATGCTTTCTATCGTACCATACATGCTTACTGAACATAGCGTCTCATCGAGAATAGGTCTTCACTGGAGGGAATCTCCCGTGGGGAGGGAGATCAGGAGTTATGAGGGCAGTTGCCCGGCTCGGAGCACTCGGCGAATATCTGGAACGAATGGTCCACCACGCTCAGCCCCGCCTTGTCGGCGATCTGCTTGCGGATGCCGAGAAGCTGCGGATGGACGAACTCGCTGATATGCCCGCATTTGACACAGATCAGGTGATCGTGATGCGGCTCATCGAACCCGATCTCGTAGTAGCTTCGGTCGCCCCGGAAGTTATGCTTGGTGATCAGCCCGGCCTTCTCCAGCAGCTCCAGCGTCGAATAGACCGTCGCGCGGCTGATCCGCTGCTTGTCGAGCACCATCGCCGCGTAGAGCTCATCGGCATTGAAGTGGCCCACACGATCGAGCACGGCGCCGAGAACCTTGAAGCGCTCGCTGGTCGAGCGATAATGCTCGGTCGAGAGGAACTTCGCGAACGTATCCACGGCCTTCTTCTTCAGCTCGGGAGTGAGAATCCGGTCCTCCTGATGAATCTCCTTCGTCTGATTGGTGCCTGTCGCCGCAACAGCGTCCTCCCCCACATCCCTCTTTTTTCTAATCGACATAAGTCCCTCGTCATAATGAGATTCAAATATTCGCTGCTGACTCAAGGATGCTCTCACCCCCGGGGATCGTCGGCCCCGGATATTCACCCCGCAACCGGGTCACGGGAGCGCAATATAACCATCGCCCCGGAATCGCTCAGGATCGGCCCAGTCCGGTCCGGGCCACGACGCTCGCCTCGGCTCCGCGCGTCGGCGCGGCGACCGGAAGCTCCTGCGCGGCCCCTCCCGGCGGCATGGAATCGCCCGGCACAAACGGCTCGATCTCGCGGCGGCGGCGGAGGATCGAGAAGAAGAACCCACCGACCATGATCACGACCCCCGCCCAGACGAACGAGATGAACGGCTTGACCGAGACGTCGAGCGTGATCGCCTGCTTTGCCGGCGGCATCGGATGCGACGGCGAGCCGAAACGGAAGATGGCCTGCGAGCTGGCAAGGTTGCCGCGATCGGCGATCAGCCCATACATCCCGATGTTGATATCGGTTCCGGGGATCTGCACCGGCTTGTACCCGCCGCCGCTGATCGAGCGGTAGGCGGTCAGGAAGTAGCTCGAGTCGGCCGAGCTGACCTCGAGCACGGCTCCCTGCATCCCCTCGGTCTCGGCGCGGCTCATATCGAACTTCTCGAAGCGGATGACGATCGAGCTGTCGAACGGAACCTTCGCCTTCTCCCCCTTCCGGAGCGTGACGGTCGGGTTCCCCCCCTCCTCGTCGAGGCCCTTCGGGGAGAGATAGATATCGCGGGTCGCCGTATAGAGGATGCCCGGCTCGATGAACTCCGACTCTCGGTTGTTGTAATCGCTCAGGAAGATGATCGGGGCGACCTCGTAGCTGGAGCCGTCTTTCTCGAGGGTGACGCGATGGCGGTATTTCTCGCGATCGACCTTCTCGGCCTCGATCCGCTCGGGCCCGTTGTAGGTGACCGTATAGTCGAATACCTTCGCCGGCGTTCCCTGCACCAGCCTGACATGCTGGGTGACGCTGTAGCGCGATGTGAAGATGATCCCGAGCATCATCAGCGCCACGCCGGCGTGTGAGACGTATGCGCCGATAAAGCGGGGGTTGCCACGCACCACCCGCGAGCCGATCTGCAGGTTCACCACCATCGCCATCAGCGAGCCGAACCCGAGCGCGACGTAGATCGGATCGTGGATGCCGAGCAGGACGAGCGCCACCGTGCCGGCGATCGAGATCGCGAACGCGGCGGCGAGCTGCCGGTAGAACTGCGCGCTGGAGGTGTTGCGCCACTTCAGCCGCATGCTGACGGCATTGAGCAGCACCAGCACCAGCGCGATCGGCAGATGAAGGTTGTTGTAGAAGTCGATCGGGATGGCGGCCTTCGGCTTGCCGAACAGCGGCATGAAGATCGGCCAGCTGGTGCCGATCAGCACCACCGTCGCCGAGGCCAGCAGAACCGCCGAGCCGAGGCCGAGCGCGTTCTCGCGCGACATCAGCGGGAAGGAGTGCTGGACGTTCTTCAGATCGCGCCACCGGCGCGCCAGCATGATGCCACCGTAGCCCATGAAGATCACGATGATCGACAGCAGAACGCCGTAGACGAACCCGCCGGGGGAAACGAAGCTATGGACCGACGTATCCCCCAGAACTCCCGAGCGGGTCAGGAACGTGGAGTAGAGGATCAGCCCGAACGCCGCGAACGCGAGCACGAAGTTCGTCTTGACGAACCCGCCGATCTTGTCGGGGACACCGGCTCGCGTCGCCACCGAGCCGGTACGCTTCTGCACGAGCATCGTATGCACCAGCGCCACGCACGCCAGCCAGGGGATCAGCGAGGAGTTCTCTACCGGGTCCCATGCCCAGAAGCCCCCCCAGCCGAGCGTCTCGTAGGCCCACCAGCCGCCGAGCATGATGCCGAAGCCGAGCACCATCGAGGCGAAGAGCACCCACGGCAGCGAGATGGAGATCCAGCGCTGGAAGTCGCGCTTCCGCAGGCCGGCGATCGCGAAGACGAACGGGACGGTCATCGCCGCGAAGCCCATGAACAGAATGGGAGGATGGATCGTGATCCAGAGATTTTCGAGCGTCGGGTTGAGCCCCTTCCCCTGTTCCGGCACCCAGCCGATCGGGATGTTCTGATCGGGGAACGACTGGTAGATCGTCATGAACGGCGACTTGACCAGCAGGATCAGCAGCAGGCAGACCATCACCAGCATATACGGCGTCATCACCTCCGATTCATAGCGCACGCGCTGCGCGTAGCCGAGCACGAACACACCGATCAGCGATACCAGCAGCGTCCAGAGCATGAAGCTCCCCTCCTGTCCCGAATAGAACGAGGCCATCAGCAGCGGCCGGGAGAGGTTGTGCGAGGCGTGCTCGTAGATGTAGGTATACTGGAACTGGTAGGTGAGGATCAGGTACATCAGCGAGGCGCACGCCATCATAAACGCGATCACGGCGCCATGGAATCCCATGCGGGCGACTCTCAGGTACCGGCTCTGATCGCCGGGACGCAGCGACATGGCGTACGCGATGCCGGAGATCAACGCAGTTGCAAAGGCGAGCGACAGGGATATGGAGCCAATCATAGGGTCTGGTACCGAAAAAGAAGATGGCTGGAGCGCCCCCGCGACCGCCGGGGATGGTATGACGGGAAGGGGGGCTCACAGGGAATGGGAACCGAAGCTCAGCGAAGCGTGATCATCGATGTATGAAAACGATCGCCGCATGTGTGCCCCGCCACCGAGATCGACCGGCCGGCCTTTCTGGCGTCGGCGAGCATCTGATGGGGGATCTCCTCCTCGCCATCATAGAAGATCTTCGACTCGTTGCCGAGGTTATCAACCATATAGAAGGTCAGCGATTTCCCCTCCGGGACGATATCCCTGTCGAGAAGTCTGCCGCTGACCAGCACTTTTTTCTTGGAATCGCCGACCTGCGCCGCCTGTTCGAAACTGATCTCCGGCGCCCGCGCGTTGAGGCTCGCGTACCAGGCAACCCCGGCCGCGAAGAGGAGAAAGATGAGGATGACCGCCGTTCTACGCTTCACTGCATCTCCCGTTAATAGCTGCCCGAGGGCATTGTCGCCTCTGTCCGCTTCATATCCACTCCCCCGGACTCGTATTTCGACGGGCACTTGGTGAGGATGTTCGAGGCGCGCACCTCTCCCTGTTCGACCGTGCCGGTCACCACCACCGAGGTGGCGAGCTCGAAGTTCGGGGGCTTGGCCCCTTCGAGCACCACCGGCATCTCCGAGCCCTTCTCATCGCGCAGCGTAAAGCGGAAGATATTGGTCCCAGGATCGTACTTGTTCCCCTTCTCCTTGACATAGGTGCCGGCGATCTGCGCCCGCTGCCCCGTCTGGCCCGCCCGCGAGAGGTCCATGTATTCGATCTTCTTGCTCTCGACGAGCGTCACAGAGGTGACGATCAGCGCAAGCGCCGCGATGACTCCGATGATGTACTTAGGCTTCATATGCACAACAGGTAAGGGGTTGAAGAAACTACAAGCTCGACGGGAGAAACTATCGCTCCTCACGCTCCAGTTTACGGAGCCGCGCATCAACCCGCATCATATAGAACAGCAGGCCGAGCAGAATCATGGCCGCGATGATCAGCACCACGTACATTGAATTATCGACGAGAAACTGCATAGAGGATCACCGTAAGAATATCAGTTGAGACGAACCACTTCGGGGGCGATTGCCCTGCCGGGCTCCGCGGACTCCTCGCGCGCTATGGCGAGACGGCGGCGCCCCAGCTCCAGCAGCCGCGTCCTGACGGTAAGGTTGAGCATCCAGAAAAAGACCAGCGAGAAGCCGAACATCGCCAGACCGAACACCACCTGCTTGGTGGCGTCGAGCGCGTCGGCCTGCGGCGACAGGACCGGGCCGATATTGGGGCTGTCGAGCGATCCCGGATGCAGCCCCGATACCATGCGTGGGAACACGAACAGGAAGAAGAGCACCGGCAGCGCCAGCAGCACAAGATAGACCGCCGAGAGGCGGGAGCGCTGGTCCTCGTTGGAGATCGCCGAGCGGAGCGCGAAGTACGCGCCGTAGATGATCAGCACGATGAAGATCGCGATCTGGCGCGGGTCCCAGTTCCAGAACACTCCCCAGTTGAAGCGGGCCCAGATCGCGCCGGTGACCGTCGCCAGCACGCAGAACAGGGCGCCGATCGCCGCGGCCGAGACGGCGCGGATATCATCCTCGGGACGCCCCTTGCGGAGATAGACGACCGCATAGAAGAAGGCGACGAACCACGCAAGCTGTGCCAGCCAGGCGCTCGGCACATGGAAGTAGAGGTTGCGTCCCCGCTCCTCGAGTCCCGGAATCAGCGGCAGCGCGAGGGCCGGATTGACCGACGTCACCCGTTCGACATGAAAGCTGCTGTCGGCGCGACTGAAGCGCGCGGCGACGATCACCTCGTCGCCGGCGTTGACGCCATCGAGCGCCAGGCCGTCACGAAGGATGAACCGCCGGGTCTCCCCCTTCTTGTCCTCCATCATGAACGCTCCGGCGTCGGATGCGCCGGGAAGGGTCTGTACGCGCCCCATCACCGGGAGCACCGGCATATCGCCGCGCGCCATCGAGATGGTCATCGCCGAGAAGAAGTTTCCGCCGGTCGGGATGCCGAGCGCCATATAGACAAGCACCAGCATCACCACGACCACCATCCAGCGCCACCAGGCCGGCTTGGGGCGGGAGATTCCCCCCGGCCAGAAGCCGAGGAGGATGCCCAGAACAACGCCACCACCGATTAAAAGACCTTTCATCTCGATTGAGTTATTCTTTCCAGATCAGATCGAACAGAAGATAGCTGACCAGCATCAGCGCGACAGTATACATCCCCAGCAGCAGAAGATCATCGGCCATGTTGCCGAGGGTGATCCCGACGATCGAGCGCCGGATAAGATCGACGCCGAGGATGACCAGGGGGAGGATCACCGGAAAGCTCAGCACCGGATAGAGAGCCCCTTTGGAGCCCGAACGCGCTATCAGCGCGGCGATGATGGTCAATGCCCCGGCGAACCCGAGGCTGCTGATGGCGATTACTAGCGCGAACGCCCCCGGCGTTTTCACCTCCACCCCGCTCATCATGATGATGAACAGCAGCGTCAGCGCGGCATTGCTGACCAGCGCCAGAGCGGAGTTGAGCAGCAGCTTCCCGAAATATACCGGAGTGGATGGGAGCGTCAGCCGCAGCAGCAGCGTGGTTCCCCGCTCCTCCTCGCTGATGAACGATCGTCCGAGGCCGGTCACCGCCGTGAAGAACATGCTCACCCAGAGAAGTCCGGAGGAGATGCCGCTGCTGAGACGCTCGTTGCCGGCGCCGAACACCATCACGGCCACGGTCACCACCACGAACATACCGAGCGAGTTCAACGCGTAGCGTGTGCGCAGCTCGCTGCGGAAATCCTTCCGTGCCACTGCAAGTGTCTGCCGGATCAATGGTGCCATCTTCCGGCAAAGTTAGGGATTGCCGGAGAAACGCCATCCGTTCGCGACGCAGTGTCACAGATCGTGACCGAGATGGTCCGCCGGGGTGATGTGCAGCGGCGAAGTCCGGAGAGATCTCCCTCCGCCCCTGCATCGCCGGAAGGGGTTATGCAAAGGAAGCGATCGCATTCTCCACCACGTCGTTCATGCGCCATAAACAAATATCCTCCCGTTCTGCGACATTTCGGCGCCCTGGCGGTCTATACCTCCGTGAGACGGATGATGCGGGACGCGATGGCGGCACGCCGCTTCGTCAGCAGGGGCGATTGCCACGGCAATCGACGTCGGAAAATTTTGGCGCGCATGTCGAATGTGTGATTGGTCCGAATGCCGGAGTAAGATCAGTCGAAACGGCATGCGCGCTTTTTATATATCCTCCGCCCTCACCCCACCACTCAACGCACGGGGCCGGCCTTCCCCTGAACGTCCGCCGCCAGATCCACCATCCGCTCCGCGAAGCTCTCCCAGGTATACTTCGGCCGCTCCTCGACGATAGCTGCGGCAAAACGATCGAGGGTATCCCCCGCGTACATCCGCTCGACAGCCGAGGCGATCGCATCGGGAGAGGCATCATCGAGCACGAATCCGGTGCGGCCGTCGAGCACCACCTCGCCGAGGCTCCCCACGTTGGTCACGATCGCCGGCAGAGAGAAGTTGTAGCCGATCATCACGATGCCGCTGTTTGTGGCATGGTGGTATGGAAGCACCAGCATATCGGCCGCCGAGAACCATGCGGCCACATCCTCGTTGGGGACATACGTATCGTGGATCGTGATATGGTCGCCGACGCTGCCGGCGCGGATCTGTTCGAGATAGGGCTCGGCGCTCTCATAGAACTCCCCCACGATCAGAAGGTGCGCATCGGGAACCCGCCGGACGATCTCCGGCATCGCCGCCAGAAGACGGTCGAGCCCCTTGTATTTCCTGACGAAGCCGAAGAACAGAAGCACCTTCGGGGCGGTGATCCCGAGCGCCGCGCGCGCCTCCTCCCGTTCGACCGGCGCGCCGAAGTTCTCGTAGACCGGATGTGGCTGTTTGATATGGGGGATCGTCGGGTATGCCTTCGTGAACGTTCGTTCTACCTCGCTGGATTGGGTTATGGCGATATTGCAATAACGGAAAAAGAATCTGGTGAGAAAAGTATCGCCGGGACGACGCTCGTGCGGAAGGAAGTTGTCGATGATGATCATGATATCCTTCTTTCCCCGACGGTGCGCCCCCCGCGCTATCGTCCCGAACGCCGCGCCGAAGAAGGGTAGCCAGAACTTGAAGACGATCAGATCGTAGTTCCGCCGGCGAAGCTCCCTCCCCACCCTGATCCAGTTGATCGGGTTGATCGAGTCGATCATACGCTCGGCCGGGATCTCCCCGGCGAACCCTCCCCCGTCGCCGATCTCCTCCTGGCTCTCCCCCGGAAAAAGGAACCGCGGATACTGCCGCGTAAAGGTGATCACATCGACCTGGTGGCCGAGCCGCCGGAGGTGGCGATAGAGCATATTGGTATGATGGGCGATCCCGCCGCGATAGGGATAGGCGGGTCCAACCAGGGCGATCTTCATAGGATCTTCATGCGATGTTGTTACTATAACTGGTACCGTACCGGCCGCCGCGATACGTCTTCGACGATGTTCGACGGAAGCGGCCGATGTGACAATCGGTATTTCAATCGGCCAATGCTATCACAGGTGTCGCGTTCAGAACCCAAATCCTCTTAGATTTGTGATCCTATGGATAGTAAACAGATAGATAAGCCTCTCTGCAATTGCGGCGTTGTCGGCGTCTACAACCATCCGCAAGCCTCCTACCTGACCTACCTCGCACTCCACGCACTGCAGCATCGCGGACAGGAATCGGCCGGCATTGCCGCATCCCGTGAAAGCGCGAGCAGACCAGGAACGAGAAAGTTCGCCCTCCATAAGGCGCACGGTCTGGTACTGGACATCTTCTCCGACGAGAAGATCCTCGCCCACGATCTCCGTGGCGACGCCGCAATCGGTCACAATCGCTACTCGACCACCGGCTCGAACGTCAAGCGCGCCAACATCCAGCCGTTCTACGTTTCGACGGCGAACCTGGGGAATCTGGCGCTTGCGCACAACGGCAACCTGACCAACACGCTGACGCTCCGCCGCGATCTCAGCAATCAGGGAGCGCTCTTTCAGACCAGCACCGATTCGGAGCTGATCCTCCATCTGATCGCGCGAAGCCGCGAAGATACGACCGTTCTGCGTATCCGGGACGCGCTCCGCCAGGCGCGCGGCGCATACTCGATCACCATCCTCACCGATGAAGGATTGATCGCCGCGCGTGATCCGCATGGATTCCGGCCGCTCTGCATCGGCAAGAAGGATGACGGCTATGTGGTGGTCTCCGAGACCTGCGCGCTCGACACGATCTCGGCGACCTACGTCCGCGACGTGCATCCGAACGAGATCGTCGTGATCGATCAGGAGACGATCCGCACCGGCGAGATCAAGTCGTATATGATCGACGACATCACGCCGAAGCCCGCCTACTGCATCTTCGAGTACGTCTACTTCTCCCGTCCCGACAGCCATATCTTCGGACACTCGGTCGACAAGGTCCGCCGCAAGCTCGGCAAGCGCCTGGCCGAGGAGGCCGGCATGAAGGCCTCGACGCCGGGAGGCAAGGTGGTGGTCATCAGCGTACCGGACTCCTCGAACACCGCGACGCTCGGCTACCACAGGATCAACCAGCTGGAGAACGAGCCGAACACCCGCTACGAGATCGGGCTGATCCGCAACCATTATGTCGGGCGGACCTTTATAGCTCCGGGGCAGTCGAACCGCGAGTTCAAGGTCAAGACGAAGTTCAACGTGGTGCGCGGCGTGCTCGAAGGACAGCAGGTGGTGGTCATCGACGACTCGATCGTCCGGGGGACCACATCGAAATCGCTCGTCAACCTGATTCGCGAGGCGAAGCCCACCGAGGTTCATCTTAGGATCACCTCCCCACCGATCACCCATCCGTGCAAGTACGGCATGGACTTCCCATCGATGGAAGAGCTGATCGCCAACCAGTACAACCTCGATCTGGAGCAGATCCGGGAGGCGCTGGGGGTCGATACGCTCCATTATCTATCGGTCGACGGGCTGCTCAGCGGCGTCCCCCACGATAACGGCGAGGGATACTGCACCGCCTGCTTCACCGGGCGCTATCCCGTGGAGATCGACTCGATGGCGAACAAACTGGCACTCGAGGAGATGGGGTAACCGATGATCCTCGCGCTGATCATTGGCCTGGTGGTGGGATTTTTCATGTCCATACCACCGGGCCCCATCTCGGTGGCCGTCATCAAGAACGCCCTGGACGGCCATAAACGGACGGGGATTCTGATCGGCATGGGGGCCGCGACGATGGATACGCTCTACACGCTGGTGGCGATCTTCGCCTCCTCGGCGCTGGTCGAGACGCTCCGCGACGCGATCCTCAACAGCCCGCGCTTTCTGCTGGGGTTTCAGCTGGCCGCGGTGATCACCCTGGTGGTGCTTGGGGTGCGGTATCTCAGGCCGAAGGCGAAGGATATGGAGAAGAGCACCGAGAAGGAGATGCAGCAGGAGGCCCGCGCCAAGAAGATGGGCTACAGCAGCCCCTATCTGGTGGGGGTGATGATCTCGATCGCCAACCTCGCCACGCCGACGTTTTTTCCGGGACTGATAGCGCTGGCAAGCTACGTGCATACCGCCGGCCTGGTCGACAACAGCATCGGCGAATGCGCCGCCTATGCCATCGGGTTCGGCGGCGGCGCATCGCTCTGGTTCTTCACGCTGCTGAAGGCGCTCTACAAATGGCGGGAGAAGCTCGGGGCGAACTTCATCTCCCTGATCTTCCGCTTCGCCGGCTGGTCATTCTTCCTGTTCGCGGCGGTCCTGCTGGTCCGCGTGGCGCTGATGACCGACTGGGGGAACATCTTCTAGACGTATCCCCCGGTTGGCCTATCGTTCCACCCACCTCATCTTTCTCTCTCTCCCCAGTTCAACCATCTCCATCGCGTGCACCGGACCGATTCCCCGGGGCAAGTTCCCTCTTGCTGCTGTTGCGGCCATCATGTGATGGTTGACACATTTTTTTGCAATAACGGCTACATATGCAGTCCGAATCACATAAGAACGGGCCGGCCTCCGGATCAGCCATACGCCGATCGGGACCGACCCTGTACCGCCACAATGGTCCGGCTATCCGGGGATCACGCCGTCCGCAGATCGAGCGAGATATCGAGCGCCGGCGCCGAATGCGTCAGCGCCCCCACGCTGATATAGCGCACGCCGCTCTCGGCGATAGGACGGATCGTCTCGAGGTTCACCCCGCCGGATGCCTCGGTCTGGCAGCGGTCCCCCACCAGGATCACCGCCTCCCTCATCAGCTCGATCGGGAAGTTATCGAACATGATCCGGGTCACCCCCTCGCAGCTCACCGCCTCGCTCACCTCCGACAGATCCTTCGTCTCCACCTCGATCCCCACCTGATCCTGTCCCCACTCCTTCAGCTTTTCGCGCACCACACGGACCGCCCCGGCGATCGAGCCATGAGCGGCGATATGGTTATCCTTGATCATCACCATATCGAACAGACCGATGCGGTGGTTCTCGGCCCCTCCGGCGGCCACGGCGTACTTGTCGAGCAGCCTCCATCCGGGAATCGTCTTGCGGGTATCGAGAATGGTGGCGCCGGTTCCGGAAACGGCATCGACATAGCGGCGTGTAAGGGTCGCAACCCCCGACATCCGCTGCAGAAAGTTCAGCGCGGTGCGCTCGGCCGTCAGCAGCCCCCGCACCGGACCGAACAGATGGGCCAGCACGGTTCCGGCCTCGACGCGGCTCCCCTCCTCGATCTGCCAGTCGCAGCTGATCGTGCGCTCGACCTGGCCGAAGACGAGCCCCGTGATGGTGGTGCCGGCGATGACGCCGGGGGATTTCGCCAGCAGGATCGCGTGGCCGGTGCTTTCCGGGTCGAGCAGCGCCTCGCCGGTGAGATCGCCGCTGCCGATATCCTCCGCAAGTGCTATCTGTACGAGCCGGAGAATTGCGCTGTCGTTGAGAACGTGCTGTTTCATGTCAACTGTATTGTTCGTGTAATATCGTCCGCCCAGGGAGGGAAAGACCGCAAAAGTACGATAAATGCCCGGTCCTTCCCCGATCCTCCCCCCGGCGCCCCGGCATCGGCCGGAGCCGGTTCAACCCGGAGGGCGCGCTCCCGGTCCGGTTATCAACAACATACAATGGCGTACCAATGTTTGATTCTTGATCTATTACGAATATCTTACCGGCGTTCCTGTCGATATGACAAACCCTATGCATATACACACATCCGCTTCGGCGCGGCCATACGTTCTCCGGCACGCCCTCCTCTGTATCGCTCTGGTGGCGCTGCTCGCACGTGCCGGATACGCCCAGGCCGCACATTACACCATCCTCTACTCCTCCCAGATCACCTCCGGCTCCTATAGCGGCGACTACGATATCTTCCGCACCGGCTTCAGCGCCGACGGACTTGTCGATAATGCCCCCGACCAGCCCAGAGCCGTCGCCTCGCAGCGCTATCGCGAGATCGATCCGGTCGCCATGCCCGACAACGACGGCGGATACTTCCTCGCCTATATGGTGGAGCACGCCGATTCGGCCCATCTCGGGGACAAGGATATCCTGATGCGGCACGTCGACCGCACCGGACGGGATCTCTGGGGGGATTCCAGCAATTCCGCCGTGGTGATCGCGCAGTCGAAGTATATCGAGGAGCACCCGACGATCCAGATTCTGGACGATGGCTCGCTGATGGTCTTCTACGAGATCCGCTACGGAGAGCCCGCAACCGCCGACGTCGATATCGCCGCCGTCAAGCTCTCCCCCACCGGGACGATGCTCTGGCCGCAGGGAGTGCTGGTGGCACAGACGAAGCGCCAGGAGAAGCTGCGCGGGACGGTGCGCGACGGCAGCTCCGGCGCCATCGTGCTGGTCGAGGCAGTGGTCTATCGCGACTCGGTCGTGGGCGCGAGCGATGTGCTGGCGCAGCATGTCGCGCCCGATGGGACGATCGGATGGAAGGATTCGAAGGAGCCGGTGAAGATCGCCGGAAGCAGCCATCTGGAACGGAACCCCGTCATGGTCTCCGACGATAACGGCGGCGCCTATATCGCCTACGAGATCGAGTATCTGGGAGGCCCACGCGATGGCGACGTGGATATCCTGGCGCAGCATCTCTCCCCGACCGGAGCGCGGCAGTGGACCAGCGAGACCGACCTTCCGATCGTCAGCTCGAACCCGAAGGCCCGGGAGGAGCGCCCGGTGATCGTGCGCGACTCGAGCGGCATCACCATCGCGTTCGAGGTCTCCTTCCCGGTCGGCAAGGGGGGGAAGACCACGGCGCATGTGATCGGGATGCAGCGTCTGGATACCAACGCGAAGCCCCTCTGGAACCTCGGGAAGATGTCGAAGCTGATCGGGCTCCGCCGCGATATCCCGTCGCGGCCGCAGCTTATCCCCGACCGCGTCGGCGGAATCTATCTGCTGTTCGAGGGGGCAGATACGCTGACCGGCAACCGCGACGTCTATGCGCAGCGGATCGATGCCGCCGGAGATCAGATATGGGGCGATGGCGAGCGTCCGCAGCCGGTGTTCGATACCCCCGACGCCGAGTACGACCCCAGGGGAGTACTCGATTACGATGGCAGCCTGATGGTGGTCGCGGTGCGGCGAGCCGCCGGCGAGCAGGGACTGCAGGGGTACACTATGATCGTCGCGCAGCGCCTCGCGCTCGACGGCACGCTCCCCTGGATCGAGCAGCTTCAGGCGCCGATCGTGCTCGCCACCGGAGCATTCCACAACAGCCCGCCGGTTCTGTTGCGGGCGCAGTAAATACGATTGGGCGCTTCCGAGAAAGCGCATCATATAATAGTGAGGCTTCCGTCGCGACATCATGCCGTCGGCGGGAGCCTCGGTCGTCCCCCCCACGCCCCTCCCTTTCATCTCTCCGGCCGGCTCCCTATCTTCCCGAACGACAACCAGAACAGTAGACGTATATTCTCCCGTACCGACCACGCCCTGACCGGCCCTCACCGGCACCGTACTATCGTATGACCGACACTTCCACGCCGATCTCCACAATCGACTCGTTCATCGCACGCTGGGAGCGCTCCGCCGCCTCCGAGCGGAGCAACTACGTCAGCTTCCTCAAGGAGCTCTCCCGGCTCCTCGACGTTCCCGAGCCCGACCCGGCCACCGGCGATCCGGAGCACGACGCCTATGTCTTCGAGCGCCCCGTGCAGTTCGCCGGCGATACCGGAACCGGCTCCACCGGCTTTATCGATCTGTATAAGCGCGGCGCGTTCGTGCTGGAGGCCAAGCAGGGATCGGAGGCCCCGGCCGAAACCAACCCGCTCGCCCCGGCAAAGAAGAAGCGCCGGCGCGGCACGGCGGTTCGCGGCACCGGCGGATGGGATACCGCCATGCAGGCCGCCAAGGGACAGGCCGAGCAGTATGTCCGCGCGCTTCCGGCCTCCGAGGGGAACCCGCCCTTTATCGTCGTGGTGGACGTCGGCCATACCATCGAGCTCTACGCCGATTTCTCCCGCGCCGGCAAGACCTACATCCCATTCCCCGACTCTCGCTCCCACCGGATCAGGCTGGCCGATCTGGCCCGCCCGGAGATCCGCGAGCGGCTGCGCGCACTCTGGCTCGACCCGATGTCGCTCGACCCCAGCCGCCGCAGCGCCAGGGTCACCCGCGAGGTGGCCGCGCGACTGGCGCTGCTGGCGACGTCGCTGGAGAGCTCGGGGCATGATCCGCAGACGGTGGCCGCGTTCCTGATGCGCTGCATCTTCACGATGTTCGCCGAGGATACCAGGCTCCTCCCCGAGCGCTCGTTCACCGAGCTTCTGGGGCAGATGCGCGACGACCTGAAGCACCTCCCCGATATGCTCTCGGATCTCTGGAGCACCATGAACACCGGCGGGTTCTCGGCCATCGTCCGCCGGAAGATCCTCCAGTTCAACGGCGGACTGTTCGAGAACAACCGCGCGCTCCCGCTCACGCGCGAACAGCTCGATCTGCTGATCGAGGCGGGACGGGCCGACTGGCACGATGTGGAGCCCGCGATCTTCGGCACCCTGCTGGAGCGGGCGCTCGATCCGGTGGAGCGCCATAAGCTGGGCGCCCACTACACCCCGCGCGCCTATGTGGAGCGCCTGGTGATGCCGACCGTGGTGGAGCCACTGCGCGAGGAGTGGGATGCCGTCCGCGCCGCCGCGCTCACCCATCTGGGGCGCGCCGATGGACGCGCCGACGCGGTGAAGGAGCTGCGCGAGTTCCATGCGCGGCTCTGCTCCCTCCGCGTGCTCGATCCCGCCTGCGGCACCGGCAACTTCCTCTATGTGACGATGGAGCATATGAAGCGGCTGGAGGGGGAAGTGCTCGATATGCTGCAGTCGCTCGGCGAGATGGTCGATACGCTGGAGCTGAGCGAGCTGACGGTGGGACCGCATCAGTTTCTGGGGATCGAGATCAACCCGCGCGCGGCGGCCATCGCCGATCAGGTGCTCTGGATAGGCTACCTGCAGTGGCATTTCCGGACGCATGGCGACGCGCTCCCCCGCGAGCCGGTGCTGAAGAACTACCACAACATCGAATGCCGCGACGCCGTGCTGGCCTACGATCGCGCCGAACCTCTGTTGGATGCCGAGGGGAAGCCGGTGACCCGCTGGGATGGACGGACCACCAAAAAGCATCCCGTCACCGGGAAGGATGTCCCGGATGAAACCGCCCGCGTTCCGGTGCTCCGCTACATCAACCCGCGCAAAGCCGAATGGCCGCAGGCGGATTATATCGTGGGGAATCCGCCGTTTGTTGGTGGATGGAAGATCAGGCAAACTTTGGGTGATGGGTATGTACACGCACTTTGGGAGACCTACCCAGAAATACCAGAAAAAGCTGATTTAGTGATGTATTGGTGGCATCAAGCAGCTAGGCTTTGCTCTTTTAAGCATATATATCGCTTTGGTTTTATTACGACCAATAGTATCACGCAGATCTTCCAGCGACGAGTCTTGGCAGAGTTTATAGCCGGTTCTTCTGCCCCTCTGTATATAGTCTTTGCTATTCCAGATCATCCTTGGGTAGATTCCGAAAGTGCGGCCGCTGTACGAGTTGCTATGACGATTGCTGAACCTCGGTCTACAGCCATAAAGTTTTCCCTCCTAGGAGAAGTGATCGAACCATCTATCGGTGAGTCGGTTATGGTAAAGTTCCAAGAAGTTGAGGAACTTGGCCCTGACCTTCGGCCTGGGATAAATTTGGATAATGCCAGCGCACTATTAGCGAATTCGAACCTTTGCTCACCTGGGGTTCAGCTTTATGGTGCTGGATTCATCATATCCGTTGATGATATAGGCAGATTTGGAACAGAAGCGCAGAAAGCATCTCAAGACTGGGTCATTCGCCCCTATCGCAATGGTAGAGATCTCATGGGCAATAGTCGCAATTGTTTCGTTATCGATTTTTTTGAAATAGAGCAAAATGAGGCAGCGGCTCGCTACCCTCATATTTTTCAGCATATACTAAATCATGTCAAGCCTGAGCGTGACCAAAACCGTCGGCAGTCGATTCGAGAGAAGTGGTGGCGTTTTGGATGGGAACGACCAGTATGGCGTAAGACTGTTTTTGAGCTACAACGATATATTTCTACACCAGAGGTTGCGAAACACCGTGTGTTCGTCTTGCTAGATAAATCGATTCTTCCCGACAACATGCTCATCAATATTGGACTTGATGATGCACACTTCCTTGGCACTCTTTCCAGTCGCATTCATGTTGTCTGGGCACTGGCAGCTGGCGGACGGCTCGGCATTGGAAATGATCCACGGTATAACAAAACCCGCTGCTTCGATCCTTTCCCCTTCCCTGCCGCTACTGAAGAGCAGAAGGCCCGCATCCGCGAGCTGGGCGAGGCGCTCGATGCACACCGCAAACGGCAGCAGGAGCTGCATCCGGGGCTCGGGATCACCGATATGTACAATGTGCTGGAAAAGCTCCGCGCCGGCGAGGCGCTGGCCGAGAAGGATCTGAACATCCACGAGCAGGGGCTCATCACCCTGCTCAAGCAGATCCACGACGATCTCGACGCCGCGGTCTTCGATGCCTACGGCTGGCCCGCCTCCCTCAGCGACGAGGAGATCCTGGAGCGGCTCGTGGCGCTGAACGCCGAGCGTGCGCGCGAGGAGGAATCGGGGCTGATCCGCTGGCTCCGCCCGGAGTTCCAGAACCCGAAGGGCGCCGCCGGCACCGCGCAGCGGATGACCGAGCTGGATATCGCACCGGAGCCAGTAGAGACTCCGAAGAAAACCGCGAAAGGAAAAAAGGCAGCCGCCGAAAAACGCCCCTGGCCCGCCACGCTCCGCGAGCAGGCGCAGGCCGTCCGCTCCGCCCTTGCCGAGCGCACGACGCCCACCGAGGCGGCGGATCTTGCCCGACTGTTCGACAAGGCCCGCAAGGATCGCGTCGCCGAGCTGCTCGCCACCCTCGCCGATCTCGGCCAGGTGCGGGAAGTGGAGGATGGTGTGTTCGCGGTGTGATTGCGATGCAGCGATAGAGAGATGATCGTGAGCGCTCCATCGGTGTACAACGATCGTCCAATCTCAGCTCAATGCGATTCCTGAATTGTTAAAGCCGCACGCCGATGACGGTAGAGATCGCGGGAAGAGGCCCGGAGTATATGGTGCGGGTCTCTTCTCGTTATCCACGGCTCATCCTTCCTCCCCATCAGCGGCATCATCATCATCGAACGATCCCGAACCGCTCTCCCTCCGGCTCATCCGCACCATGGTGCTGGCCGTCTGCAGCGCGCTGATCAGACGGCGGCTCTCGGGTGAGTCGTAGCAGCGCATAAACTCCACTACCCCTTCGGTCACCGTGTGAAGTAGGTCCATCGCCTGTTCCGGGGTAAAGATCGCGTGGGGGCTCTGGTCGTTGTGGTATCTCATGGCGTGACCTCCAATACTCTTGGTTCATTATGGTCGCTTACCGTCCATGCAATATATGGACGCCTACCGACCATATGCAAGCGCTAAAACTACAGTTGGATAACGATATGGAGTCGTTGACCGTCCATAGCTCTTGCGGTCGGCATCCGTCAATCATATCTTGGGACATGCAGTGGACACCCGAACAGATTCATCTCCTGAGAAAACATCTTGGCGAAACGCAGACGCAATTCGCCACGAGGCTTGGACTCAAGCGCCGCCATACCGTCATGGACTGGGAAGCGGGCCGCGAAGAGCCCGGCGGCCCGGTGAAGAAGCTCCTCGATTATGTCGCCAACGACGCCGGCTTTACCGAGCGTGTGGCAACGCGCCTGAAGGAGAAGCTGGCGCGCGAATCGGAGTGAGCCACAGTATCTCATCGCACGGATAATCCGATAGTATACCCGCCCCGGCGTGATGCCGCATCTCCACGCTCATCATGGCGAGCGCCGAACTTCCACCGCAGACTCTTTTCCACTGCTGCCAGAAGCCCCATACCACGGGATGTTCTCCCCGTTCACAACGGCTCTCTGGCCGAGCCATGTCGCCCGCTGCCGCATGAACGAGGGTACACAAAGATGTACTCCCATCGCAAAGTTTCTTATTGTATACTTGCGCTACCTGTGAGCCCTCCCTTCAGGGCAATCAGTTCATGAATAGAAAGGAGACCAGCGCAATGCAGACATCTTCACCCCGGTGGTGGCTTCTTCTGTTGATGGTCGCGGCCGCGGCACTTGCACCATCGAACACGACGACCGCGCAACAACAGTGGGGGTGCCTTCCCGAAACCTGCCCGGAGCTCTGGGTGCGGGTGCAGGACAGCGCGCTCTTCTACCGGATCAAGGGGAACGGCGATACCATCCCGGCCGATCGCTTCTCGGCCGGCTTCATCCTGCTGATGACCGCTGACTCCACCGGCATCGTCGACTTCACCTTCACCGAGTGCAAGCGCAACGGCGTGCGGCTCCGTATCCCCTCGTGGCAGTACCGCCGCCGGGTGAACGCCAGCGCCGCCATGATCGGCAGCAACAGCCGCACGGAGGCATTCCCTCTCCTGGCGGGGGATACGTTGTCGTTCTACCGGGAGCTGTTCTGGTATCCGCTCCGGGGAGGACACAACGAGATGAACAACTACTACGCGCGCGACACGCTCGACTATTCGGTCGAGCTGGTGCGGGTACGTGATTCCTCCCGTGTCGCCCTGCTCGACAGCCTCGGCGTGCTGCCGAGCTTCCAGCCATCCATTCCCCGGCTGTACGGCATGTGCCCGATGGCCGCGCTGGTGAAGTATGTGGTCCCGCCGGAGCTTGCGAACGGGGATAGCGTCTTCATGCGGCTCCTCCCCTACGCGCGGGGCGATGGCGACTACTTCTTCACGCGCGCCGATGAGATCACAATCGGGCTCTCCCGGCGGGTCGACAAGCCCTTCTGGCAGGCGCTGAACGCCTACATCGGACAGCGAGGAGCCGAGCCGAAGGTAGAGATCGGCGAGCTTCAGCGGCTGGACGAGATGCCGGGGGATGCAGGTGAGCTGGAGGTAATCCCCGATGGTGACCGTGCCACGATCACCTTCCGCGCTCCCGTCGACGCCGGCAGAATGGCCGTCGCGGTCTTCGATGCAACCGGCACGGCGCTGTTCTATCCCTACACGGGACCGGCATCGGCGAGCCAGCGGAGCATCTCGTACCAGTTCCCCCGGAGCGGCGTCTACTTCGTGGGGCTGAGCCACGACGGCATGCTGCTGCGGACGAAGAAGATCATCATCACCAGATAAACGAGACCATTATGAAGCGTATATGCATCCTGATCGTGATGCTCTGTGGCATCGGCTGCATGAGCACTGCATGGGGACGTGGTGAGTATGTGCCCCCACCCTACGGCGCGGGGCTCGGCGCCCTCGGCGGCTGGATGGAAGCCGGCCCGGTATGGGGCTGGAGCGATCCATGGTTCGGGGGAGATCCGATGAACGACCCACCGGGGAGCGGTTCCGGCAGCGGCACCGGCGGACGAGGCGGCTGGGGGCGGGAGTTCGATCCGGAAGGCCAATACGGGGGCGGTGGCTCCGGCGGGTCTGGGAGCGGCTCCGGAAATGGAGGCTATAAGGGCGGCGAGGCCGACCCCGATGCCTGTTTCCGCAGTGGTCCGGGCCCGGGACCCGATGGGGCGGCCCAGTATTCCTGTGCATGCATTTCATCGACGATCGGCCGTGTTTTCTCGTTCGGGTACTGCTCGCGCAAGGAAGGAGCGGGGAACGCCGATATAGGGGCATGCAGCAAAGTGGGAACTGATTGCGTTGCCATCACGTGGCTGCGATAGCTCGACAGGCTGTTCCTCGTAAAAAAGAGGCACGGAGTACAACTCCGGGCCAGCGTAAACAGGGTCATACAGAGAATCGACGTCGGCGCGTTTTCTTGTTCGGATGAGGGATGAGGTTTCCGTCATAGTGTGATGATGTATCCCCTTGTGTTTTATTGATCACTGAATCTTTATTCTACATAGCTGATTTATTTAGTGGAGACCGCACGGCTTTTTTTATTCTTTTTCGATCATGGAGGGATTATGATTCCGTTATGCTCGCGAAAGCTGTTCAGGGGAGCGCTCATCCTGAGTGCTTTTATCGTTGCCGCTGCGGTACGAGCGCAGGTGCCTGACCCTGTGATGTACCCTGAGTTGTGGGTAAACATAGGCCAGGATAGTTTTCTCGACTGCCTGGTATCTGGTACTGATACTGTGCCTGCCGTTGCGGTCACGGCTTCTTATCAGTTCGGTATGATCTATGATTCGACATCGCGTACCGATTATACGTTCACCGAAGCGCGGCGCAATGGTAACCGTATCCCTTTGCTCCACTGGAAGCGTGGCGGTATGGTACATATGGATGCCGATGTGATGAGCTATAACAGCCGTACGGCTGTCTTCCCTCTCCTGACAGGTGATACGTTGTCGTTCTATCGGGAGCTCGAATGGTATACGCTTATGGGGCGGGAGCAATCTCTGACGAACTATTATGCGCTCGATACGCTTGCCTACTCCGTCGAGCTGGTCCGTGCGTCCGACGGCGCTGTTCTTGCGCTTCTCGATAGCCTTGGTATCATGCCGAGCACCACGCCAGGAACTCCTACCATTCATGGGACACGGCCGATTATGGCGCAGGTGAACTATGGAGTGCCGGGTGTTATGGCTGGTGATAGCGCGTTTATTGGGATACGACTGTACGCGCACGGGAGTGGCGCTTATAATTTTATCCGCTATGATAATATCACTGTTGCACTCTCGGATCGGCTCACCAGGACTAATTGGATCAACTATCTCAGTACGTTCGGTTTCGGCTTGGGATCGCAAAAACGCAGCCTGGACTTTCTCACCGGGCCAACTGCGGGAGATGGTGCGCTCGACGTTATCCCGCACACCGACGGTATATCGACTATTCGGTTCGACGTTCCCGAAGGAGGTTCAGCGACCATTGCTGTGTACGATGCGACCGGGCAGCTCGTGTTCTATCCATATGCGGGGCCGGCGGCCGGGCAATCGATAGCACTGCAGTATCGCTTCCCGCAGCGTGGAATGTACATTGTCGCGTTGCTGCATGACGGGCGGTTGGTCACGTCAACGAAAGTAACTATCACCAACTAGGAGAGTTCCATGCGAAGAATCTTTTGCTGCGTAGTGGTAACGCTGGCGCTGGTGAGCACCCTGGTGATGGCCCGTGGAGCAACAGCTCCTCCACCGTACGGTGCCGGGTTGGGTAATATTGGTGACTGGCTTGAGCCAGGCCCGATATGGGGATGGGAAAATGATCCGTGGGGGTGGGGTACTGGTTCTGGTGGCTGGTGGAATAATCCGGGTGGCCCTGGTGGTACTGGCAGTGGCCCCAGAGGTACTGGCGGTGGTGGTGCAGGATGGGGTGGATGGAATGGTAGTGGTGGCATGGGGAGCGGTCTCGGTGGTCACGATTGGGGATTTGACGGTGATGAAGGTGGTGGCAGTTCAGGCGGTAGTGGTGGGGTCATGCCCGTTGATGCAGGTTTGCCGGGTACCTGTTGGAAACGGGTAATCGGCACTGGAGCGCCATCGGCGGGGGATTTTCCTAAATGCAGTTGTCGATATGCATATGATGTATCTAACCCGCCGAAGAGTGGTGATGTTGTCGTGGGTAGCTGTGTACTATCAGATGTGAAGGTTGGTTCAGGATGCATTAATACTGGGGATAGGTGCGAAGCGACTCGTCAGTAATCGGATATCTGACGTTCGTGGTGTTTCTCATTGCGTTGCCATCACATGGTTGCTATAGCTCGATAGTTCCCGCAGGCCGTTCCTCGTAAAAAAGGCCCGGGGTGAACCCAGGTCTCTGCTACTCGGAGCATTCCACAATAGCCCGCCGGTTATGAAACTTCCGTCGCGGTATGATGCCGTCGGCAGGAGCCGTGGTTGTAGTACAGGCCCGGAGTACAACTCCGGGCCAGCCCAATGGAATGCCAGCGGCTATCAACAGATCATCGCCGAGCCTCTTCTGTTACATCCTTCCTGGCTGCATTCCTGAATTTTCCGTGGAGTGTGTTTTTTTATTTGCAATAACAGCCATCCATCCGGCCGGCAGATGGTGCGGTCCCTGAAAAGAAAAAGGCCCGGAGTTGTACTCCGGGCCGGCATCATCGAACTGGCTGCTCTTCGATGGCTCCATCAGAATGCCATCGCTTTTCTGCCGCTCCGTCAGAGCATCGACTGCTGAACGCCATCGCTCGGACGCCTGATATTGAAGTGGCTGTAGGCGAGCGGCGTGGCCTCGCGGCCTCGCGGCGTGCGCTGCAGAAATCCCTCCTGGATCAGATATGGCTCGTAGACCTCTTCCACCGTTCCGGTATCCTCCCCCACGGCGATCGCCAGCGTGTTCAGGCCAACCGGGCCGCCACCGAACTTCTCCATGATCGCCAGCATGATCCGCGAGTCCATCTCGTCGAGGCCATGCTGATCCACCTCCAGCGCGGTCAGCGCCGTCATGGCGATCTCGCGGGTGATGGTGCCATCCCCCTTGATGTCGGCGAAGTCGCGGGTGCGGCGGAGCAGACGGTTTGCGATGCGGGGGGTTCCCCGGGCGCGCCGGGCTATCTCCAGAGCTCCCTCATCCTCGGTCGGAATCCCGAGGATCTCCGCCGAGCGCATCACCACGCTGAAGAGATCCTTCACGTTGTAGTAGTCGAGGCGGTTGATGATGCCGAAGCGGCTCCGCAGCGGTGCCGTCAGAAGACCCTGGCGGGTTGTGGCCCCGACCAGCGTGAAGCGTGGCAGCGGGATCTGCACGGTGCGGGCGCTCGGGCCGGAGTCGATCATGATATCGATCCTGAAGTCCTCCATCGCCGAATAGAGGTACTCCTCGACGATCGGACTGAGACGATGGATCTCGTCGATGAAGAGGACATCCCCCTCGTTCAGGCTCGTCAGAAGCCCCGCCAGATCGCCCGGCTTCTCCAGCACGGGGCCCGATGTGGTCTTGATCCCCGCGTTCATCTCGCGGGCGATGATATAGCTCAGGGTGGTCTTGCCGAGTCCGGGAGGTCCGTTGAGCAGGACGTGATCGAGCGGCTCGCCACGTTTGCGCGCGGCGCCGATGAAGATCATCAGGTTATCGACCACCTTCGGCTGCCCGACGAACTCGGAGAAGGCCGCCGGCCGCAGCGCGGCATCGACATCGAGCTCGGTTGGGGTGATCGCCCCGGGGGATATATCCCCGCGCGAGCTTTGCTGTTTATCCTTCATGTATGTACTACTGTATATAGATATCGATATGTTCCGCGCGCCGCGACCATCGGCCGGCCTTCCGCGCGGCCCCGCCCGCTACCGGAGCGGAGACTCCGTCCCACGAATCGCCTCGTACAGAAAGCTGTTGAATTCGGCGGTCTGGCGCGTTGTAATGACGATCCAGTCGACCAGTTCGCGTGAGGCGGCGAGCTTATCGGGGAAGCTTTTGGAGGCCCACATCTGCGTATACAGCAGCAGGTCGAGCGCCGGATGCTCCTTGTCGAATCCCACCGGCCCGCGCTTCAGCCGCGCCCCTTCGAGCGGCCCCACATTCTTCTGCAGATCGCGCAGAATATCCCGCAGATGCTCGTGATCGGCGGCAACCGCCGCGCGGAGGCGCTTCAGTCCGGGGCCGTCGATGAAGTACGCGCCCCCGCCGTAGAAACAGCTCCCCGGCTCGATATGGAGATAGTTGCCGATCCCCTCCTTCCCCTCCTCGGCGAACGGGATCGCCGCGCCGATATGGGTCTTGAACGGACGCTTGTCCTTGCTGAACCGGGTATCGCGGTAGAGCCTGAAGATATCGCGCTTGGGGGATGGCGTAAACGGCAATCCCCCCTCCCGGAAACGGCCGCGAAGCTCGCTCAGCAGCATCTTCATCGGCTCGAGCAGATGGTTCGTGTAGATCTCCTTCCGCTCCGGGGTCAGCCACTCGCGGCTGTTGTCCGCCTTCAGCTCCTTGAGGAACCGCATGCCGACCGTATCGAACCCTGGAAATGGGGGAAGCTCGAACTCCGATTCCTCGACGGGCAGCCGCCGTGGTTTGGTCCTGGATATGGGCATGGCTATGATATGGATCGTTTGGGGTTGTAGTTCTCCTGTGATGAGCGCGCCGATGGCCCGCTCCGCTATGACGCGGCGCTTCGGCCCGTGGCCTCGGGCGGCATCATCGTGAGGCCGATGAGGCATGGAACCAGGCGAACTCCGCGTGGATGGATGGGCGGACTTCCGTCTGGCCGTGCCGTCGATGTGTCGCGACGCACTGCGGCGCGCGGCCCATGATAACGAACGAATGGATGCTCCCACGCGTCCCGATGGGGCGCATCGGGCGGGGAGGAATGATCAGACGATCGCGTCGGAACCGATGCTGGCCGGGATCGTGCCGTGGTAGCCGAAGATCGACTGCAGGAACGAGACCAGCGTGGTCGAGCCCTGCCGCACATACCACTGATCGGCGGCGCGGCGAGCCCCGAGCAGATAGGTGGGATAGGCATGGATCGTCCCGGAGATATCGCGCAGCGAGAGGTTGTTGCGCATCGCAAGGGAGAACTCGTTGATCATCTCCCCCGCCTGCGCGCCGACCACATGGGCGCCGTAGAGCTTTCCGGCCAGCGGCGAAATATGGAGCAGGATCATCCCCTCGTCGCGATGATCGGCGACGGCGCGATCGATCTTCGAATACGGGAAGCGGATCGTCTCGAACCGGACCCCCTCCTCGGTAAGCTCGGCTGCGGTGCGTCCCAGATGCGCCGACTCCGGGTCGGTAAAGGTGACCCAAGGGACGCTCTTCCGCTCGTAGGTCGAGGGGACCTTCAGCAGCAGCCGCATCACCGCCGTCTTCGCCATATCCTCGGCGACATGGGTGAAACGAAGCCCGTCGGTGATATCGCCGCAGGCATAGATATGCGACGCGGTGGTCTGCCCGGAATGGTTGACGGTGATCCCCCGCTCGGTATAGGCGACGCCGGCCGCCTCGAGCGCCAGCCCGTCGGTGCAGGGACGCCGTCCGGCCGCGACCAGAATCCGGTCGAACCGCACGGTGGTCCAGCGGTCGCCGCTGCTGACCGACGCATAGATGCCCCGCTCATCGCGCCCGATCGAATCGATCTCGCTGCCGAGATGGAAGCGGACCCCCTCACGCTCCAGCGCCCCGCGCACCACGGCGGAGCACTCCGGCTCGTCGTGCGGCAGGATCTGGCTCCCCTTCTCGACGACGGTCACCTCGCTGCCGAACCGTCTGAACACCTGCGCCATCTCGATCCCGATGGGACCGCCGCCGAGCACCAGCAGCCGGGCCGGCAGCTCGGTCAGCTCGAACAGCGAGAGGTTGGTCAGCAGAACCGACGGGTCGAGCCCGGCGATGGGAGGAACCTCCGGCATGCTTCCGGCGCAGACGATGATATAGCGGGAGCGGATCTGCCGCCCGGTGCCGCCAAGCTCCAGCGTATGGGGGTCGACGAAGAACGCCGTCGTCTCGATCAGCTCCACCTGCCGCGCGGCCACCTGCTCCGGAGAATCGGCATCCTCATAGATCGACTGCCGCGTCGCGCGCATCGTCTCCATCACGCGGCTGAAGACGATCTCCGGCTCGACGGGGGTGATGCCGTAGAGATCGGCCGTGCGCATCATCTGCGCGACCGAGGCGGCCCGGATCAGCGCCTTGGAGGGGATGCAGCCCGACCATGTGCATTCGCC